>Ga0247822_10000060_pt1 | contig 42587 bp, 60 predicted proteins | sample 13C_Cellulose_Da_FD_192423 | JGI IMG/M metagenome (GOLD analysis project Ga0247822, IMG submission 192423) | Soil microbial communities from agricultural site in Penn Yan, New York, United States - 13C_Cellulose_Day30 | ecosystem: Environmental > Terrestrial > Soil > Agricultural land | place...
GGTGAGGCCGAGCAGGGCCCTGAGGGGCGGCAGGTGGCGCGGGCTGGACCGTACCTGGTTCAAGCGGGAACTGGCGCGCAGACACGGCCTGAAGTGCGCGGCCTGCGGGCAGCGCAAGACCCGCAAGGCCCTGGTCATGGACCACATCATCCCCTGGTCCAAGGGCGGCCCCACGACGCTGGAGAACCTTCAGCTGCTGTGCGGCCCGTGCGACGTAGCCAAGGGAGCGTCATGAGCAAGTACATCGAGTACCCGATCCCCAACCCCCGTCAGCCCACAGCCTGCGCGTACTGCGGGATCAGCCCCCGCAACCACTTCCAGCGCTGGACGTCGGCCGCAGGCTGGCACGAGTGGAGGATGCCGAGCCAGCGAAAGATCCTCATGCGGATGCTGGCCCGCAAGGGCAACCCGAACCGCTGGATTGCCGCGACGGACCGGCGGACCACGTACCGGAAGTGGGGCGCGTGATGGATCAGTACCACCGTCAGTACCTGTTTGCCCTGGCGCCGTTCGGGTGCCGGAGCTGCGGAGTCCCGCTGCCGCACGGGTGGCAGTACACGAGCTATTTCGGAGTCCACCAATGGGTGCGTCCGACGAACAGGCAGATCCTGAACCGGATGCGTATCCGCCGGGCGAAGCTGGGGGCTTTCCGGTGGAGGTAGAGGAGGAGCCGGAAGGCTCGGGGTGTGCCGGGGCCGCCGTCATTACGGCGGTGGTCCTGGCGTTCCTCGCAGGCTCCTACGCGGTGGCGCCGGAGGTCTTCGTGATCGGCGCCTGGGCGGTGGGGTGGAGCGCCCTGGTCTGGCACGCAAAGCGCGTGCCCCCTGCACCCAACCCCGCTCCCCCACCGGTCCCGGAAGGGGCTGTCGAGGAAGAACCGCAGGTCACAGCGATGCAGGATGTGAGCCACCCCAATCGGTGGCTGGTCGTCAGGGAGTCGCCCTGGATGACCGTAGAGATCACCAAGGAGGAGTCATGAGCATCGTGATTGTCTTCATTGCGGCCGTCACCGTGTGGCTGCTCTTCCGGTCCGGGCAGGCACCCCGGTGAGCGACGGAGACGGGCACACCTACTGCGCGAAGTGCGGCTGGTGGACCAAAGGCTGCGGACACTGAGTCAGGGGTTGACACCCCTAAGTCTAGCCCTTAGATTTAAGTCATCGAGAGGGCGCCGGGCCCGACCGGGACAGGAGACAGGTCATGACGGAGAACAAGACGTTCAAGGCGATGCTGGACCTCGAGCAGATCATCTGGAGCGCCAAGCAGTACAACGGTTCAGCGACGGTCACACGGGTGGCCTGGGCCACGCTGAACCACTACGTGCAGCAGCTCACGGATGACGAGCTGGCCGAGTACGGCGCGTACCGCCGGGCTGCCCGGGCGGTCGGCACCCCGTAAGCAGCACCAACTCCAGCGAGCCCCCTCACAGACAGTGAGGGGGCTCGCTGCTTATGCTGGGAGTGACGACGAGACAGGGACGTGATCATGACACGCACTGGCCCACAGCTCTACCCCCCGGCCTCCCAGAAGTACCGATACCAAGGGCGCTACCCCGGTAACGCCATGGAATCGAATGTGGGCGTCCTCCACACCACCGAGGGCACCACCCTCCCCGACTACGACGGCGGGGCCTCTGCGCCCAACCTGACCGCCGTCCCGGACATGCTCAACCGGCGGCTCGACTGGTACCAGCATTACGACATCGACCAGTCCTCCCGGGCCCTGGTCAACGCCCCCGGCGGAGTCGAGACCAACACCGCCAACGCGGTACAGGTCGAACTCGTCGGCACCTGCGACAGCCGCAAGGCCGTCTCATGGGGCAAGCTGCGCGCAGGGGTCGACTACATCTACTGGCCCGACGCCCCCGACTGGGCCCTCGAGGATCTCGCCGATTTCATCCGGTGGTGCCGTGACAACCACGGCATCCAGGCCAAATCCACAGTCGAGTGGATCCCCTACCCGTCCGGCCGCGACGTCCACCTGACCGGCGCCGAGTGGAACGCGTACTACGGGTGGCTGGGCCACCAGCATGTCCCCGAAAACGATCATGGGGATCCGGGAAACATAGACTTCGCCCGGGTGCTGGCATTCGTCAACGGCACCGTACCTCCGAGCTCAGGGACCGACATGCCCGACAAGCCCAACCGCTCCGTCCTCTACCGCAGCGAGAACCTGACGCTGCTCGAGAACGCAGCGCAGGCCATCTACTGGACCACCGAGTACCCCGACGACGCCAACGGCCACGGCGACGGCGGCAAGACGGTCGGCTCCAACATCACGTACAACGGGCGCCTGACCCTCGTCCTCACCGGCCTCAAGCGCGAGGAGGTCGTGCACGTCTACGCCGCCGAGGAGTACGCGGACGGCAGCGCCAAGGGCGACAGCCCGGTCAAGGCCGAGATCCAGGGCCGCGACCTCGGCCAGATGCCGATCAGCGTCTCGGTGCCCGTCAACGGCACCGTGAGCGACCGGCTGATCTTCAAGGTCGTCTCGCGCCAGGGTTCCGGCACCGTCACGGTGGAGGAAGCGTGGCTGGAGATGCACTCTTGGCCCATGAGCTGACCGGCCCCTGATGGATGAGCCCACGATCGGGGAACTGCTCCGGGACCTACAGGCGGACGTGTCCCGGATCCTCTCCGAGATGAGCCGCTACGTCACGCAGGAGCAGCACGCGGCCGACCAGAAGGTAGCTGAACTCCAGCTGGCCGCCGTCGCCAAGGACGTGGCCGAGCAGCGGTCCCGGGCCGAGGCCATGAAGACGTGGGTGTGGACGGCCGTAGTCGCCCCTGTCATCGTGGGCATCATCCTGTACCTCGTCCTGGGGAAGTCATGAAGGCGCTCCGCTGGTGGCTCGTGGTCGTGGCCCTGTCCGTGGCCGTCGCCTACGCCATCGCCTACGGGCAGCGGATCGCCGAACGGCTCGACACCGCCGAGAAGGACCGGACCGCGCTCGCGCAGCAGGTCCGCTCCCTCGGCGGTGTCCCCGTCGCCGGACCCAAGGGCGACAACGGCAGCAACGGCAAGGACGGACGCGATGGGGCTGACGGGAACACGGGCCCTCAAGGCCCTTCTGGGCCGCCTGGACCCTCCGGAGAACCGGGTGCTGCGGGCACTGACGGCTCCCCGGGGGCCGCTGGTGTACAGGGACCTGCCGGGCCCGCCGGTCCTCAGGGTCCGGCCGGGCCGCAAGGTGACCCCGGTCCTCAGGGTCCGGCCGGGCCGCAAGGCGACAAGGGCGAACCTGCGGAAGCATGCCCGGCGGGGTACACGGGCGTACTGGTGAAGCTGGAGCAGGACGACAGCGAATACTTTCTGTGCCGCAAGACTCCCTGAGAGGGGGACACGATGACGGACTACGTATGGACCAGGCGCGACGACGAGAGCGACCCCGCCTGGCGGGCATTCAAGCTCTACCTGGACGCGGGGTCGCAGCGCTCTATCCGCAAGGTGGCCGACCGTGAGAAGAAGTCCCACCAGCTGATCGCGGGCTGGTCCTCGCAGCACGAGTGGGTGGAGCGCTGCCGCGCGTTCGACCGCCACCTGCAAGAGGCCCAGACGGACGGCCTGGTCAACCAGATGGCCGAGACCAGGGACAAGAACCTCGCGCTCATGGACAAGCTGCGCGAGCACCTGTCCCGGCGGCTCGACACGTTCATCCGGCTGGACCAGGACCCGTCCGTGCGCTGGACGCAGGCGCTCATGGCCATGGCCAAGGTCGAGGCCAACTCCCTCGTGCTCGGCGCGCAGGACAAGACCTCGGACTCCGTGGCCCGTGTCGAGCAGCTGGTGGCCCGCCTCGAACAGGAGATGGACGCACCGTGAGAATCAGCCGGGCAGAACTGGCCGGGCTCGGCCCCGCCGAGCTCGCCCGGCTCGAGAGCGTCCTTGAGCAGACCGTCCAGGAGCGCGAAGCGGGCAAGGTACCGTGGCTGTGCGGGCGGCCGGATTGCGACGGACGACCCCACCAGGGACGCATGGGCCCCCACGCCCGTGCGTCCCAGGTCCCGCCCGACTGGGAGTGGGACGTCTGGATGCTCCTGGCAGGCCGAGGCTTCGGCAAGACCCGCGTGGGCGCCGAGTGGTCCATCCGCCAGGCACGCACCCTTGAGCGCGGTGCACTCATCGGCCCGACGGCCGCCGACACCCGCGACATCCTCGTCCAGGGCGAGTCCGGCATCCTTGCGTGCGCCCCCGCCACCTTCCGGCCGGTCTACAACCCGTCCAAGAGGCAGCTGACCTACCCCAACGGCGCCATCCAGACCCTGTACTCGGCCGACGAGCCAAACCGCCTGCGCGGCCCCCAGCATCATTACGGCTGGTTCGATGAGATGGCCGCATGGCGCTACCTGCAAGCGGCCTGGGACATGGCGCAGCTCGGCATGCGCCTCGGCGAGCACCCGCAGATCTGCGTCACCACCACCCCCCGGCCGCTGCCCCTGATCAAGCAGCTGGCCAAGGACCCGATGACCGCCCTGACCAAGGGCACCACGTACGACAACCTGCACAACCTGGCGCCCACCTTCCAGCGCGCGGTCATCGCGAAGTACGAGGGCACCACCCTCGGACGGCAGGAACTCGATGCAGAAGTACTCGAAGACCTTCCGGGCGCGCTCGTTGCGCGCAGGCACATTGACGGGGCGCGGGTGGAGAGCGCACCTGCGCTCATCGACATTGTCATTGGCATGGACCCTGCGGGGACTGGCCAGGGCGATGAGACGGGCCTGGTCGTGGTCGGCCGGGCGGCGGACGGCAAGAGCTATGTCCTCCACGACGGCTCGGAGAAGCTGAGCCCCAACGACGCAGCCAACCGGGCCTGGGGGCTCATGGAGACCTGGGGCGGGTCCCTGCTCATCGTGGAGGACAACGGCGGCAAGGACTGGATTGAATCCGTCCTGCGGGCCGTCTACAAGGAGCGCGAGGGTGCGTCCAACGCCGCGCCCCTGCGCCGCGTCAACGCCTCCCAGGGCAAGCGCCTGCGCGCCCAGCCGGTCGCCATGCGCTATGAGCAGGGCCGCGTGTGCCACGTGGGCGTCTTCCCCGATCTCGAAGACCAGCTCACCACCTGGATTCCGGAAGAGGACCCCACCGCGTCCCCGGACCGCCTTGACGCGATGGTGCACGCCGTCGCGCACCTGATGAAGAAGTACGACCGGTCCGAGACCCAGTTCCTCAACCCGCATGCCCTCAAGGGCCGCACGTCTACCGGCGAGCACCCGGCCATTGCGGCCCGCCGCCGCGCGGCTGAACGCCGGGCATCATAGGAGCAACATGAACGCGATCACCCTGCTCATCGCAGCCTTGGCCACCGCCCGCATCACCCGCCTCTTCACCCGTGACCGCATCACGCACGCCCTCCGCCGCCGCGTCCTGCTCCGCCTGGATGCAGATGGCCTTCTGGCGTACCTGATCGTCTGCGACTGGTGTACGTCGGTGTACGTCTCGGCAGGCGTCGTCGCCCTCGTCATCTGGGGCGGGACCGTCGGCTGGTGGGTCATGGCCGCACTCGCGTTCAGCCACGTGGCCGGATGGCTGGCCTCAAAGGAAGGTGAGTGATGGGCATCCTGGACAAACTGCGTGGCACCCCTGCACCCGGCGGCACCGAGCGCAAGCAGCCCGCCAAGTCGATGGTGGCAGCGGCCATGCCGCTCTCGGGGCCCGGTGTGCGCGCCGTCGCCCGGGCGCGCACCGCCTCGACCACCGACCAGTGGCAGAAAGAGGCCTGGTACTACTTCGACGTCATCGGGGAGGCGCGCAGCCCCCTGGTGTGGATCGCCAACGCCGTCTCCCAGGCCGACGTCTACGCCACGGAGCTCGACCCCGACACCGACAAGCCGACGGGTCCCTCCGACGACGCGATGGCCAGCGCAGCAGCACGGCAGGTGCTCGGCGGCCCGCAGCAGCGCATGGGGCTGCTGCGGCTGATCGCGCTGTGCTGGCAGGTCCCCGGAGAGATGTGGATCATCATCCGGCCGACCGGCGCCGGAAAGCCCGACCAGTGGCACGTCCTGTCCGGCTCCCGTCTCGAGGCCAAGGGCGACACCTGGCAGTACACCGATCCGACCACTCTCCAGCGGGTCACCCTCACCTCGCGGGACCGGCTGATCCGGGCCTGGTGTCCCCACCCGGACGACCAGACCAAGGCGGACTCCGCCATGCGTCCCGCCCTCCCCGTCTGCCGTGAGATCGAAAAGGCCTCGCAGAACATCGCGGCCCGCCTGGACTCCCGCATCGCCACCAACGGCATCGCCATCCTGGCCGACGAGCTGTCCGCCTCGGGTGACGACTTCATGGCCAGCCTGATGAACGCGGCCGAGCTCGGACTCCAGAACCCCGGGCAGGCCTCCTCCCAGGTCCCGGTGGCGTTCAACGCCCCCGGTGAGCTCATCGCCAACGGCGGTGCGTTCGCCCACTTCGACCTCAACACCGCCTTTGACGGCAGCGTCGTCGACCTGCGGGACAACGGCCTGGGGCGCCTGGCCAAGGCCCTCGACATGCCCAACGACGTCGCCGAGGGCACGCAGGGCGAATCGAACCACTGGACCGCCTGGCAGGTGGAGGAGTCCACTTACAAGATCTACATTGAGCCGCTGCTCAAGACCATCGGCGACGTCCTGTCCGAGCACTGGTTCCGGCCCGCGCTCATCCTCATGGGCATGGCGCCGGACCGGGCCGCACGCTTCGAGCTCGGCTGGGACACCACCGCCATCGTCGCCCGCCCCGACGACACGGAGAACCTGCGGGACCTGCACGATCGCATCCTGATCAGCGACGAGTACATGCTGACGGAGAACGGCGTGCCCATGGACGCCATGCCGTCCAGTGAGGAGCGCACGCGCCGCTACCTCGAAAAGGTCGTGCTCGGTGCGCCCACGCTGCTCGCCGACCCCAACGTCGCCGACGCGGTGGGCCTGGACATCGAGGTGCAGCCGGTGGCGGCCGGTGTTGATGCGGAGATCGGGGCGGGCGGTGAGCTTGAGACCCCCGAGCCTGAGCCTGCGCCGGTCCCGAACGCACTGCCCGGCACGCGCGGCGATGCGCCGGACAACGAGCCTCCTGAGGGCCTGACCGCTGCCGCTGAAGTCCTCGTCATGCAGGCGCTGGACCGGGCAGGCGGACGGCTCCTCACCAACCAGAACAGGGGCCGCTTCAAGGACGTGCCCAGGCACGAGCTCTACCGGCAGATCCGGCCTGAGGACGCAGGCTCGCTGGTCGAGATCAAGTTCGCCGACGAGCTCGCACGCTCGTTCGCCGTGCGCCCCGGTGCGCTGCGCGTGGCACTTGAGATGTACGTGACCAAGCTCCTGTCCACGGGTGAGGCCTACGACCCGGACGAACTGCGCTGGTACCTCCGGTGACCACGCCCCCGCTCGGCGACGATCCGCACCTGCCGCAGCGGCTGCGCGCGCAGGGCTTCATCCGGGACGGGGAGGAGCGCATCGCACGCCGCTGGTTCGGAAGCCTGACCCGCTTCCTGGACCAGGTGCGCGGTCCGGTCCTGCGTGATGGCGGGGTTGACCCCAGGCGCGTGAGCGACCACACGGGCTTCTGGACGGAGCAGGTGGACACGGAGATCGTGCCGGAGGTGCGGGGCGTTCTTAGCGACGCCTGGCGCCGCGTGAGCGCTGCCGGGGACCCGCCGACCGACCCCTACGTCTCGCGCTACCTCAACGAGGTGGGCAACCGCATGAGCAACACGCCCGACGAGGTGTACGCGCTCATCGTGCGCGAGGTCGAACGCGGCATCACCGAGGGCCTGGCACTGGAGCGGGTGCGCGACGAGATCCAGACGATCCTGACCTCCTCCGGCACGCCGTACTGGAAGAACAGGGCCATGACGGTGGCGCGCACCGAGACCATGGGCGCCGTCAACGCGGGCATCTTCCGGGGCGCGCAGCTTGAGGCCGAGGCCCGGGGCGACGTGGCGCCGTTCAAGCAGTGGCTGGCCACCGAGGACAACCGGACCCGCCCCACGCACCGTGCGGCCGACCAGCAGCGCACACTGCTCTCAGAACCCTTTGTGGTCGGCGGTGCGCGGCTCCTCTTCCCAGGGGACCCCCGTGGCCCGGCAGGCGAAGTGATCAACTGTCGATGTAGTATGCTTCCAGTTGTGCTGGGTGAGGTACTCGACTGGACATCCAGGCAGCGAGCAAGGGACGCAACATGAGCAGAGGCATACCCCGTGACCTGGCGTTCTTTCAGAAGCGCACGCGTGTGGAGGAGTCCGGATGCTGGGTGTGGACCAAGTTTCGGGCCCAGGCAGGTCACGGCAGGGGTGGTCTGTACGGGCGCACTTCCCGCCAGGGGGAGCAGCGTCCGGTTGGCGCGCACGTTCTGTCCTATGAGGTATTCAAGGGCCCCGTGCCCCCGGGCATGGAGGTGGACCACACGTGCTGCAACACGCTGTGCGTAAATCCGGAGCACCTCGAAGCGGTGACCCCTGCCGAGAACAACCGGCGGCGTTGGGCAGCGGGCAACGGTGCGAATCAGCACACCACAAAGGAGACGTGTCCGACGCACGGCACCCCCTACGACATGGAGTCAAAGCGCGGGGACGGGCGTACCTTCAGATCATGTCGCGCCTGCTACCGCGACTATCAGCGTGAGTACCAGCGCGGTGTGCGCGCCCGACGAAAGGCACTTTCCAATGGCTGACCCCACGTGGCTCAACGACTACCGGGTGAACAACGGACTGCCCGTCATCCCCGAGGACCCCGAGGCGGTGCAGGCGATGATCAACAACGCGGAGCTGCAAGTGGGCCAGGAACTCCAGATGTACCTGACGTACCGGCTCATGGTGGCGGTGACCCCGTGACCGGGCTGGAGCAGGAGATGCTGCGCACGGTGGCCGCCAAGGCCCTGGAACTCGTGCAGCGCTGGAGCGACGGTGAGGCAGCACGCACCCACCAGGTCCAGGAGCTCGCACTCGCGCTGCGCGCACTGGAGTCCGCCGAGGTGGATTCGGGCACATGGGAGGAACTGCATGTCTAGGACGTGGAGCGCCGTTCTGGCGCGTCTGGGCGTCCCCACCGGGGACCGGCGCATCATCGCCCCCGGGGCGCTCACCTCCCGGGACCTGCCGCTGCCGCTCATGTGGCAGCGCGTGTCCGATTCCGGGCACAGCGGGGCCGTCACGGTGGGCGCGATCACCTCGCTCACCATCGACAACGAGTCGGGCATGGTCACGGCGAGCGGCACGTGGCTTCCCGTGCGCGGCTCGGACGATGCGCAGCGCCAGGCCGAGGCAGGCGTGACGGGCCCGTCCGTCGACCTGTTCGACGACGTCGACATCATGGAAGTCCAGACGCTGGTGGAGGCCGGGGTCGTCGGCCCCAACGTCATGGACAACTTCGACGACATCCAGTACGCCATGGACGATGACGGGATGATCGTCATCACGCAGGCGCGTATCGCGGGCGCCACGCTGGTCCAGATCCCTGCGTTCGCCGGAGTGTCCATCTCCATGGCGGACGATGCAGAGTCCATGGGGGCTGACTGGCAGCTCACGGCCAGTGCTGCGCCCGTGCTGCCGCCCGCCGAGTGGTTCACGCGGCCGGACCTGGACGAGTTGACTCCGATCACGGTGTCGGACACCGGGCGGGTCTTCGGGCACATCGCGGGCTGGACGCAGTGCCACGTGGGCCTGCCGGGCTGCGTCACGGCCCCGTTCAGCGCCTCGGGATACGCCTACTTCCACGTGGCCGAACAGGCGACCCAGGAAGGGGCTGTGCTGCCCGTGGGGACGCTGGTGGCCGGGCCCCGGCATGCTGACCCGCAGCTGGCCTTCCAGGCCGCCCAGCAGCACTATGACGACCCCAGCGCGGCTGTGGCGCGGGTGGTGGCCGGTGAGGACGAGTTCGGCATCTGGGTCGCGGGGTGGGTCCTGCCGGGTGCCAGCGAGGCTGCGAGGCAGGTGTTCATGTCCTCTCCGGTGTCGGGTGACTGGCGCCGGATCGGCGGTTCGCTGGAACTGATCGCAGTCTGTTCGGTCAATACGCCTGGCTTTCCAGTGCCACGAGCGAAGGTGGCCTTCGGCCTGAACGTGCAGAAAACGCTTATTGCGTCAGGGGTGCAACCCGTGAGCGGCCCTTACACAGAGGCTGAGCAGCCCGTCATGGGACAGGAAGAGGTGGCCCGCGCCAGGTGGCGGTGGGCCGAAGCTACGGAGGGACGGTAGTCACATGGCGTGCGCGTGTGGGGGCAAGAAGCAGAACGTGGACTACGAGGTGACCTTCAAAGATGGGTCACCGACCGTAGTGGTGGACAGCATGGCCAAGGTGCGCATTGCACTGGCCCAGTCATCAAGGGGCGGCAGCTTCAAGATCATACAGAAGCCCTGATCTAGCGTCTTAACAGCCCTATGTACTACCTATGTCGATGTAGTCAGCACTCCAGGTTAATTCAGATGTGACCTCCCGTGTGTAACGGGGATAGGGAAGTGCTGACTACATTGGACATCGTATGACACAGCCCTATGAAGGGCTGTGGATGGCGACCCCCCGGCGCCGGGGCCCAAGGGCACTCAGGAGCTGGTCAAGCGACGTGCGCGGTACGGCATACCAGCGCCCCTGCGATCCCCCCGGCAGCTCGGCTGCACCCTCCGCTGCCGCAACCAGATCAGCCACGTCCCAGAAGCCGGGCCCCTGAACCACCCTCACCAGGGCCCATTCGGCCGGGCGCAGCTTCCAGGCTTCGGCGCAGGGCGCCCCGAGGCATACGGCAGTCATCCGCCGCGCGACTTGCTGAGCCGGACTCAGCGGCTTTCCGTTACGGTCCGTAGGCGGCAGGACGATCGCAGCGCATGCGTGGCGCTGCTTCTTCGGCCCCGTCTGCTTGAGCATCCACGTGAGCGGAGGGAGCAGCGGGCTGTCGTGCACCGCTGCGGGGGCCTCCATGCCGATCTGCACCAAGGAGCGCACTGCTTCGGACGGATTCACTGCGTGGACTTCAGCCCACTGCTCGATGCGCTCCCACAGCCCGTCGGGGATGCGCAGGGCGCGAGGCGTATTGCGCCCCGATGTCTCTTGGGTCATGTGCTACATACTATCACTAAGTCTATATGTCAACCCCTGACAAGTTGACGAATGGCGTACCCTGTGATCAGCCGTGGCAGCTGAGCTGTGAGCCGTGCCGCAGCGACGTGACCTATCCGTCCCTGCCGCACGAAAGGACTCCGCCATGGCAGACGACATCACCCCCGAGGCACCCCAGGCGTTCGACCCGACCACGCTGGACGACGCGGCCCTCACCGCCGAGTTCGCCCGGGTCCAGGAGCGCGGCCGTGCCCTCGCGGCCCAGGCCGAGTTCGCCGACGGGGAGGCGGCCGAGTTCTCGGAGCTCGCCGAGCGCCTCCCCCTGCTTCAGGCCGAGACTGCTGCGCGCATCGAGCGCGCCACGGCGCAACAGGCGCAGCGCGACGCGTTCGCCAGCATCGCGGTGCCGACCATCCCGGCAGTGCAGCCCATCAAGGCCCCGTCCGAGCCCGTGGCGGCCCCTGTGGCGGCCTCGCAGGCCCCGGTGGTCCCCTCGGTCGCCGAGATGTCCACGCAGGCTCCTGCGGCCCCTCAGAGCGTTTCGCAGCGCAAGGGCGTCACCGCGCACCTCGCGCCGCACACCGCCGGACTGCTTCAGCGCGGCGTGGGCACCGAGTTCACCGGCCTCACCGAGATCTCCGAGGCCATGCTGCGCTCCGGCCAGATGCTCGGTGCCCAGGGTGAGGGCCGCTACGGCATCGCGCAGTTCCAGCGCCACCGCGAGGGTGACGCGGTCATCGACCCGCGCGACGGCGGCAACGAGACCATGCGCAAGATCCGCGCGACCCGCAACGAGTTCAACCTGTCCGGCGGCACCCTGCGCGACACCGTGCAGCGCCACCTCGACAAGGGCGGAAGCCTCACTGCTGCGGCCGGATGGTGCGCGCCGTCCGAGAACGACTACGACCTCTGCACCAACTGGGCGGCGGGTGTCGGCATCCTGGACCTGCCGACCGTCACGGCCACGCGCGGCGGCATCAACTACACCGACGAGCCCGACTTCCCGACGATCTACGCGAACGCCATCGCGGCGGGCGGCGGCTCCAACCTCCTCACGGAAGCCCAGGTCATCGCCGACACGGCCAAGACCTGCTCCGTGATCCCCTGCCCGACGTTCGAGGACCGGCGCCTTGACGTCGCGGCCCTCTGCATCCGGGTCAGCTTCCTTCAGGCGGCGGGCTACCCCGAGGTCGTCAACGCCTGGACGGACGGTCTTCTCGCTGCGCATGAGCAGGAGATCAACCGCAACATCATCGCGCAGATCCTCACCCGTGCCGGGGCCGCGACCGTGTTCGCGCACCCCGACCCGGATCCGGCGGGCGGCCCCGGTGACTCGTTCACCAGCTCCGTGCTCGCGGCCGTGGAGCTCGCGCGCGAGGACCTGATGTACCGGTTCATGCTGCCGCGCAACTCCACCATCGAGGTCGTGCTCCCCTTCTGGGTCCTGGCCCAGATCCGCGCCGACCTCTCCCGCCGCAACGGCGTCAACCTGCTGAACGTCTCGGACGCCGAGATCTCCAGCATGTTCACGCTGCGCGGTGCGCGCGTCCAGTTCGTGCGCGGATGGCAGGACGGTCTCATCACGGGCGGTGCGCTGAGCGCCACGTTCCCCGGCGGCGACGCTGCGACCCCGTTCATGACCGCGCTGCCCCAGACGGTGGACTTCCTCGCGTGGCCCGCCGGATCGGTCGTCCTGGCCCGTCAGGACGTCGTCACCCTCACCAACGTGTACGACGCGGCCAGCCTGGCTGTGAACCAGTACACGAGCCTGTTCGCGGAGGAGGGCTACGCGCCGCTCTTCCCGTGCCCGGGTCAGCGTCTCTACACCGTCGCCGGTTGCGTCGGCGGCATCACGGGCTCGAACTCCATCAACTGCGTGGACGAGACTCCGTAACCCTCCCCTGAACAGGCGCCGCCGCTCTGTCGTCCCTGTGGCGGCGGCGCCCCTCAGAACTGGAAGGGAGGGACAATGGGAAAGATCATCACCAACCGGCAGCTGATCGCCGCACCGCCGACTGCACCCCTGCGCTACGGCATCTTCACAGCGGCCAACGTCGTACCGATGGACCGGCGGATCATCGCGTCCGGTCTTCAGTTCCTCGTGGATCACTGCGACACGGCGGCCGAGTACGACCAGACCTGCGAGGTCTCGCCGACCAAGCCTTTCATTGAGGGCTCAGACCTCATGGCGGCCGACCCGTACTGGATCGTCGCGCGCAAGCGCTGCGGGACGGTCGGGCGCAGCGCTGAGGAAATGCTGCGCGCTGCACGGCAGGTGCTCCTCACCTCGGCGCAGACGCGCGTGGAAGCGGTGTTCTGGAACGGCGGTGCGCTGGCCAGCGCCACGCCCACCCTGGACACGTCAGGCGCCACCGTGGTCACGCCCCCGGCACCGGGCTTCGGCGCGGCCATCAGCGCCCTGGAACGGGCGTTCTACGCCGTCAACGGGTACATCGGCACCATCCACGTGTCCACCAGGGCCGAGGGCGCTGCCGCCTACTCCCAGATGATCCAGAAGGGCAGCGCGGGTCAGCTCACCACGCCCATCGGGTCCGTCTGGGACTTCGGCGCCGGATTCCCGCTCACCGGTCTCGCCGACGCGGCCCCGGCCGCCGGATTCGCCTGGGCGTTCATGACCGGCCCGGTCACCATCTGGCGCTCCGGCATCCTGCCGCAGCCCGACCCGCGCCAGACCCTCGACCGCACCCTGAACCAGTGGGACACGGTGGCCGAGGAAGTCTTCGCCCATACCTGGGACTGCGACAACGTGTTCGCCGTGCAGGTGCCCCTGGCTGCGCCCGCCACTGCTGCAACCCCGGCGGTGCCGTAGTGATGGACGACTGGACGACCGTGGTCCCGCCTCAGGGCCAGGTGGCCGAGACCGCCCGTGAGCTGCTCGCGCTCGCGCGTACGCCCGGTGACGTGCGTACCAGCGCGGGCGGCACCGAGTTCCGTATCCCGCCGTACCTGGCGGACCTGTACACCGCCCCGCAGCCTGCCCCCAAGGCCAGGCGCCGTAGCAGCAGGAAAGAAGGTGACGAGTAATGGCAACGACCTGTGTGACCATGGCTCGCGGCAAGATGCTGCGGCTGACCAAGCTGGACAGCTGTGGCGCCCCGGTGTCCGGTGCCGGTGGCTCCCTGGTGGCAAAGGCGTTCATCTCGGGGACGTTCACCCCGAACTACGCCGATGCCGAAGAGATCACCCAGCAGGACGCCAACGGGGATCTCTGCATCGACGACCGTTCGCCGGTCGCGCTGCGGTGGGTGGACATCGAGCTCAACGTCTGCACCGAAGACCCCGACATGATCAACCTGATCACGGGTGACCCGATCGTCCTGGACGACGCCGCGACCCCGAACCACATCGGTTTCCGCCTGGACGCCTCGGTGTCCGGCTCGGCCAGCTTCGGTCTGGAGATCTGGTCCGGCGTCACGGGCCAGGCCTGCACGGCCGGTGGGTTCACGAACTACGGCTACTGGCTCTTCCCGTGGGTCAAGGACGCTCAGTGGGGCGAGATCGTGGTGGAGAACGGCGCCCTGACGTTCACCTGGACGGCGCGCGCCGTCTTCAACAGCCCGTGGGGTACCGGCCCGTACCTGGTCCGGCGCGATGCGACGGTTCCGGCGACGCTGGAGAAGCTCGTCACGCCGATCGGTGCTTCGCAGCCCATGCACTTCGAGGTCACGAGCGCTCCGCTCCCGACCCCGGCGTGTGGCTCTGTGACGCTGACTCCGGCGCCGTAAGCTGACCGTGGAAGGCTGGACGTGCGTTACGCACGTCCAGCCTTACGGGGACGTCATGCACCGCCCTTACTGAAGGAGTGATCATGCCGTCCATCGACTGTGACTGGAAGACCGTCGCTGACTGGGAGACGCTCACTGCCCAGGATCCCGGGACGTTCGACCACCTGGTTTCGCAGGGCGGGGGCACGTACGTCCGCATCTGCGAGGACGGGACCGTCTGGCTCAACGCCACGATGGTGAACACGTTCCTGCAAGTGCCGTAAGGAGGACCCGTGTCCCTGGCGCCCTACACAGAGCCGTACTGGTACCCCTCAGGCGTGCTGGCAGCGGGAGTGGCGTATCACGTCTTTCCCCGGGCCTCCAACGTCCACGCGGCCCTGTTCCAGGACGCCGGAGGCACGATCCCCCTGGCCAACCCGGGCGTCACGGACGGCGCCGGGGTCATCTCGTTCTACGTCGCCACCGGGGACTACTGGCTCTACATCAACGGCCAGAGCTTCGGGCTGATCGTGGACACCGACCCCGACCTGACCCACGTCTGGCCTGCGTCGTACCAGCACGTCCAGTCGGCGCCGCTCGCGGTCTGGACGATCACCCATGAGCTGAACGCGCAGCCCGCCGTAACGGTCCTGGACGCTTCCGGCAACGAGCTCTTCGCCGAGGTGCACTACGTGGACGGCGACACTCTCACCATCACGTTCAGCGGACCCGCCACGGGTACCGCGTATCTCCGGAGGTAGCCGTGGCAGGCGTTCAGTTCGGTCAGCAGATTGACATGAACGGCAACAAGATCACCGAGGTGGCGGCGGGGACCAACCCGACCGACGCGGTGAATCTGTCGCAGCTCACCGCGTTCGCCGACGGGTACGCCACCACCATCGGGGACGGCGTGGCCACGACGTACACGATCACGCACAACCTGGCGCTGTCCAACAAGGACGACTACGTGATCCGGGTTTCGGAGATCGCTTCGGGCGCCGAATACCTGGTGGAGAACACCTCCATCGGAGTCAACAGCCTGAGCGTCACGTTCGCCACCCCGCCCGCCCTGAACACGTACCGCGTCGCGGTGCTCCCGGTGCGATGAGCGGGCGCCGCTTCGCCTCCCTGGCCAGGCTGGTCGGCCTGACCTCGGCCCCCTCCTCACCCGGCGCCGGAGACATGTGGTACCGCTCGGACCTGGCGCAGTTCCGTGGCTCGGATGGGGGCGCCGGGGAGCAGCTGACCCTGGGCCCCGAGGGCAACCTGCCCGTCATCGCCTCCACGCGGTGGCACAGCCTGCCCGGGTACGGCAACGCGGCCGCCCTGAACATCCCCGACGGCCGCCTGTTCGCGCTGCCCTTCTGGCCCGGCCGCGCGTGCACGCTGACCGGCTCGGCCCTGAACGTGACCACACTTCTCGCGGGCACGAGCGCGCGCATGGGCGTGTACCTGTCCGACGGGGTCTACCCCACGACCCTGCTGTCCGACTTCGGGACCGTCACCACCGCCAGCACGGGGATCAGGTCCATTACGGGCCTGAACGTGGCCATACGGCCCGTTCTGCACTACCTGGTGATCGCCCGGCAGGGGGCGGCGGGCACCCTGGCTGTGTCGTCCCGGTCAACGTGGGAGCCGATCGTCTCGGACAGCACCCCGACCATTGCGGCGAACACGAACACCTATTACATCGACAGCGTCACCGGGGCGCTCCCGGGGTCGTTCGGGGCGCCCGCCGGAACCGATCAGGGCCCTTGCCTCACCGTTCAGCTCACCTAAGGTGGTGTCATGCCTGTCATCGAGCCTGCACCGGTCGCCCCGGTAACTCCTTCAGGGCCGTGTGACTGGCCTCTGGACACCACGTGCTGCGCCGAGTGGTCCACGTTCACCCCCGAAGTCCAGGCCGCAGCCACCGCGTGGGCTACGCAGATCCTGGACGCGCTGACCGGTCACCGGTTCGCGCAGTGCGCGGTAAACTTCCGGCCCTGCGGGCCCCGCTGCGGTCTGTCGTTCGGCTACCTCACGTGGCCGGTCGGCGCTCCGGCCAACGGCGGGGGCATGCCCTGGATGATTCCGTGGATCGATGACGGCATCTGGCGCAACTGCGGCTGTGCTGGCCCGTGCACCTGCCACGCCACATCTGAGGTCCCCTTCCCTACGCCCGTGGCCTCGGTGGTGGAGGTACGCGTGGACGGGCTGGTACTGGACCCCTCGGCGTACCGCCTGGACTACTTCAGGGGCACCCCGGTCCTGGTCCGCACCGACGGCGCGCTGTGGCCGGAGTGCCAGGACATGGACGCCGGGCCCGAAGAGGCCGGGGCGTTCACGATCGTCTACCAGCCCGGTGAGGCGCTGCCCACGGCGGGCCGCATCGCGGCGGGCAAGATGGCCTGCGAGTTCGCCAAGGCCTGCGCCGGGCAGGACTGTGCGCTGCCGCAGCAGCTCCAGTCGCTGACCCGCAACGGCGTGCAGCTCGAGGTCGTCGACCCCGCGCAGCTGCTCGAGTCGGGCCTGACGGGCATCGCCGATGTGGATCTGTGGATCAGGGCCGTCAATCCGTTCCGGCGCATCCGCCCGTCCACCGTGTACTCCGCCGACGTACGAGGGCCGAGGTACAACGCATGACCCAAGCAATCGTGCTGGCTCAGGATCTCCTGGCGTGCCTGGAGACCGCTCTCCTGGCTGGTCCCAACCCGCCGCCGGTCACCAAGATCATGCTGCGCGCAGGCGCCCAGGTCACGCCGCTGCTCTCCACCGGGACCGACGAATGCTGCACCGGCCTTGGCTGGGTGCGCGTCGCCTCGGTGTCCGGCGTCAGGGAACTCGGGGACCGCGAGAACGTCTCATGCTTCAGCCAGGAACGGACGCTGGTCCTTGAGCTCGGGGTCGCGCGCTGCGCGCCCGTGGGAGACCTGGCCACGATCCCGAACGAGGATCAGTGGGCGACGGCTGCGCTCCAGCTGGATGCCGACATGGGCGCCATGGAGGCGGCCGTCTGCTGTGCGTTCGGGGACATCGAGGGGTCGGCCGCCGAAGAGGTCTCCGTGGGGGCCTACGAGCCCTTCGGGGTGGACGGCAACTGCATCGGGGGCACGATGATGGTCAACGTCCGAATGACGAACTGCTGCTAGGGGACGACATGCCGAAGATTGAGAAGACCGTCAAGCTCCGGATCCGCACCTCGTTCAACGGGATGTACGAGGGCGATGAAGCGGACGTCCTACTTAACGAGAAAGTAGAGGGCTGGATCCGGTCCGGCGTAGCGGAGGTGGTCCCGGGTGGCACGGATCAGGCTGGACCGGGCGAACCTGAACCGGACGATGCAGCGCGCGTCCAGGACGGAGCTCCGCGAGGCGTCAAGGCAGGTCGTCAATCGCGCCAAGGTTTTGGTGGCGGTGCGTACGGGGCGCCTGCGGGGGTCGATAAGGGCTGAACCGCCCCGGTTCTTCTCGCTGCGCGGCTCTGTGACGGTGGGCTCTGACCTTGAGTACGCGTCGGCCGTCAACGACGGGGCCCGGCCGCATCAGATCCGGCCGAAGAACGGTCAGGTGCTGCGCTTCACGGTCGGCGGACGTGTGGTCTACGCGCGGGTGGTCAACCATCCGGGGAACAAGGGCTCGCACTTCCTGGACCGGGCGCTGCGGGAAGTCGCAGCCCAGCGCGGGTACACGTTCAGGACCCGGAGCTAGACTCGTGTCCATGGGCGACAGTAAGCAGTACACCATCCAGATCAAGGGCACGGCCTACCGGTTCAAGCCGATCCCCGACGATGACATCGTGCGCGTTCAGCTGATCTTCAACATGAACGCCAGCCCGACCAAGACGGTCAAGGCGATCACCCGGATTCTGAAGGCGTCGGCCGGGGATGAGCAGTGGGACCTGCTCACCGACCGTCTGATCGAAGAAGAGATCAGTCTCCAGGACATGGTGGTGACACCGGTCAAGGAGCTCGTCAAGCGCCAGACCAAGGACGCGGCGAAGTCGGGGACCACCCCCGATGCGGAATGATCCGCGCGTCCTCTCCCACGGGCCCGTACGCGCGCGCGTAGGCGCCTGCGAGGTCACGATCCCCTACCAGCCTGCCGCCGTCTGGGTGCAGGCTGTACGCGACCTCCCGGGCCTTGTGTCACGTCTGGCCTCCACCGAGGCCCGGGAGGTCTTGCTCGATCAGATCATGGACCATCCCACCGCCGTGGCCGACATGGAGCGGGAGGCGCACCGGATCCTGTCCGAGGTGTCGGGCTGGAAGTGGTGGGAGGCGGTCAAGCTCATCAACACTTCGACCGGCCGCGAGGTGCTCGGCCGTCTCGTGCTGGCGGGAGTGGACCCCTGGCAGTGCACCCTCGGCGAGTGGTGCGCGGCGACCTACGCGCTCTGCGTCAAGGGTGCCGACGCCCAAGCGCGGCTTAAGACCGATTTCTCCCTGTCTCTGCCGCCCCCGGGAGTCGAGGACGGGTGGGATGATGATGGTGACGATGCCGAGGCCACCATGAGCGCGGTGCAGGCACTGATGGGTCAGGGATAGGGGGCACCGTGGCATCGGAAGCAGAAGTTGACCTGGTCATCTCCACCGCCAACGCGCTCCCGCAGCTGGAGCGGGACCTGCGGGAGATCATCGACACGGCCGAGGCCGATGCCGACGCGGTGGAACTTCAGGCGCTGCTCGATGCGGACGAGTCGCTCTCCAACCTGATCAGCGACATGGACGCGGTGCTGCGTGACGCTGAACTGGCAGCGGACCCCATCGCCATTCAGGCCCGGCTCGAACAGGCCGAGTCCCTGGACCAGCTGCGGGACGACCTGCGCACCCTGATCACCGAGGCGGAGTTCGCCGCGAGTGAGATCGAACTCGAAGCGCAGCTGGACCCCGACATCGCCGCGCTGGATGCGGAGATCGCCGCCCTTGTGGCGGAGCTCGAAGCCTCGGCCCCGCCGATCGAACTCGAAGTGGACGTCGACCGGGACGGCCGGGCAGCAGCGTCCGCCGGGCGTCTGGGCAAGGCCCTGACCGCCATGACGGGGCCCCTCAAGGGCCTCGGCGCCGTGTTCGGCGGCTTCTCGGCGGCGACCTCCATCCTGCCTATTCTGGCGGGCACCACGGCGGCTCTGAACCAGCTGGCCCCGGCCGCCGCCGTGGCTGTTCCGGCGCTCACCTCTCTTGTGCTGGTGAGCGGCACCCTGAAGCTGGCCATGCAGGGCGTGGGCGACGCGGTCAAGGGGGCGTTCGACCCCGACACCAAGCCCGAAGACCTGGCCAAGGCCATGGAAGGCCTGGCGCCGTCCGCCAGGGCGTTCGTCACCGAGCTGGCCGGGATGAAAAGCCAGCTGAAGGAGATTCAGCAGACCGTTCAGGAGAACTTCTTCAAGGGCCTCGACGGAGCGCTCAAGGTGCTTGGCCAGCGCACTCTGCCGATCGTTGCGGGTGCGCTGAAGGAGACGGCCACCACTCTGAACCTCATGGCCCATGAAGCGGCCAGCGCTGCACTGGAACTCGGCAACAGCGGCACCCTGGGCAAGGCGCTGGAAGGCGCGAACGCCGGGCTGTCCAACCTGATCCCGATCCCGGGCCTGATCGTCACGGCCCTGGGGCAGATTGGTGCTGCCGCTTCCCCGGCATTCGACCGGATCACCACGGGCGCGACCAAGGCGGCCGAGGCGGTTGCCGACAAGCTGTCCAAGGCGTTCGAGTCGGGCGGTCTCGAGGACGCGATCAATGTCGCGGTGGACAGCTTTGTACAGCTGGGCCGGATCATCGGCAACGTGTTCGAGGGCCTCGGCAACGTACTGAAGTCGTTCGCGCAGACCGGTGACGGCGTGTTCGCCTCCCTCGAGAAGATCACGCAGGCGTTCGCCGACGTCACGGCCACCAAGGGGTTCCAGGACGCCCTGTCCGCGCTCTCCACCACGATGAGCACGGTCCTCTCCGCAGTCCTGCCGCTCATCTCCCAGGCCCTGCAAGCGCTCGGCCCGGTCTTCCAGGCGCTCGCCCCGCCGGTTCAAGAACTGGTAAAGGCGCTGGCAGCGGGCCTGAAACCCGTCATCGCCGCACTCGGCCCGGTCCTGGTCTCGCTGGCTGCGGCGGCGGGCAAACTGGTCCCCGCCCTCACCCCGATCATCAACCTGGCCTCGAAGCTTCTCGTGGCTGTCCTGCCTGCGCTGATCCCCCTGTTCGACGCGCTCGGCATGGCGATCCAGGCCGTCACGCCGTTCATCGAACAGCTCGCGACCAACCTCGCTGCCCAGCTTGTCCCGCTTTTCACCACTCTGGCTACGCAGGTGCTCCCGCAGCTCCTGCCGCCGCTTGTCCAGCTGACCACGGCGATCTTCCCCGTGCTGACCAAGATCCTCGTGGCCCTGGCTCCCAGCCTGGTCAAACTGGGCGAAGCCTTCGCCAACATCCTCGTGGCGCTCACCCCCGTGCTGGTTGAGCTGACAAACCTCACGATCAAGCTGGGCCAGGAGCTGATGCCCCTGCTTGAGCCGCTGATCTCCCTCGTGCTGCGCTTCGTGACCGGCGCGCTCGGCGTGCTGGTGGCACAGCTCAACGGGATCGTGGTCCCCGCCCTGCGCATCCTGGTCAACCTCCTCAAGGGCGACTTCTCTGCCGCGTTCGAGGGCGCCAAGACGCTGGTGGCCAACGTCTGGGCCAAGATCACTGAGCTCACGGCCATCATGGTCCGGGCCATCGCCGACAAGCTTCTCTCGCTGGTCGGCCTGACCACCGAACGCGTCGGCCAGATCCGGGACCGCGCGGTGGAAGGCTTCCAGCGCATGGTGGACCGCGCGGCGGAAGAGGTCGGCAAGCTGCCCGGCCGCATCACCTCCGCCCTCGGCGACCTCGGCAACCTCCTGTACAGCAAAGGTGCTGACGTGGTCCGGGGGTTCATCGACGGTCTGTCGTCCCAGCTGGGACGCCTGCGCGACGTCGCCGGACAGATCGCCAGCGCGGTGACCAACCCGGTCGGGTTCCTGCTCGACATGCACTCGCCCTCGCGCGTGATGCGCGAGATGGGTCAGAACACCATCGAGGGCTTCCGGCTCGGCATCCGGGACGGCATCAACGACACCGTGGCGCAGATGCGCAGCATCGCCGCCATTGCTCCGGTCATCGCAGGTCAGAGCAACATCGGAAGCCTGGCAGTGCCCCAGGGCGCCAGCATGGCGCCGACCGTTCAGGTCTTCCTCGGCAACCAGCTCCTTGACCAGCACGTGGACACCCGGATTGCCGCATCGAACCAGGCGCGGGACCGGCTCATCATCAACGGGGGTCGTCGCTGATGGCAGACGGAGTCATCTACCTCACCGCCGACTTCACAGCAGCGGTTGGCACGCAGACCACGGCCACCATCGCGCGCGGCCTGTCCGCCACCGGCCCCTGGGTCGTCCTGGACACGGTTGCGCTGCTCGGTGAGGTCGGCCAGTACTACGACACCTCGGTGCCGCTCGACACGGTGGTCTGGTACCGCTGGACCGGCTCCCCGGGCGGGACCACCATCGTTCAGGGCCCGTACATCGAGCCCTCGGACGGGACCGTCCTCCTGAAGGACCCGCTGCGCCCGTGGGCAGACGTCACCCTCGACTTCTGCGACAGCCCGTCCACGGCAGCGGCCCTGCTGTGCAGCCCGACCGGCCCGGAGCTTGTGTGGGTCGGGTTCGGCAACGAGGTGCGCCGCTCGGACGCGAACCTGTTCGACATCTACCAGTCAGAGACCCCGGCCGACCTCTGGGGTCGCCGCAAGCGCCTGGACGGCAGCTTGCAGATCCTGGCCAAGACGCTGGCAGCTTCGGACGCCCTGCACGCCCTGTTCACCGCAGGCGGGCCCATCCAGGTCCAGATGCCCGCCGTCTACGGGTTCCCCGACGCCTACATCCAGCCTGGCGACGTCACCCGCGCCTACCTGAACGGGCAGCGGGACCAGCGCATGCCGTTCCGGCTCTGGTCGGCGCCGTTCACGGTGGTGGACCGGCCGGTCGGGCCCAAGCAGGGCACCGACACGGCCAACTGGTGTGCATTGCAGGACGAGTTTGCGACCTACGCGGACCTGGCTGCGTCAGGCCTGACGTGGGCCCAGGTGGCGTCGGGCGCTGCCGTCAGCCCTGACGACGGTTACGGCCTGGGCCCCTACGGCTCTGGCCCCTACGGCGACGGAGGATAACGCCATGGCATACAACATGCCGATCCCGATCGGGACCGACCCGTGGGGCACCCTGCTCAACGACTCCATGTACGAGCTCCACCGCATGCTCGAGACCAGCGCGGTGGACCACGGGGCCATCGCCTGGACGTTCGACAACGTCTCGGACTCCGGCTCATCGACCATCACCACGGGCACGCCGTTCATGTCCAAGGTGTGGGTGCGCGAGCCCGCCACCCTGTCCACCCTGTACATCTCCATCACGACGTCAGGCGTCTCTCTGACGGCCGGACAGAACTTCGCAGGGGTCTACAACGCGGCGGGCACCCGCCTCGCTGTGACGGCCGACCAGACCACGGCATGGGGCACCACGACCGGACTCCAGACCATGGCGCTCACGGTCCCGGTGGCCGTGACGCCCGGCGCCTACTACATCACCCTGCTGGCCAACGGCACGACGTCCCCGAACCTCGCGCGCGGCGCGGTCGCGGGATCGGGCGCGAGCACCGTGAACTTCGGCCTGACGGCCGCCACCGCGCGGTACTCCACGGGCCCGGCCGCCCAGACGTCGCTGCCCGCGTCCATCACCATGGCGTCCCGGACTCTTTCGGCGATCTCCATGTGGTCTGCGGTGGCCTAATGCTCACATCCACCGCACTGTACAAACAGGCGATCCACGCGCCGAACCAGCAGGGCGTGTTCCGAGTGGACCTTTACGACGGCCCCGGCGGTCCGGTGCTGGCCCGGGACATCCCCGTGTTCGGCGGGAGCATCACGGCCAACCTGACCCACCGCGTGACGCGCTCCGGCACGTTCATGCTCGGGGAGGAGTGGTGGCCCGGGACCGACCCGAACGCCCTGCTGACCCCGTACCGCACGGTGGCGAACATCCGTGCCGGGATCCGGTACGGCGACGGCACGGAAGAGCTGTTCGACGTGATCACGGGGCGCACCGGGGACGTGCAGCGCAACCCGGACGGCTCGGTGTCGGTGCGCGTGGACGACCTGGCGGCGGACGTGATCGGGGTGCGGTTCGAGCAGCCGCGCAACTCGGACAACGTGACGATCACGGCGGAGATCCGCAGGCTGATCGCCGAGGCCCTGCCGTCCGCCACGTTCGGCACCAACGACGTTACCGACGCGGCCACCCCGGTGCTGACGTGGGACGAGGACCGTGGTAAGGCGCTGGACGACCTGGCCAGCGCGCTGGGAGCCCGCTGGTACGCGCTCGGCAACGGCGATTTTGTGGTCCGGCTGCTCCCCTACGACGTCGGCACCGTCGTGCAGACGGTCTCGGACCAGCGGGGCGGGCTGCTGGTGACGGGCGCGCCGTCCATCACGCGTGACGGGGCCGCGAACTCCGTCACGGTGATCGTGGAGCGCTTTGACGGGGGCACCCCGTTCAGTGTGACGGCCCGGGATGAGTCGCCGACGTCGCCGACCCGGTGGGACGGCCCGTTCGGCAGGGTGACCAAACCGATCAAGGTGCAGACCCCGCTCACGCAGGGACAGGCCATGACGCTGGCCAGGGCGGAGCTGAACGCGGCGACGGCTCTGTCGTCCAACTGGGCGGTCACGATGGTGCCGGACTACACGCTGGAGCCGGGCGACACGGTGCGGCTGATCTCGCGCGGCGACAATGAGGTGCAGCTCATCGACGAAATCACCTACCCGTTGGGACCTGCGACGATGTCTTTGCGCACGCGCGCCTACGTGCGCGCGCAGGCCACGCTGAACTGAGGGGACGACATGGACACAACGGACTGCCTGGGCCTCCCGTACCCGCAGTGCGACCCGCCCCTGACCAAGGACGCGTCCGACATCATCCAGTTCAGGGACCTGGCGCTGGCCACGGATGCCGCTGTGCAGGAGCTGGCCGACGAGATCACCGACACCCTGACGGCGCCGGACGCGGTGTACATGGAGGGCGGGCAGAACGCCGCGGGCAACGACGTCTATCACGACCTCAACGGGTTCGTGAACTTCGACACCGCAGGCATGGCGGACACGGTCAGCGACCGGATCGTCATCCAGCAGGATGGCTGGTACATGATCGGCGGGTCGGTGTACATGAGCACCACCGCCGGATCGTCCAACGGCCTGCGGGTCGAGCCCCTGCTCAACGGTGCGCCGTTCACCTCCCGCCAGGGTCCGGGGTGGTCGCTGATCACGGAGTACGTCAACTGGGTCGACGTCGCGTTCTTCCGCCAGGGCGACCAGCTCAACCTGATGACCCACCATTTCGGCAGCGCCGTCACCGTGTTCACGTACACCGTGGATATGTGGGCCCTTCAGATCCTGACCAATGTCTAGCCCGCCGCCGGTCGTCTCGATTCTCGAGGGCCCCTTCACGCAGTCCCGCATCGGGGTCGTGGTGCTGGCCACCCCTAACACCATGTTCGTGGACGTCGGCGGGACCACGATGGAGGTGGCGTTCCTGCTGCCGTTCACCGCTACGGCGGTCTCGCCCCCGGCGGCCGGGACGGTGGTGCAGCTGATCCGGCAGGACGCCTCTTGGGTGGCCGTCGGCCGCGTTGTCGGCACCGGCTCCAACGCCATCCTCAACCCGTCGTTCGAGGACTCGCAGCCCGGCTCCCAGCCGGTGGTGTGGCAGGTGGCGGACATCTCGGGTTCGTCCACAGCCATCACCACAACTGTGGACAGTGCGCCGAACGGCACGCAGGTGGCGCGGGTCTACAGCGCGCAGGCGTCCGACCACTACCTGTACTCCAACCCCATCGCGGTGAACGCGGGCGACGTCTGGTCCATTGCAGCGTTCGTCGGCGGCGACTACAACGGCGGACCGGAGACGGCCGATGCCCGCATTGACGCTCTGTGGTTCGCCAACATGACCAACCTGTACCCCACGACGTCCAGCGCCACGATCACCGTGGTGACGTCCAACGACGTGCCGCAGTTCCCGCCGTTCCGGGTGGTCTCCGGGACCGTGACGGCGCCGGTCTCCGGGTTCATGCGCGTGGCCCTGCGCTCTACCCTGGGGGCAGGCCAGGCGCTCGTCTGGGACTCCGTGACAGCCAGGAGAGTCTGATGCCGCAGAACACCCCCAGGGGCTACACCTACCCCCTGTACAGCGACCCCGCGAACCCGCAGGCACAGATCGAGGACTTCGCCCGGGACGTCGACACCGACGTGGCGGCTCAGGTGGCCCGGATCGCAGGTGCGCTGAACCGTGCATCGGCCGAGTGCCGGGCCTCGGCCAACCAGGCCATTGCGGCCAACACGAATGTGTTCGCGACGTTCGCGGTGGAGGAGTACGACAACGCCAACATGATCAACCTGGGCGTGAACAACGACCGGATCACGTTCACGGAGACCGGCATCTACCTGATCCACGCCGAGGCGAACTTCGCCCCGAACGGCAACGCAACGGTCGGCGGCCGGGAGGGGATCATCGTCCCCAACCTGCTGAGCGGCACCGACGCCCGGCAGTCCCTGCGCGGTCACATCACGTTCGACACGGAGCTGTGCGTGCAGCTGCTCTACCAGGTCCAGACCGTCGGGGACTTTGTCCGCTTCCAGGTCCGGCAGTCTTCCGGCGCCTCCCTCAACATCAGCGCCCGGTCCTTCTCCGCAACCAAGGTGGCTGACTGATGGCCGGAACGACTCCGAACCGCCTGTACCCGTACCCGACGCTCGGCGACCGGCTGCACATCGCTGGCAGTCCGGACGACCCCGGGGACTTGCAGCTCCTGGCCGAGGCCATCGATGACGACGTCTGCGCCATCTCTGCGGGCCTCACCGGCCGTCCCGTGGCCCGCTTCCGGGGTACGGGTACCTTCGCCTCTCCGTCGACCTCTGCGCCCCTCTCCCCGCCGCCCTCGGACACCTTCTACCGGGTGCCGTTCGACACCGAGGACTTCAACACGGCGAACATCACCATGCAGTCGCAGGAGGTGGGCAACCGGCTCCTCTTCCCCGAGGACCCCGGCTTCTATTTCGCGGTCGCCACGGTGTACGTCCCGGTACTGACGGTGGCGGGCGCGACGGTCAACTACATGGGTTTGCAGATCCGTAAGGGGACCATCGCCACCCCGACTGCGCTGGCCGGTCGCGTGTCCGGCTCGAGCCACAACCTGCCCGTGTCGGCAACGGATGACCGGGGCGTGCGCCTGATGAGCGTGTCGGCGGGCATTTACATGAACGGCACCACGGATGCATTCTGCGTGGAGTGGCGTGCCGACACGACGCCCGACGTCGCAGAGTACGTGATCAATGAGCGGACGATCACGATTCTGAAGATGACCCAGTCCTAGGAAGGGACGACCCATGAAGGATTTCGCCCGGAGACTCGCGATCAAGGTGGTCGGGGTGTTCCTCACCGCGCTGCTCGCCATGATGGTGGCCGACCAGCCGTTCAACGTCCTGACCTTTCAGTGGACGGCCGCCCTGGCGGTCGCCGGATCGGCCGCCGTACTGGCCCTCGTAGAAGGTCTCGCCGGACGCTTCACGGGTGACCCGGATCAGCCCGGCATCCTGCGCTGAACGCGGCAAAGCCCGTCTCCGGGGACCACCCAGGGAGACGGGCTTTGCGCTCGACCCCTACACCGCTTAAGCCGGGGAGCGATGCAGGGGGAGTTTTACGGGAGGCCCGGGGAGGTCAGTCCCTCGGTCCTCCCTACCTGGCCCCTCAGACCGGTGACTAGCCGGATCCTTCTCCAGGACACTTGGCTAGCCGAACGGGGACTCTTCATCAGTCCCCATGGCCAGCGTCACGGCCTTCGGGTTCTGCGCGGCGGGAGTCCAGACGGCCGTGTGGCGGTGCGGTGCGGCGTACTTCGCGTTGGTCTTGGGGCCGTCCGCCTGGCGTTCGATGCGGACGTAGGCGCCAACCTCGAGCTTGCCACGAGCGTTCTTGATGGCCAGCTTGAGCGCGTTCTGAAGGGAGCCCTTGACGTAGATGATGCGTGCACCATCGTCGTCGGGAAGCTCTACGCGGTTGTACGCGGTACCTTCCCAGGTCTCGCCGATGGGCTCACCCTGGATCTCCAGGAGCATCTGCATGACCTCCCGGTTGGGGATCTTGGCGCCCGGGGGAAGCTGCTTGCGGAGGACAGACTCCTTGACGCGGTTCGAACCGTCCCAGTAGAGCGCCTCACCCGAATCGTAGTCGGTCTGCTGGGCCATCGACCAGCCGGTGATGGTGCCCTCGACTACGTAGCCAACCCTCGGCCACTTGGCGGCGGTGGCGCCTCCTTCAAGGAAGTCCTGCGCTGCCTTGTCGCTGTATGCGTCGTTGCTCATGTGCCTTGCTCCCTTTGTCCTTTGAGTTGGTCCCCGCACCGCCCGCGAGAAAGTCGGGCGGTGCGGGGTTGCCCGTGGTTTAGGTGGGGTGGGCGTTCCCCGCAATGGAACCTTCCGGACAGTTGGCTCTGCGCTTACCGGATCTCTCAACGAATCGGGGGCTCGGCCGGTAGGAGCGGCTTGACCCGATATCGCGGTCCGTAGATCCGTGCGTGTCCCGGACTCGAACCGGGTCTCTTTCCTAGCCCCAAGTGCACTCAGGGTTTCGTACTCCGAGCGTTCCACCACCTCACGCGCCACGTTTAACGCCCGTCGGCAGGAGTCTCTAGTCCGGCCTGCATGCTGCCGATCATCGTTTGACTCCTGTGCGCATCCGGGCCGCGAACCCGGTGTTGGCCAGGGCCCTTGTAGGGAGGGCCGTCCATCTGCGCGCCACGTTTAGCCTCCGCCGAGGTCTTGCGCCCCATCATCGTGCCCTCTTGGCCCGACAAGAGGAAGACTACCCGGTCCGGAGACCGGGTGTCAACCCCTGACACTCAGTAGCGGTACTTCGCCCGGTCGATTGTCAGGAGCCGGACTCCAGAGAACGCCGCGCGATGGCGATGAGCTCGTTCAGGCGCACGCCCGTGATGCCAGCTGCCTTAGCCTCACGCCACCGCTTGGTTGCTTCCAGCTGGTCCGTCACGTCCGCGAACAGGGCCTCCCAGTCAGGCCCGGCAGGCGGTACCAGCGGTGCCGGACCATCGCCCCAGGCCTTCATGCGGCCGTTCGGCCGCGCCCGCACAGCCGCGCAGACCTCGGCGTGCGCGGCCCCGGACTCCAGGTCCGCCCACAAGAGCTCTACGGTGCCCTCCTTGGGCCCCTGGACGGGCATGTGGATGACTACCCCGACCTTCTCGGAGACTTCGATGAAGCGGTCGTAGTCAGGACCCCCGAGGTTCCCCGCAGGCTCCCACGTCTGCGTGTTCCAGTCGTAGACCCCGTTCTGGTTCACGCCGTGTGCGTAGGTCCACAGCTGGCACTCAATCTCGTTCTTGCCGTAGTCCATGGTCTTGCCGGTCTTCAGGTCCCCGATCACGTACTGGCCGGATGGCCGGTGGAAGAAGATCCGGTCGAACGTCCCGCAGACCCACCCGTACTCCCGGATGATCGTGGTCCGTTCGATCAGGGACCGGATCGGCTCGAGGCCCGCATCAGCCAGTGCGTTCTGATAGTGGTACAGCGAGCCCTGGAACTCTAGAGGCGCGTCTGTGAACGTCTTCAGGCCCGCGTCCATGTACTCCGTGAAGTCGTGCAGGTACGTACCAAGGTCTGAGCCGACCTTGGACCCCGCCGTCTCCTCAAGCTGGACCACCAGCGCGTTGAGCCTGTCCTTGTCGTCCTCGTGCGTCAGGCCCGTCGCCTGCAACACCAGGTCCCGGCGCCGGGAGGCACCGATCAGGACGTTGCGCTTGCCCCAGTCGTTGATGTTCTTTTTGTCGGTCGCCGACTTGTTGAACGTCGTGGCCCGCGTCCGGCCGACGGGCTTCCCGGAGCTCTTGTACAGTTCCAGCTCGCTCTCACCCGGCAGGACCACGGCGTACCGTCCGAGGTGGTCGCGCAGCACCTCCTTGGGCTGGCCGGAGACGCTCATGACGGGCTTGGGCTCTGTCGCGGTGTCCGGGTCCAGGAACTCTTCGGCGGTGGGGAGCGGCATGGCAGGGATCCGCAACTCGTCCACGTACGCCGGTCCGGCCAGGGGCCCACGCTGCGCCTGCCAGTCGCGCTCGGCGCGCTGCGCCGGGCTCCAGCTGGCGTCGTCCCCGCAGTCCTCGCACTCGTACCCGCCGTACCCGTCCGCACGGATCCGGTCGCCCTCGTAGATCTGGCATTCGCTGACCGAGCACCGGCCGTCGTACATGGCCCCGAACCACGGACCCTTGTCGGGCCCGTACGTCACCCTGCGCTCGTAATCGATCTGCTCCTGTACCTCGTCCACGTCGTCCCCTCCGCACACGCAGTCAGCGTCGTCGCACCGCGACTCGGCCACGTCGTCCCCTTGCACCGTCGTCTCCTCCACCGTAGGCGCAGGCTCTGACACCGGCTGAGGCTGGCACCACTCACCTGCCGGGCTTTTGTGGCGCCGGGGCCGGTTGGCGCTGCTGTACCCGACCGTCTTACCGCATGCCGTACATGGCTTCACTGCCATTGATCTCTCCTCTACACTGATCGGAGAGGGCCGCCCCCGCTTGACTCGGGGACGGCCCTCTCGCCGCCCTACTTGCGCAGATCACGTACCGCTTGCAGGTACCCGTCCACGGTGGCCGGGGCGTTGATGGTCCGGCCGGTCGCTTCATCGTGGACGTTGACGGTTCCGGGCGGGGCCCCGGTGTCGGTCACCAGGACCACGGGGTAGCGGGGAGCTCCGGTGTCGGCCATCAGTGGTTCCACGCGCCGGGCGGAATGGATACCCCGCTCTGGTCCAGTGCCGCCTGCGCGTCCCTCAGGGCCTGCGCCGCGCGGGCCTCTTCGGCCTGCCTCGCTGCTTCGCGCTGCTGCCTCTCGGCCTCGAGCTGTGCTTCGAGATCCATCATTCCTCCTGGTTACAGGGCTCGTTGTAGTCGTTGACGTGCTTGGTAAGCGTTCCGTCAGGCTTGACCCGGTAATCCAGGGAGCAGCCGGGGGCCGGACAGATACGCCTGACCTCTTCGGGGGCGCAGGCGCCCGGGTGTCGGCGGGACCGGGCGCAGGGCGCGCCCGTCGCCGTCGTCTTGGTGCAGATCACTTGGAGCTCCCGTGCTGGCAAGAGCCACGGTGGCTCCCCGCCGGGGCCCAGCTGTCCTCGTAGCAGCTGCACTTACCGGCCGGAGCCTCCACGCGGTGGGCGTACAGCGGGGTCTGGGCGAGCGCCTGGCCCATCCGGCGGTGCCACTCGTCGGATCCGACCTGGACGTACGCACTGTCGCCGTACTCGGCCGGGTTGCCCGGGCACCCGTTCCAGTGGCGGCCCCGGGGGGCCACGCCCCCACCGGTAGAGCGGCAGGTGCACTTACTGACCGGCGCCTCAGGGCATTCGATGTAGTGGTTGTCCGTACCGCTGCGTTCCCGCTCGATGGCCGGGCAGGTGCAGTTGCTGTCGACGCCGTAGCCGGTGACCTCGTCGATAGCCGCGAAGATCCCGGCGTTGTCGAGGGTGTTGACGGCGTCCTCGACGTCGCCACCCCAGGCGATCTTGCGCAGCGTCCGCAGTGCCTCGATGACCTCGGGGGTGATGTTCGGCTTGTTCATGATTCCCTTTCCTCGTCCGGGCCCGGCGCCCTTCCGATGACTTAAATCTACGCCGGACCCTGGGGGCTGTCAACCCCTGACATTCACTTGCACTCTGACCAGCGGAAAGCGGGTGCCGAGACGTCGCAGAGGATCGGGACCCCGCGCCACTCCCACGTCATGGCCTCGCGCAGCATCTCCTGCCACTCGGCCACCTCACCCTCCGGCACCGACAAGACGATCTCGTCGTGGATCACGCCCCGCAGGAACGGGCGCATCCGCCGCTCGGAGATCTTGTCCAGGCGGAGCAGGGACTCCGCCATCACGTCGCGCGAGGCACCCTGGCCCATGAGCGCGGGCGCCTGCGTGAACGCGCGCTCGGGGTCCGGCCGCATCGGCCGTCCGAAACCGTTGTCGAGCAGGAGACCGGCCGCTGCCTGCGCGCGCACCTTCTCCGTCCACTCCATCTGGACGTGGAAGCGGTCACCACGGGCCTGAAGCGCCTGACGGACCATCTCAGGGTCCAGGCCGTTGCGCTTGGCGATCGCCATGTACCCCTGACCGTAGTTCGTACCGTGGCTGACCGGCTTGTACTTGTCGCGCTGGCCCCGGTCCCCGCAGTACACCTCGGCCATGTCTGCGTGATAGTCGTTGCCAGGCGCCAGCATCGCGATGAGCTCGGGGTCCTGGGACAGGGCGGCAACTGTCCGCACGTCCAGCTGAGAGTGATCTGAGGTCAGTGTCATGTGGCCAGGATCCGCGATCAGGACGTCCCGCTCACGCGCAGCCGCACCGCGCTTGCCCGTGGTGGATGTGGACGGATCCACATACGCCCACCGGCCGGAGCCCTGCGCCCGGCCCACAGAGGGGTGCACGCGGCCCTGCGGCGTCAGGTGGGCCTGGAACTCGGCGTACTTGACCCGTGCTCCGGTCGCCATCATGACCGTGTCCACCAGCTCACGGACGGCCGGGATGTGCCCGTAGATCTGAAGGACGCCGGGGCGGGTGTCCTTGCGCTCTGTGTCGTACCAGTCCTTTTCGCCGAGCGCGTCGGCCTTGGTGAGCGGCGTACCGGCCTGCGAACGGGGCCAGTGCTTGGCACCGGCCGCCGCAGCCGCAGCCACGATCGCCTCCCTGCCCTCGTCGGACGCCCAGGGCTTCTTCCGAGGCTCACCGGGGATACGGTCGGCGATGCCAGAGCTGACCGCCTTGTCCGGCTGCTCAACCATGACAGCACGGGCTTCTGCCGCCGACATGGCCTGCATGGCTTCTGGCCAGTCCGCCTTGCGCTTCAGCCGGTACCGGTCCGGGTGGTTCAGCGGCACGCCGAGCTCGCCCAGCCGGACCTTGGCAGCTTCGATCTGAGCGTCCTCGTGGGCCACTCGCTCGGCCAGAAGCTCCGTGTCGACGGCCCACCCGTTCAGCGTGGCGCGGTTCTGGAGCGCCACCACCCTCATCTCCCGCTTGGCGTAGTCATCCCACTTGGCCTCGGTCAGGGCCTGCACCACGTACTTGGACGCTGCCAGGTCGCCCCGCAGGTACTCCTGGTACTCCCGGGAGTCCACGGGAATCTTGTCGTACCCTCCGTACCGCTTCGCCAGGGCCTTGAGGTCGTCCGTCTTGCCCTGGTGGCCGAGGCGCTGCGCCACCTGGTCAAGGCCGTAGTACCCGTTGGGCATCTTCTTCGACACGGGCGGGTCCACCAGGTTGGCCAGGGCCAGGGTGTCGACCGCCTTGTCGGCAAGCGCGTCGTAGTCGGCGCCGTGGTGGTGCGCCAGGGCAAGCAGGTCGAAGCCCAGAATGTTGTGGCCGTAGATGACGTCGGCCGCGTCCAGGTCCGCAATCGGCAGGTGCGAGAAGTCCGGGACCGGAACACCGTGGATCCGGCCGCCCTTGCGCTCATCCGTGAGGCCCATGAGCCGCACGAACGGGCCCTCGTGGCCCCCGGTGAACAGCTTGTCCGCGTCGGCGGTCTCCAGGTCGAACCCGAGGACGACGGGTTCGCGGTCCGGCGTCGGGAAGTGGTCCCTGCACTCGGGATCCCAGTCACACGCAGGCCCGTCCCCGGGGATGTCCTGACACGGCTCCGGCGCCGGAGGAAGCGGCACCGTTTCCCACACCTCGTCGCCGTTCAGGAACTGGTTCGGCTCAAGCTCCGGAGGCTCCTCCGGCTCCCGCTCCCCGGTGAACGGGTCCACACCGTCCTTGTTGATCTCCACCCCGAGCCACCCCCGCTGCTGCTTGCCGTGGACCGACGTGCGGCCCTGGGTCACCTTGGCGCCGCGCACCATGTCGTGCGAGCCGAACCGGCTCGCGAACGTACGGTCGTTCCACGGCCGGTGGCCGCGCTCTGCGGCCCAGTCGTTGAACGCCCGGAGCATGTCCGAGGTCTGCGTGAACGCAGTCGGCTCGAAGCGCAGCACCTCGTCGGCGAAGCCCAGAATCAGGTCCGTCTCGGCGCGCCAATCCCGCGTCTCGCGCTCCACTCGGTCCGGCACGGGCATCATCATCCGCCCGCGCTCGTACCAGGCCCGCGCTCCCGCGACCATCCACGCAAGCGCAGCCGCGCGCACACCCGCGCTCCCGGCCGCGTAGGCGAGCGCAGGGTCGCCCGTGCGCTCCCACGGCCCGCTGGTGGCCTGTCCGGGCTTCCTGAAGGTGAAGGGCCAGGGCATCAGCGAGAGGCGGCGCCAGGTGCCGTGATCGGTCTCCGAGACGATCGGCCGGTAATTGGTGTTGATGAACAGGCTGTGCGACGTCAGGAACTCGATGGGGTCCTGCCGGATGCGCCGGGCCTTGATGGACTCCGTGCCCAGAGACGTCTTGAGCCGCTGCACGTTCAGGTGCCGGGCTTCGGGCGTCTCCTCCATCAGCGCGTACCGGGCGCCACGGAAGTCCATGAGCTCGGTCGGGTGCGCGTCGGGACTGGCCATCAGCACCCGGTCGGACACCAGGACGCCGTAGTCGGCGAGCGCGCGCCGGATGATGTTCATGACGGTGGACTTGCCGTTGGACCCGCCGCCGTGGGCGATCACCAGCATGTGATCCGGGACCGGGTAGCCGGTCAGCGCCTGGCCCATCCGGTCCTGGAACCAGTCGCGCATGTCCTCGGGGACGGCCGCCAGGGCTGCCTCCCACTGAGGGTGGCTCTTGCCGGGGAGGTACTCCGCGTCGGCCATCTTGGTCATGCAGTGCTCCGGGTTGAACGGCAGGAGCTTGCCGGTCGGCAGGTGAACGGTCCCGTTCTTGCAGGTGAGGAGGTCGGGGTCACCGTCGAACTCGGCCGCATCGCGCTGGATGAGACCGCGCGAGAGGTCGCGCAGGGCGGTCAGCCGTGCCTTGCCGAGGACAGCCCGCCATCCGGCAATCTGGCCGGTCAGGGGCTTCGAGCGGTCCCGCTTCTGCTCATCGCAGACCGCATCGAACTGCTCCGATGCCCAGACGCGCACCGCCTCGAGCGGCTCCACGTCGGGCACCTCCTTCCACACCCGGCCGTTCCAGCGCAGCCACCCGAGGCCGGACGCCCAGCAGAACGACCCACGGAGCGTCTCGGCGAGATCCTCCACCAGGAACGCGTCCGTGAACGCTGCGTCCTTCTCTTCGGCGCCAGGGGGCTTCATGGTGGCTGCGGCCGTCAGGGCCTCCACGGTGCCCCCGGCGGCGAAGAAGTCGTCGACACCCTTCGTCTCGGTGTCGCCCACAGCGGCCGGAGTGACCACGTAGCGCGGCTCGGCACCCCGGGAGCGCAGCCACGCACCCAGGCGGCTCATGGCGAGCTGCACGAACCGGTTTCCGGCGGCGTCCGCGTCAAAGCAGATGAAGACCTCGCGGCCCTTGAGGGGGATGTTCTCCCAGTCGCCGAGCATGCCCATGCCGTTGCGCCAGTTGAAGACGCCGGTAAGGCCGATGGCCGCGAAGCCCTGGGTGACGAGGGAGTCCGTCTTCTTCATGCCCTCGGTGACCCACAGAGGGACGGAGAGGTCGTGCAGCACGGTGCGGGTGTACGCCGGGACGTCCACGACCAGCGGGGCGCCCTTGGGGCTGTCGTACTTGACGGTGGAGTGCGAGCCGTCGCGCCTGAGCTTTCCGGCGCGCGGGATGGCTGCCTTGAACTGGTAGCCGTTGATGTGGCCGTCTGCTCCGTGCGTCGGGATCAGAAGCCCGGGATAGGCCTCCTCCCGGTTCCAGACGTAGGGCTTGAACCCGAGTTCGTTCAGCTCCTCGCGCTCCTCCGAGGAGCCGTAGAGGGTGCGGTAGCCGCGTGCCTCGGCGACGCTTGCAGCGATGGCGGAATCGTTGATGATCTCGCCGTAGTGGTCAGAAGAAAGCTCTTCCGTGATCAGGCCCATTAGGTACCCTTCATGATGCGTGCTGACGGTGCGTGCTGCCGCCCCCGTACCTCTCAGAGGTGTGGGGGCGGTCTGCGTTTGAGGGCCCTGACCTGGCACTAGACGGGTTAGACAGCTAGTCCGGATCTCCCTCACGTGGAAGACCATAGCTTAGAATTAACCGGAAGTGCTGTCTAACCCGTCTAGGTGCTGTCTTTTGTAGGAACGTCCTAGCCGGAGATGTCCGTTTCGGGCAGCGGCACATCCTCCGTGGTGCGCTCGGAGACCGCGAGCACCTGCTCCGTCTCGTACTCCGCCGGGCCCCACGGGCCGTTGGGGCGGTGCACCCGGAGCAGCCCCCGCTGCGCCCACCGGTTGATGGTGCGCTCGGAGACCCGGGCGATCTCGGCTGCCTGCGTGCGCGTCACGCGCGCGTTCTCTGTGTCCATGACGATCAGGGTACCCGGGGATGACAGGGGTTGACAGGGACGGGGGCCGGTCGTAGATTTAAGTCATCGAGCCGCCCGCCGGGGAGGCCGGAACAGAGGAGAAGTCCATGCCCCCGAAGGAGAAGCCTCTCAAGAACAGCGAGGGACCGCTCACCGAGCGCCAGCTGACCGTCCTGGACGGCCTGACGACGGGCCTGCGGCACGCGGAGATCTCGAAGACGCACGGCATCAACCTGACGGTGGTCCGTCAGGAGGCGGCCGCCATCGTCCGCAAGATGCGCTGCTCCACCTCGGCTCACGCCGTCGCGGTCTACTCGCAGGCCGTGACCTACCGCAGCGTCGCCAAGCGGCTGCGGGACGGCATGATCCGGGACGCCCAGGGGTTCGTCACCGACGAGCACGTGAATCACGTCCTGGACGGTCTGGCGCTCATCTACGAAGAGCGGGCAGCGTCCCGCCTCCCGAAGTGAGTCCCAGGGGCAACCCTCACCCGCCCGGTGAGCCGGTCCCCCTCCCGCCGCACCTCAACCACGGCGAGTCCTACGTGTACCGGCATTACAAGTGCCGCTGCACCAAGTGCCAGAAGTGGCGCCGGGACTACGACCAGAAGCGGCGGGACAAAACCACACGGCGCGGCAAGTGGGGCGGCAAGAGGTCCCCTCACTCCGGCTGGTACGTCTGTGCAAACCAGTGGGCCGTGACCTTCGCCGAGCACGCGTACAACTGGCGCGGCGCCTGCACCCGGTGCGGACGCGACCGTCAGACCGAAGAATTCTGGGAACGCAAGTGGCAGGAGTCGAAACCATGATCGTCAGCATCTGGGTCTTCCTGATCCTCGGGGTCCAGGAAGACCAGGGAACGGTGTACGTCCAGCAGACCGCGAGCGCCTACGCCCACGACCACCAGGATCTGCGCGAGAGCGTAGAGGAGCGGTGCAGGCTGGAGTTCGACCGCAAGTACCCGGGTCACACCATCGAGGACTCCGGCTGGCACCGCCAGGAGGTCCGGGTGATGGGCGGATGAAGCCCGGAGTGGTCCGGTGCCCGCTGTGCAAGCGGCCGGTCAAGCTCAACGAGAAGAACGGCGGGCTCATGTACACCCACTGGGCCACATTCGGCCGGATCGGCGGTGGCTTCCGTACCACCGCCAACCGGTGCAAGGGCAGCAACAAGCGACCCGAGGACGTGACGGAATGACGGAGCAGGAAGCAGCCAACCGGCTGTGCGAGCTGCTGAACGAAGTGGAGGAGGCCGGGATTGCCGTGATGCTCCAGCCCGACCACCTGCTGATCGGTGAGGGCTCTGTGCACATCGTGGAGCCGCCGTGTGAGGGCGAGCCGTGGGAGGTTCGGGAGTCGTGACCGAGATCAAGCTGCGCGACTACCAGCGCGAGGCCATCGACGCGGTATTCGCGGCATGGGCGGGGGGCATGTCGCGCCCCGCCATCGTGCTCCCGACCGGCGCCGGAAAGACCGTGGTCTTCTCGGCCCTGGTGAAGGAGTTCCGGGCGTGCCAGACCGCCGTAACGCCGATCGGCACGGACATGCGGATCACGATGTGGCCCGACAAGGGCAAGCGCGTCATGATCCTGGCCCACCGGGATGAGCTGGTGGACCAGGCCATTGCCAAGGTGCGGGCCACGATGCCGGGCGTGAACGTCGGCAAGGTCAAGGCCGGGGACAACGACATCCGGGCCGACGTCATGGTCTGCTCCGTGCAGACCCTGGCGAGCCAGCACCGCCGGGACCGCCTGGTGGATCAGCAGCGCATCAGCGGGGACATCGGACTCATCATCACCGATGAGTGCCACCATGCCGCCGCCGCGACCTATAAGAAGATCTACGCGGCGTTCCCGGACGCGCTCCAGCTGGGCGTCACGGCCACCATGGCCCGGGGCGACGGCGTGGGCCTGGGCAGCGTCTGGGAAGACGTCGTCTACAGCCGCTCCATCCTGAACCTGATCTCCAAGAATCACCTGGTCGACGTCCGTACCAAGCGGGTGGACCTCGAGACTCTCGATCTGGGCGCAGTCAAGGCGTCCAGGGGCGACTGGCAGGCCGGGGACCTCGGCAAGGCGCTGATGGAGGCCGAGGCCGACACAGCCATTGCCAGGGCGTACAGAGAGCACGCAGGCTCCCGTCAGGGCATCGTGTTCACGCCCACGGTGGAGACGGCCCGGGCCGCCGCCAACGCCCTCAACGGAGCCGGGGTGCCGTCCGCCATCGTCAGCGGTGAGACCTCCCGGGAGGACCGGCGCCAGGTGTACGAGGATTTCCGTACGGGCGCCCGCCAGGTGCTCGTCAACTGCATGGTCCTCACCGAAGGCTTCGACGCGCCGTGGGCCGAGGTCGCCGTGATCGCCCGGCCGACGCAGTCGGCACCGCTGTACACGCAGATGGTGGGGCGCGTGCTGCGGCCCTGGCCGGGCAAGAAAGAGGCCCTGGTCCTGGACCTGGTGGGTGCGTCGTCGAACCGGCTGCGCACGCTCATCGACCTCGAGCCGGGCCAGGTCGAGGAGGTCCAGGACGGCGAGTCGCTGGCCGAGGCGGTCATCCGGGAGGAGCAGGAGCAGAACACCCGGCTCCCGGCGGGCTCGCTGGCCTTCGAGCTCAAGGCGCGCGACGTCTCCTCGTTCGAGTCCTCGGACCATGCGTGGATCCGCACTCCTGCGGGTGTCCTGTTCATCCGGTGCGGGGAGGTGCTCGTCTACCTGGCGCCCGAGAAGGACTCCCAGGGCCTCTGGGGCGTGCGCATTGCCCGCCGGGGCGTCGGCGGCCGGTGGAAGTTCGAGAGGACGTCCTACGCCGGTCTCCAGCTGGGTGAGGCGATGGCCTGGGGTGAGGCGGTGGCCGAGGACATGGAGAACGGCGACGACGGCGCGTTCGGCTTCAATGCCCGCCGGTCGGCCAAGTGGCGCCGGACGGCTCCCTCGGACAAGCAGGTGGCCTACGCGGTGCGCCTCGGGATCCCTCAGGAGCTGGCTTCCAGGCTGCGCAAGGGCGAGCTGTCCGAGGCCATTGACCAGCGGGTAGGGGCCTCGGTCTTCGACCGTCATGTCAGGGGTTGACAGACTCCCCTCTGTCCCATAGATTTAAGTCATCGGAAAGGCGCCGGGCCCGACCGGGACAGGAGACAGCCATGAAGCCGACGAAGCAGTGCAGCCACTGCCGTGGGGACTACCAGGAGACGAAGAGCGGAGTACCGCGCAAGCACTCCTGCTGGAGCTACGACCACGAGCTGAAGACGATCGTCTATGGCCCCCTGGACATCCACAAGCGCGGTCAGAAGTAGCACCACAGCCCCGACGGTCGCAGGGCGGGTTCGACTCCCGCCCGGGGCGCGCAGCACCCATCGAGAAGGGACAAGATCATGCACGAACTGAGCCTGGAACAGTGGCTGGTGATCGCCGGTCTCGGCGCCCTCGTGGCGCTCCTGACGGCCGGGGTCAGCTACCTCGTCAACGAGTGGGCGTTCCGCCGCCGGACCGCGCGGTGGGACCGGGAACTGAGGAGCGGCTACGCCCCGACCGACGTCGTCGACCTGCCCGCAGCGCGCGACGGTGAGGACCACTGATGAACGAGGACGACGTCAGGCGCATTGTGCGCGAGGAGATCGTCAAGGCATTCCAGGTCTTCGGGAAGACCTCTGAGCCCGATCCCCTGGAAGACCTCGGCCAGTTTGAGCGGCTCATCCTCGGTCTCCTCAGTGTGGCCATTGATGCCACCGTCGAGGAGATCGGCGAGAGCGACAACGGCACCCACCCCGAGTGCCCGGAGTGCGATCACCGCGTCGGCAAGGAGCCGCACGCGAGCTGGTGCAGCCATGGCGCGTAACACCAACCGCCAGGGCGCCAACTTCGAGTTGGACGTCATGCACTACCTGGCCGGAACGCTGCCAGAGAAGTGGGGACCGGGCTTCGGCTACGACTGTCTGCGCTCCTCCGGCAGCAAAGGCAAGGTCGACGTCGTGGCGATCGCACCCCCGTGGTGGGGGCCGATGAACGCGTACGACACCAGCAACCTGCTTTTCATCCAGTGCAAGATCACAGCCAAGCCCCTGCGAAGCCCTCTGAGCCCTGCTGAGCGCCTGAACCTGATGGGCCTGGCCCTGAGGGGCGGGGCGCTCCCGCTCACCGCCAGCAGGCAGCTGGACCCGCTCACCGGCCGCGTACGGCCGCACTTCCGGCTTCTGACGGGCCCCGGCGCCCGTGACTGGGTTCCGTGGAACCCCGGAAAGGACAACTGACATGGCGATCTTCCACCACGTGGACCAGGACGGCGACTCGGTCGAGATCCTGGCGTACGAGGGCGGGGACCCCCTGGCCCTTCTCGCCCGCAACTTCGGCGGCCGCAGGGTGGAGGTGGACATCTGCCGTGAGGCGGCAATCCGCCTCCACAACGCCCTCGGCGAGTGGCTCTACCCGACCGGCGTCCCGGTCCCGGACGACCGCCAGTTCACTCCGGCCGACATCCGCGCCATGGTGGCCGGACAGGTAGCCGAGATCATGGCGCTGCACCAGGCGCCGCAGGCGAAGTACGTGGACGCCGGACCGGGCTGGAGCAGCCACTCCACCATTGGTCACGAGGAGCCCGACCCCGAACCCCACGACGTCGGCCACCCGGATCCCGCCAAGGAGCCGCTGCCCGTCCGCAACCCGCTGGAAAATTTCGCCCAGCTTCTGGAAGGCACCCGGGCCGCACTCGCCCACATGTACGGCGGCGAGCCCGCCGAGGTCACCGGAGGGCACCCGCAGCCCACGTGGGACGACGAGCTGTTCGCACCTGAGGTCGCAGGGGAGTGGACCAGGTGCCCGTGCCCCCAGACGGGTATCAAGGGCATCCAGTGCCCCCGGTGCGGTCACATCCACCACACCGCCGCCATCGGGTGCACGGCGCGGGTACGGCGGGTGCAGTCATGAAGCTGAAGAGGAAGCTTCCGTCCTGGCTCACTCGCAAGCCGAGTGCACCTGCACCCGGACCCGGCCGCAAGGACTGGATTCTCTGGGGTGCACTCGGGTGCGCACTCGCCTCCACCGCCCACGCCGAGTACACCCTGGCCACCGCAGCGCACTTCAATGAGTACGTCGCACTCGCCGTACCCGGTGCACTCGACCTCTACGTCGTGCGTGCACTCCAACAGCGCCGTGACGTGTTCGTGGCCGTACTCGCGATGGTCGCGGCTAACGTCACCTCGCACCTGATCGCAGGCGGCGTACTCGGAGTGCAGTGGCCGGTCATCGCAGCCGTGGGTGCAGTAGCACCCCTGATCGTGTGGCGGGTGTACTCGCTGAAGTACACCCGCAACCGGCAAGAGATCCTCTGGGACCTTCCGGCGGGTGCAGTCAAGTCACCCGACGAGGACGCACCCGGCGTGATCCCGATCGGGCCGGAGGTAATAGGTGCAGTCGCACCCGCACCCGCCTGGGTACCCGGGTACCACCTGGACGGGTGCGACGGAGTGCACCTGCCCGGCGGACCCGCTGCCTGCCTGCACCGCGCGGGTGTACTCGAGGCCGAGTGCACAAGTGCACCCGTACCCGACTCCGTACCCGAGGAATGGAGTGCGGCCGAGTACGGGGACCCGGATGTACCCATCCCGTACCTGCGCGCCGTACCCGACCCCGAGTGCACCGAGGACGACGTACCCGAAGGCGCGAGTGCGGTGCACCTGAACGTGGGCGACGAGGAGTACATCGAGACCGCCCGGAGGTACGTGGCGGGTACGGACAAGCCTTCGGTGCGCGGCATGAAGGACTACGCCAAGGTCGGCCAGGCCCGCGCCGAACGGCTCCTGGCGTATCTGGGGGTGCGACCGTGAAGCGCCTCTGGGACACCGTGCAGATCGTGTTCTGGTCCCTCTACATCGCCAGCTCCGTGCTGGTGGCCCTCTGGTGGCTCGCCGAGAGGTGGCTGCGGTGAACTGGACCATCCCCGTGCAGTTCACCTACGGCACCCTGTTCGTGGGGACCTGCCTCCTGGCCTGGGAGCTCGCCGACTGGTACCCGGGCTGGAAGGCCCTGAGAAAGAGCCCCGTGCGCCACGCAGCCGACCTGGGCCCGTTCCTGTGGACCTGGTGCGTCTCGGCCCTCTCCTTCCTCTGCATCGGCGGTCTGGTCGGCCAGCTCATCGGCCTCTACGTCTGGGGCGCCGGATGGGTCGGGGAGGCGGCCTACGTCTGGGGGCTCGGCGGTCCCCACCAGGCCCTTCCCGTCTCGCAGAACCTGGTCTTGACGCCCGGCGGGACGTTCATGACCGGCGTCCTCCTGGTGGTCGTGGTCGTGAGGGTCACCAGGGGCGGGGCCAGCGCCTCGAAGAAGCGCGGGTTCGGGTCCGGCGCCCTGATGGTCATGTCGGCCGGGGTTGCTTCGTTCGTGGCCGTCCCGCTCGCCTCGGCCGCCAACCTCTCGGGGGCCTG
>Ga0247822_10000062_pt1 | contig 42037 bp, 50 predicted proteins | sample 13C_Cellulose_Da_FD_192423 | JGI IMG/M metagenome (GOLD analysis project Ga0247822, IMG submission 192423) | Soil microbial communities from agricultural site in Penn Yan, New York, United States - 13C_Cellulose_Day30 | ecosystem: Environmental > Terrestrial > Soil > Agricultural land | place...
CTCGGATTCGACTATCCGCACCAAGCCATTTCGGCGGCTCTCCGCGACTCGCAGAACTTCGACCTGAGCGACCGCACGAAGGCTGCCCTGGCGAACCTGGGCAACCTGTACCAGGTGGAGATTCCGGAAGATTCCGACCTCCTGGATTGGGACAAGCCACTGAGCGAGCAGCCGGCCAAGGTGCGCGATGCGATTGCGCGGTTGGGCGACGTGCGGAATCGGAGCGGCCAGGACCTGCTCGCCCATGACCCCACGGGCGAGGCCATCTACCGCGCGCTGGGCGAGCCTGAAACGGCATCCGGACGGCTGCGCGAGGCGGGCATTCAAGGCTTGCGCTACCTGGACGGCAGCAGCCGCAGGGCCGGGGCGGGCAGCCACAACTACGTGATCTGGGACGAGGACGGCGTTTCGGACCTCCAACGGGTCGGGGAAGGAGAGGGGGCGACTGGACGTGATACTGTTGCCTCCACGCGCGGCAACGTAGCCGCGGGGACTGCCAATGGCCGCCAAGACGAAAATCGGGACCGACGGGAAAACCCTGATTCCGGACGTGCCGGCGCCCAAGGGCTGGACACAAGCGGAATACGACCGCGCCCTGACGGAACACCAAGCGTCCTCCGACGCCGCGAATATGCACTCGAATCGTTTGTGCGGCGGTTTGGAGGTTCCGTACTTGGTGCCACCATCGCCGAAGACTTCGAGCGAACCGAAACCGCGCAGCTAATCAACCAGACGATCGGCTCTGACGCCGATCTGGCTGCTGCTGCCAGCATCTATCGGGACCCCGCATTCGAGACCCTGCGCTACGTGTTCGTGGATGCATCGGGCGTCGTCCTTGGCGAGAGCGCAGTCAGTTCCCGTATGGCCGCTTCCAGCGCCGCCTTCCCCGAAGACGACGGCTTGGCGTGGCTGGAACGCAACGCGAAGCGGTACAAGGCCGCCGGCATCTGGTTCATCCACAACCATCCTTCCGGTGACCCCACCCCGAGCCTGGCGGACGTGTCGTTCACGCGCTCGCTTCGAGCCGAACTGGCATCGCGCCTGCCTGCCTTGCGTGTCCACGGCCACGTCGTGCTGAACCACGACAAGTACTCGTTCATCCGCGCAAATGGCGACGTGCTGGACAACCGGCCAATCCGCACCAGTGGGCCTGACCCGCTGGAAAACCGCCGCGGCGTCCTAATTGGGCAGACCATCATGGACCCAGCGTCGGCTGCTGAGGCCGGAGCGGCGGCCTACAACTTCGCGCCCAAGGACTCGGTGGCCGTCATCGTGACGGACTCGCACAACAAGATCACGACGGCGGCGACGCTTCCCCTGGCCGTGATGCGCACCCCGCGCGGTGCGGCCCTTGTTTCCACCATCGCCAAGCGCTCGCGCGGAACCAGCGTTTTCCTGGCCGGCGAGGAGCAGGCCATCAACGCCAACATGCCCGGCATCGTTCGACTCAACGAAATGGGCCTGGCGCGCGACGTGGTGGCGATTCACCCGGATGGCAGCGTGTCTTCGGTTTTCATGCAGCGCACTCGCCAGGGCAGGGACTGGCATAACCGCGGGACCAGCGAGCGCGACTCGGGGGCGACCAAGCGCCGTTCCGTCTCTGCCGTCGAAGTATTCGAGCCGGGACCCGGCGATTCATTCGCTGACCAGGTGCGGGACCGCCTCGCCTCCGGCGATGCCCGCGGCCCCATGCTCGTTATCGGCAAAACGCCAGCCGTGCTGCGGATGCTCGGATTTCCTGACCTGTCGCTGCGGATGCCGCCGGGCGTCCTGTTCAAGCTGGCGACGGGCAAGGGGGGCGACCGCGCGCCGCTCACCGAGAAACAAATCGCAAAGCTGCCCGAATGGCTCGACGACCCCGTGGCCATCTTCCGCTCGGCAGACAATGACGGCGTGGTGGCGGTGACGAAAGCCGTGGATTCGGCGGGCAAGCCCATCGTTATTGCCGCGCGCCCGAACGTGACGGACGGCCTGATTCAGGTGAATCTCGTGCCCACGGCGTTCGGCAAGGATCGGGCGCAGGAGTGGGTGGAGCGCAACCTGTCCGAGGACCGACTTCTGTATGCCGGTGAAAGCGTGAACCCCCGGCTGCCGCTACCAAGTTTGGCCCAATACCAAACGGGTGCGCACATCGGGGGTTCTCGGGACGAGACGGTACGCCCGGAAGAGGGGGCGCGTCAAGGCCAGGTGTTAACCGCGGCTGATCTGCGCCAGTTCCGGCAGAAGGCCCGAACCCAGAATCTCCAAGTCCAGGCCCCGTCTACCGCCTATACCCCGGCCCAGACCGAAGCCCTGCGCAAGGCCGGCCTGGCAACCTCGGAGCCGACCAGCCTGGAAAACCTCAGCCAGCGCCTACGCGAGGCATGGACCGCGACCGCCGAACAGGCCAGCCAATCGGCCGCGGACAACCGCCGGCAGTCGGTGGTGGACCGCTTCCATGGCCTGCGCGCGGCCGAGGGCCAGGTGCCGTTTGAGCAGTCGGCCTACATCGCCGCACGCATGTCCACGGGCCTGCCCTCCATCATGGAGGCGATCCTGTTGTACGGCGCGCCTGAGTGGAAGGATGGCGTGATGTCCATCAAGCCAGGCAGCAAGGGCCTGGCTGATGCCTTGCAGCCCGTTCGCGCAGACATCCGCGATTGGCTGGGCTGGATGGTTGGGCGGCGCGCACAACTGCTGAAATCGCAGGGACGCGAGAACAATCTGAGCGATGCCGAAATTCAGGAACTGCTCTCCCTGGACAAGGGCAAGGACGCCGCGTTCAAGCAGGCGGCCACCGATTACGCCAAGCTCAAGACCGCCATTCTCGACGTGGCCGAGGAGGCTGGGCTGATTGATCCGGTCGGTCGTGCGGCCTGGGACCATGCCGAGTACTTGCCGTTCTACCGCGAGGATGACGGCAAGGCGGTGGGCCCCGGTACCCGCAAGGGCCTGGCCGGGCAGACCTCGGGGATTCGGACTTTGAAGGGTGGCGAGCAAGTGCTGGCCGACCCACTGTCGAACATCATCCGCAACTTCACGAAGCTGGTGGACGCCAGCCTCAAGAATCACGCGAGCCTGCTGGCGATCGATGGCATCGGCGCTCCGACGTTCAAAAAGGCCCCGCACGAGTTCAAGCAGGCCACGGTGCCGCTGTCGCAGGTGAAGAAGCATCTGGCCGATGCCGGCGTGCCCCAGCAGCAAATCGACGCCCTGCCGGCCGGCGCCTTGGAAGGCATCAAACGCATGATGCAGATCGTTCCGCCGACGGGCGAGAACGTGGTGCGCGTGATGCGCGACGGCAAGGCCGAATACTACGAAGTGGACGACCCGCTGGTCCTGCGCGCGCTCACGGCATTCAAGCAGCCGCAGGTCCACGTCGCCATCCGTCCGCTGGTATGGGCCAAGAATCTCCTGACCGCGGGCGTCACCAGTACGGCGGAGTTCGTGGCGGCCAATGCCATCCGCGATACTGGCTCCACCTGGTTGTTCACCGACCAGCCGGTGCGCCATCTGCTGCGCGTTGCCAAGGGCGCCGTGCAGACCATTCGCCGAGACAAGACCACGCGCGACCTGATGATGGCCGGAGCGTCCTTCGTCGGCGGCCACTACTACAGCGGACGGCCGGAGGATGTGGCGAAGCACCTGCGCCGCGCACTGACGGCCAAGGGCCTCAAGGGCAAGCCGCTGGAGGATCACCTCAAGACGATCGCCTACTCGCCCGCGCTGCTGTGGCGCGGCTGGCTGCGCTTGTCCGAGGCCATCGAGAACGCCAACCGCAATGCGCTGTACGAGGCTGGCCGCGCCGAGGGCAAGGGGCGGCTGCAGGCCGCCTACGAGTCCAAGGACCTGATGGACTTTTCCATGCGCGGCGACAGCCAGATCATCCAGTTCTTCGCCGACGTGCTGCCGTTCTTCAACGCCCGGTTGCAGGGACTCTACAAGGTCGGGCGCGAGGGCAAGGCCAACCCCCGGCGCATCCTGGTGCGCGGCGCGCTGATGGCACTGGCGTCCTCGGCGCTGATGGCCTGGAACCTGCTGCGCTACAAGGACGACTACGACGAGTTGGAGGAGTGGGACAAGGATGCCTACTGGCACATCGCGCCAGGCACCGAGTATCACGTCCGCATCCCGAAACCGTTTGAGCTGGGCATCCTGTTCGCGACGCTGCCCGAGCGATTCCTCAACACCGCATTCGGTGACGCCACCGGCAACGAGGCAGTGCAATCGTTCCTGCACAACCTGTCGGGCACGCTGGCGATGAACCCGATCCCGCAGGTCGCCATGCCGATCGCCGAGCAGTGGGCCAACAAGAAGTTCTTCACCGGCGGCCCGATTGAAAAGCAATCGGACCAGAAGAAGAAGCCCGAGGACCGCGCCGAGTGGTACACGTCCGACACCATGAAGCAGGCCGGCAAGGCGACGGGCCTGTCGCCGAAGCGGCTGGAACACCTGTGGCGCGGCTATACCGGCGGCCTGGGCGGCTACGTCCTGGAAACCTCGGATTGGCTGACTCGCCGCCTGACCGACGCACCGGAGCAGCCCGAATTGAGCCTGCGGGACTATCCGCTGGTGGGTCGCTTCGCGCGCGGCGATTCGCCGGCCCAAAGCACCAAGTACATCACCGAGTTCTACGACCTGATGGAGGACGCGGAGCAGGCCGAACAGTCGCTGAAAGACTCCCTGCTGGAGGGCAAGGACCAGCGCGCCGCCGACATTCAGGCCGAATGGTCCTGGCTATTCGGCCGGCAACTGGCATCCAAGCAGGCCAAGGCCGGTATCTCCTTCCAGGGCATGAAGGAAATGCGCGGGATGCGCGATTCGCTCGCGGCTGACAGGCGCGCGGTGGAGGCTGCCGCGGTGAGCCGCACTTTGACGCCGGAGCAGAAGCGCGCCGAGATCGACCGCATCACCGGCGAACGGAACAAGCGCATCGAGGAGTTCGTCAAACGAACGCGAGAACAGCGGCAGCAAGCCCGCAAAGCAGCATGAGGCCGTAGAGGGTTTCGGCGTCGCCGGGACGGTTCAATGCCTTCCCGGCGCAGATCAGCCCCGCCAGGGCCACGAAGGCGCCAGGGATGGGGGCGAGCTGCAAAAGGACCAGCCCGCCGAAGAACAGGGCCAGTGCGAGCAGGGAGAACATCCCCCAAGAATACCCTTGATTTCGACCCCCCGTGCGGCCCAATGCGTCGATGGAAAAGCCATTGACAGCGTGCCAATCGGCTGAGCGTTCGCGCTCAACGATGGCGCGCGCCAACAGGGGAAAATGAGGATGAAGGAACATCTGGCCGAGTCGGCGGTGGCGGTCGCCAAGCCCATGCCGCCCATCGTTGCAACCGCGCTCGTGAAGGTCTGGGGATTCGCAATCCAGGACTGGATTCTGGTTCTGACCGCGCTCTACACCCTGCTGCTGATCGTCCAGACGCTCGTCAACAACGGGCCGAAATGGTGGGGGTATCTGATTCGCCTCTATCGGTGGGTGACCGGTCGTGTCTGAGACCGTCCAGTCGCCGCCACGGACCGGCCGCCGGTTCGCCTTCGGCGCCGCGCCCGTCATGCTGGTTGCCGCCTTGGTTGCGGCGCTCGGCCAGAATGACCCGGCGCACGAGGGGCGCAGGTACCAGCCCTACCTCGACAGCGGCGGAATCCTGACGGTCTGTGCCGGCATCACCGGCCCCGCGGTCGTTCGCGGAAAGACTTACACGAACGCCGAATGCGAGCGGCTGGAATCCGAGTACGTCCAGATGATGCTCTCCCACATGGGCAAGTGCGTCCGGGGCGAGTTCGAGTTCCACGAAATCAAGGCGTGGGGCCACTTCGCCTACAACGTCGGCACCGCGCGATTCTGTTCCTCAACCGCGGCCAAGCGGCTCAATGCCGGAGAACGCACAGCCGCCTGCGCCGAGATCAGCAAGTTCCGTTTCGTGCGCATCGGCGGAAAGCTCCGTGACTGCGCACTCCCCGCCTGGCAGCGCGACTGTGGCGGAATCATCAAGCGCCGCACCTGGGAGCGTTCTACCTGTGAAGGCAAGACCACCGGAGCCTGAGATATGCACCACAAACGCCGACGCCCAAAGAATCGCCGTAGTGGCTGCCTGATGTGCAAGCCGCACAAGGCCAACGGTTGCGCCCACAGCGGTCGATCGGACGGCTTGAACATGCGCAGCGTCCGGCAATCTGAGCGGGCGCGGGCAGAAATGAACCGGTCGGGGTGGCTGTCGTGATTCCTATCCCCGCGAAAGCATCTGAGCTTGCCGTCCGCGCCCTGATCTGGGGCGGTGTCATCGTTGCGTTCTCGGCCGTCGTCTATTCCTGGGGCCATCGGAACGGTGTGCGTTCGATGGAAACTCCACTGGCTCAGGAAAAGGCATCGCACGCGAAGGACCTTTCTGACCATGCACAGGTTCTCCGGGAATATTCCGAGCGCGCCGCTCACGTCGCCGACTTGGCGCGCCAGGCGCAAACCACCTTCGTCCAGGACCGCGATGCCGCGGCCCGCAAACACGAGCAGGAGCTGGCCCATGCTGCCGCTGAAAAAGATCGTCTCATTGCTGGCTATCGCGCTGGTACTGTGCAGTTGCAACCGTGGTGGGAATGTCCGTCCGTCCTGCCCGCCGCCGGTAGTGCAATCGGCGCCGACTTTGCCGGCTACCGACCCGAAGTTGATGCAGGCGCCGCAATTCGAGCAGCGAGCCTTGCGGAGGGGGTTCAAGACGGCATCGCCGCCGACGCCTGGATCCTGAACCTCCAAGCCGAATTGACGGCCACACGCCATGCCTGCGGGGTTGGCCCATGACGCAGTATCGCGTCCAGTTGTGGGGCCAGCCAGGGCGCTCCGTCACCGTTGAGGCCAACGCCACGAAAGGCGCCGTGCTGGGAGTGAACCTGTACTGGCCGGACGGCCGGCTGGTGACGCCCCAAGACTTCGCGGGTGACGACGCTGACCCGGTGACTGGCGAGTTCCCCGTGACCTACTGGAAGCTGATCCAGGAGGTCCCGGAGAACATTCGCCAACTGGCCGCACTGACTGGCTCGGGCTACGCCTACAGGCGCCCCGATGGCACCTGGGAACTGCGCCGCATTGGTCGTGCCGTGGTGCCGTTCTCGTTCGGCGATGCCTCGCCCATGTCCATCTACATCCCGCGCGAACCGGGCGTGTTGACGCTGGTTCGGCTGGACATCAAGACCGCTTTCGACGGTGCCGGCGCCTCGCTCACGGTGGGCACGGCCGACGACGCGGAAGCTTTCGTGTCCGCCTCCGAGGTGGACCCTGCGGTGGTGGCTGGCTGGGAGGTTGTCCCTGACGCCGACGTGGCCGCCGCCGAACCGATCCTGCTCCACATCAACCCTGGCACCGGCCCGACCACGGGAGCCGGCCGCGTGCTGATCGACGTTTTCCCGCTACAGGAGACCTGACATGGCCGGCGTCCTTTCCAACTTGTGGGGCACCACCAAGACCATTTTCCGCCTGGGCAAGGGCGGTCCCCAGCTCAAGGCCAACGCGGGCACCATCGAGTCCCGGAACGCCGCCGATACCGACTACGCGGGCCTGCGCGCGCTGCTGGTCGAAGTGTTCGGCGACGACATCGAACTCAATGCCGGCGCGGCAGGTTCTGGGGATGACTGGCGCCTGACCCTCTCCCGAGCAGCAACCGGACAGACCGAACACCTGCAGGTGGTCTGGCCCGGCCCCAGCCCCGCGACCGGTCAGTCGCTGGCCGTTGCCAGCATCGCGGCCGGCGTCGTCACCCTGGAGTGGGTGAACTCAGCGTCTGGCAACGACAAGGCGGTGGTGGACAACACCAACCTCGCGTTCGGCGACTCTGGGCCGGTGGCGCTTTTCAGCCTCGGTGCTGGCGGCGTGGTGACCGACATCGAGGTCATCATCGACACGCCATGGGATGGCACACCATCGGCCTCCATCGGCGTCACCGGCAATGCCTCGAAGTTCATGGCGTCCAGCGAAATCGACCTGACTTCGGCGGCCGGCACCATCTGGCACGTCAAGCCAGGCGTGGCGCCGGAAGTCGGCGTGCAGGCGCTGGAGATGGCCTACAGCCAGGGCAGCGCAACGCAGGGCGCCGCGCGGGTGCTGGTCCACTACGTGCCCGACCCGAGCTGATAGGCAAGCGTGGGCTGGCTCTCGAACCTGCTGGGTACGTCGGCCCGACTCTTCGGAATCGGGCAGGCGGTGATCGACGCCGACGCAATGACGGCGCCGCATACTCACGCGCTCCAGAACAAGGGCGGAACCTTGGCCCACCTGGAAGACATCCCGGCCGTGCTGGACTATCTGGACCCGTCCACGACCACCACTGAGCAGCTGATTGATGCGCTGATCGCTGGGGGCTGGATGGCTGGCCCCACGCCTGCCGTTCCGTCCAACACGGTCCTCCCCGCCATCACCGGCGGCTCATCCGTTGGAGCGGTCCTGTCGCTCAGCAATGGCACCTGGACCGGTTCACCCACGAGTTACGCCAAGCAGTGGCAGGAAGACATCGCCGGCACCTGGACAGACATTGCTGGCGAGACGGGGGACACGTACACCACGGACCACGCCGGCAGCTTCCGCGGCGAAGTCATCGCGACCAATGCCGTCGGATCTAGCGCCCCGGCGTACTCGGCGGCCAAGGCCGTCACCGAACCGTCCACGTTGCCGTCTCATGCCGTCCGGTTCGCTGGCGACACTGCCGGCGCTCTCGGAAGCAGCAAGGTCGGCGCGGGCGACGAAGCGTGGACTGTCTTGGCGCTCGTCTACCTGGAGCCTGGGGACCGACTCGACTACTGCACGATCTTCGCCAACCTGTTCAACAGTGGTCGCCTAGTCACGCTGGCGACCAACAACGCGTTCGGCGTGTGGCCGGTGTCCATCAGCAACAACCAAGGCACGACCACGCCGTTCTCGACCGACATGTCGCAGGGTGCCTGGTACCTGGTCAGTCTCGGCGGCGACGCGCCGGCCGGCAACTTGGGCCAATTCCGCGCGACGTACCAGCCGCTCTCTGGCGGCTCTCTCGTGTCCGTGACAGTGCAGAAGGGCGAGTTCTTCAGCACGCCGGACGGTATCGGTCTGCAATTGGCTGGTGGTGGCGATCTATTCGGCTGGCCCGATGGCGCCCGATTCAACTGGGTCCGTGCCTACGATTCGTTCCTGACGGAATCGCAGATCGAGGCGCTTCTGGAAAGCGGCGATCCGACGGGCGCGTTGTTCTGGTGGGAGTTCACCGACAACGGGTCGGGCGGCGTCGCAGTGGCCGACCTGACCGGCAACGGCTTGGTGCCGACGGTGACTGACGGCACGCTCGCCGATGGCCCCGGAGCGTAGGGGCAGGCGCACGCCCGCCCCAGTTCGCTACGGACGCACGCGCGCCAAGTGGTAGTCCGGCTGGCCGGCTGACTTCCAGCTCCGCACAGCGGCCGCGGCGATCCGCTTGGCCTTGAGCGGGCAACCGTCGAACGCTTCGGAATAGACGAAGTAGTCCACCCAGCCGTAGTCCATGACCGGCTCCACCTGGGCAGACAGGTGCAGGAGGAAGGGCTGATCGTCCCGCTCGGCCTCGGTATCCACCCCCAAGTCGCGCTCGACTTCCTTGGCGATACGCGCCACCCCAGAGCGCATTTCCTCGATCACCACGAGGCCGTGCTGACGCAGGTCCTCACTGATTGCCCGAACCGATGGCGCCCCGTAGTACACGGGGACAACGCGAACGAATGACATGGCTGCCTCCTCGGCGATGCTTGGGCGGCCCCCTGGCAGCCCGGAAGCAGAGGCTACGACCGGGCGATCTCACGGATTGCGCCGCGAGCCATAGAAACCCGCCGAATTTCGGTCGGTTTCGCAACAGATCGGACAAATCCGCCGACCTGTTGCCAACAATGGCATGCGTTTGGGTGCGAGTCGCGGCCCCTGAGACAGGCAATTCGTACATTGCAGCGGTCCCAACAGGAGACCCCGATGACCAGCCAACTCAGGTTCGCCACGAAAGCCGAATGGGCCGCCGCCATGGCCGCCGACCTGGACCGTCAGGCAGCGGCAGTGCGTGACGTGCGGGGAGGCGGCTGGCGGCGCCGGCACGCCCGCACCGATGGGGCGACACGCCTTTCCCGCGAGGCTGCGCGCTATCGGCGGATGGCCGAGCAATACGTGGAGCAGGGCGTATAGCGCCGGCCTGTTGGCGGTGATCAGGTGCTGCCCAAATGGGCAATTTCTCGACGCAGGAAATACCGAATCCGTTACGAATCAACTCCTTGCTGGCGATGCTGGGTGCTGCCGAACGCGCTGATTGGGCGGCCTGCTCTTCGAGTGTCGAGCCTAACCTCGACACTCCTGGCCCTCCGTAAAACGATGATCACGAACCCAGCAACATCAACGGTTCCACGCGATGGGGTCCGTAAAAATATCACCCCTGAAAGCGTTGATATTGCTACTCACGGGCCGAGACTTTTAATCTTTTGGTCGAAGGTTCGAATCCTTCACGGCCCACCAATCATTTCAACTACTTACGAAGGCGAAAAATCAGCCTCCGTAAAAGTCCTCCGTAAAAACAATCACGCATCCGCAGGTTTCACGACCGGAACGGAGTGGTCGTAGACGTTCATCATCGCCTCGGTCAGACCCGCCGCGTCCTGCTTGTCGCCGCGGTTGCCCTTGGTGTCGGTGACGCCCTTGTGCTTCATGCTGTGCAGGCTGAACCGCTCCTCCTCGCGGATGATGCCCTCCCTGATCGCCATGTGGATGAAGCGCTGCCAGGCCGAATCCAGGCCGCTCTTGGTCAGCAGTTGGCCGTCCTCGGACAGGAACACGGGCCGGTCCTGCGGGAGCAGCGGCTGGGGGATTTTGTGGCGCTTGACCACCTCGGCCCGATAGGCGAGCGCCGCGTTCCAGGCTTCCCGTAGGCTGTCGGTCCACTCCACGATGTTGTCCCGGCTACGCTTGCGGCGGTTCGTGCGAAGCCCCTCCTTCTCCGCGTTGGCAACAGTGAGCGTGTTGGCCTCGATGCCACGCAGGCGGCACAGATAGGTGAGCTGGTAGACAATCCAGAGGTAGGCGGGCGCGGACCCTGGCGTGTGTGCCTTGCGCGCGCCCCGCTCCTTGGCGAACGCAAGGATCTTCGTGTAGGTGTTCTGGACGGGCACCACACGCCGTTTCCGCTCCTTCGCCTGCTCGATGCCCTTGGCCGGGTTGAACTTGATGCCCAGATGCGGACCGGCCCACTTGAAGACCCGGCGCAGGTAGCGCAGCAGGTGGTTCGCCTTGGTGGGGTGGCCCTGCTTCACGACGGCCTCGTGGAGCCGCTGGATGTTGGTCTGGGTCAGACGGTCGGCCATCAGCTGACCGAAGGGGATGCCCAGCTTCGTCGGAAAGTTGACGATGGCCTTCTTGTAGCCTTCGTGGTTCTCGCGAGTCCCCTCCGCGAGGGAGGCGAACTTGGTGGACGCGTGCCATTGCTCCAGCATCCACTCCACGGTGCCCTGTTTCGCGCCGCCCTTCTGCTGCTCCATGATGGCGTGCAGATCGGACAGCCGGGCGCGCGGCCCGGCCACAGTCTCGCGGCCCATTCGGTCGCCACGCTGGACGAACACGTACCATCGCCCCTTCCCGCTCTTGTCCCAGTACAAGCCTTTCGGAAGGGCATCCTGGTCAATATGGGGAGGGATGGAGGGGTCGTGCTTGCGAGTGCGTCCGCGTGGCGCCATTGGTCACAGGGCGTATCTAGAGAGCGACGACTGAACGTAGGGGTACACCTCGTTCGCATCGTTCAGATCATCGTAGGCTTCGCGACTTTGCAGCCAGTCCCGTGCCTCCTCGTAACCTGGGATCTGCACACGACGCAGGAAGTCCACAAACTGATTCAATTCTGGGACAGGAGGCGCAGACTCGGACCGGTTGGTCGTGTGGACGATGCCGTAGCTGAGCATCGAGGTAAGGACCGCAAGTCCGTCGGGGCCGAGGAAATAGGAAAGCGGCATGTTCGATTTGCGGTCATTGCGGTCGCACTTGACCTTGTGAATGATCTGAAACGAATGGTTGGGCGACGCCGGGGCGTCCCACACAACATATCCATCATCGACGGTGACGACACCGCCGCAAACGTCGCACTTCCACTGTGACAACGGGACGATCTTCTTGTCGCTGGGCATAGGGGCACTCCTTGGGTGGGGGATTACACTACGTCGGGTCCGTAGGGGTCTGCATCTTGCCCCGGCGGGGCGATGCCAAGTGCTTGATTTAGCGCGTCCACGGTCGTCCAGACGCCGCCCCGACACGCCTTCAATGCGATTCCGTTGCGCTCGGCCCAGCGTTCAACGTCCGCGCGCCGCTCATAGCCACTGATGCGCTGCAGGTCGGCAAATTCGTAGACCGCGCCAATCATGCAACCTCCGGGTCGGGTAGCCAGGAGGTAGGGGATTCGACGCGCACTACAACCAGTGCTTCGGATCCGGCATGTCCTATGGGCAATGGGAAGGTGATCCGCACTTTATCGACCGCGCGGAAGCGCCATGGCTGGACCTTCTCGGGTTCAATGTAGATCGCAGCGAAGCACACTCCGCTCCTGCGCGGACTCCAAAAGACCAAGCCTGCGCTGCGGACTTCTGCTATCGACTCGGCGGCGCGGTCCAATACGGCAACAATGGTCGCTGCTTCCAGGACAGGTAGGTCCACGAGATTGCAGGTATGGGAGCGGTCGCGATGATCTACGCGTGGGACGCCTCCCCACCGCTCGACGAACTCATCCACGACGCGGTACTGCGCGATCTCCGAAAGTGAATACCCAGCATCCCGGAGGATGAGGGAATCCCGATCACGTTTGAACTTGGCAAGAGACACGATCTCGCCCATCACGCCACCGTCTGAAACCCGCCGCGCTTGGCCTGCCGGTCGTACATCACGATCGAGCCGGCGACGGCCACGTTGTAGGAGTTAGAGCGGATAGCAGGCAGGCTGATGACGTGCTGGCATCGCTCCAAGATGGCCGGCGGAATGCCGGCATCTTCGGCGCCCAGTAGGTAGAGCGCGCGCTCCGGGTGGTTGAACCCTCCGAGCGCCGTTCCGCCCATTTCGACCGCCACGACGGGGCATCCGTAGGGCTGGGCGGCGAGCATCGCGTCCAAGTCCAGATATTCCCGCAGCGGGATGTGCCGGTGGGCCTTGATGGTGTCGCTGGCCTGCTGGGGGTAGCGTCGGCCAACGGTGAAGATGCCGGCAGCACCAAGCTGGTAAGCAGAGCGCCAGAGCGTTCCCACGTTGGCGGGTGTCTTGCCGCGAAAGATGCCAATCTCGAAAAATCCGCGAGCCATCAGATCGTCTCCGGCGCCTTACCGTGCCGAGTGCCGCCTACCTCGAAGCCCGGATCAGCACCGATAACGATGCGGTTGGCTTTCCGCGAGCGCAGGTCATTCCAGTGTCCACACGCGCACCGGTAAGCTGTCGTCCTGAACGTTGCGCCAGCCAGCATCCCAGCCATGGGCTTCGGCTCGGGCATGGGCGCCGCGCACTTCCTGCACGCCGTGTCGATGGCGATGAACTCACGCCGCATGGTTGTTCACCATGCGAAGGACGCGAACTGTGTCTCCCAACTTGAGGTCAGACGGGACATGCTCCCAGAAGATCTGGGCGTAGTCAGAGTCGCTGGCAGCGAGGAACACATCCCCAACGATACCGTCCGAAGCATCCTCCACTAGGCTGACAATTCCGGCGGCCTTGACCAGCAATCTCGCAAGTTCGCGATCTGATTCTGGAACCCACTGCAAACTTCCCATCGGGCGGAGACGATACTCAGCTTCCGAGTAGAGCCTGGCGCTCAGACGGTCTGGGCTGGCGATTTCCGCCTCGCGCGGGGCGGTGGCTGGCCGGCCCGGTCGCTTGTCGTGCGACCTGCCAAGCGCGTAGAACGTGAAGGCCACCATGACGAGCAGGAAGACAATCGCGCCGAGCGCGAGATAGGACGACTGGTTCACTTGGGAGCCTCCGGAGAGCATAGAAATCAGTAGGGGTGTGCGCTCAGGCATGGGCGCGAATCTCGTGGCTCCAGAGCATCCGCACACCGCCAATGCTGACCGGCGCCGTGGCGGCACGCTTGACCTTCGCCGAGGCAGCCGTCCCGGTACCGAACGTCTGGTCAACGAGGCGGGCCACAGGGATGACCTGTCCCTTGTTATCTCGCCAGAGTTGGACGCAGGGCCTTTTCCTGCCACTCCACGGCTTGAGGATGATGCCGCCAACACTGAACTTGCCACGCTGTGAGCCGGAGTGCTTCCTCGGCACCGAGCGGATCTGACCGTTTCGGCTGGCCTCGTAGAGACCTTCCCAGCCGGGAATAGGGCGCCATTCTTCACGCATGGCTCGCTACTCCCGCTTGCTTGCGGTCACGCACTTCCAGACGGTCCACGGGCACGGAGCGCGGCGCCTGTATGCCGATGCGGACCTGGCCGGTGCGGATTTCCTGGACGGTGATGGTCACGTTGTCGCCAACGACGATGGACTGGCCGACGCAGCGGGACACGACGAGAAAACCGGGCTTTCCTTGCTCACTCATTGGGGCTTGCTCCTGTAGGGTTCGACGGCCGGCGGCAGCACCGGGACGTCGTCAAATTCGGGGTTGAGGGTGAAGTTGCCGCGCTGGCATTCGGCGGCATCGTGGAGCAGACGTTCGCGGGTTTGGGGGCCAAGGCGGGCGAGCAGTTCGGGGTGCGCTGGCAGCTCCCGAACATCCATGGTGATTTCCTCGACGTTGTGGCCGTCCTCACCGACGACGAACAGCTGCAACTCGGGTCCGTCCATGGAGCGGCGCCAGAGGGTGAAGGCCGCACCTGTCACGGACGCTCTCCGTAAGTCGCGTTCTTCAATGCTGCGATGGTGTCGTGGACAACCCAGAGCAGGATGCTCTCGGCATCCGCGAGACATCCCTCCTGAAAGTCATTGAAGGAGTGACAGGCGACGCCATGCTCCAGCGCGGAATCCTTGGCAAGCCGGTGGTTTTTCAGCAGTTCGGCGACGCCAATGAGCGCGACCGACGCCCGCTCGGCGCGACTAAACTGATGTCGAAGCGCGGCCCATTGCTTGTCCGATGGGGCATCGGTGTGGAACCAGCGCTTTTCCTCGTAGCGGCTCGCGTCGTCGGCATCTTCGAGTGTGGACGGGCGCTCGTCCGGGTCAGTAGTGTCATGGTTCGTTTCGGCCGCGGCGGCCGCGGCAAATGCGGAATCCACCAGCTCTTCCGCCGAAGGCGGGGTTGTATTTCGGATCGTATCCATCGCTTGTTCTCCTCAGATACCAGGGCCGTACTTGTCCGTCTGGCGGGCGAATTCGTGGAACATCGAAGAAACGCCGAGCAGGAAATCAACGGCACTGATTGCAGCATCGGACAGCCGACCATCGGTGCAGTTGAGGAAGTCCTCTTCCTCATCGAACGGGCCATGCATGGCGATGAGTCGCTGGACTGCTTGGGCTTTCAGGGCGGTCGAGGCGGCCATGGCGGCAAACGTTCTGCAGCCAACCTCCCCGCGCTTGATCGCAATGGTGATGATGTTCTTCGTGTCGAAGAACTCCAGGCCACAGGTGTGAGGGAAGTTCTCCGGCGTAACTGCGCTGTAGCTGTCCGCTGCGGCTGCCGCCTCAACGGGCGAGAGGGCAGATTCGGTGTCGTGGGCGCGGGTGGTGTCCATCAGGCTTCTCCCAGAATGGACTTGGCCCGCACAAGCAGCGCAGAGGCGGCGTACAGCATGTCCGCCTCTTCGGAACCTTGACCGATGCAGCGGTTCAGAATGTCGTCGGCGGTATCAAGGTCCATCCACACCTGACTGTGTTCCTTGCCGGTGTAGATGCGCGCGCTGAACACACGTTCGTCCGATTTGCGCGAATCCAGCGTGGTTTCGACTTCGGGCAGGCCGGCGGCGCGGATGTGGGTACCGTCACTCGTCTTGGCGTACTCGGATTCGTGGAACGGGTGCCAGCCAGCACGCAAGGCTGCGAGACCAAGCACGGCCGCGCGGGCCACCGCTTCCGCGAAACCTTCCTCGTGGCCTGGACCGCCAGCCTTCCACCTGCTGGAGGTGATGGCATGGTGGATCGCCTTGAAGGCGTCAACCTCGTCGAACCGAGCAAGCGCGGCGACCTCATCGAAGTAGCCATGGCCGGCCTTCACGTTGTCGGCCCAGTATTCGCTCTTGGTGCGGTCCGGGTTCCACCACCCCGCGCCCCAAGTGGCGTTAGGGGTCTCGCGCAGATTGGCGTTTGACTTGTGGAAGCTCAGGTCCGTCATACGCATCCGGCGAATGGCGGTGTCGGCCTGGGTGGAGGATGCATCCGCAGCAGCAGCAGCAGCGCTGTCGGTGATGCTGGTCAGTTCGGCGGACGCCGAGCCGGTACGGTCATTCATGGGAATCTCCTTAGTTGGGAGCGTCGGTCGGCGCGATGATGTGGTTGGCAAGAAGTTCGTCCAGCAAGTCCTCCGCCGCCCAAGCGGCACCGCAGATGGCGTTGTGCTGGGAACTTCCCAATCCAACGGCGTCATTGATGAGAGCGACGATGGCGTGCGCTTTGCTGAGGTTGTTGTGCTGCTCTTGCGTCAGCACGGACGTACGGACGAGGCTTTCCGGCGTAGGGCTGTTCTTGATGAGGGACATGGCTGGATTCCTTGTAGAAGGTCCGCAGCGCGCGCCGGAGGGGGCGGCCGGTCGCGCGCCCTGGCAGGGGGAGCCAGTTGCGGGTAGAGGGTTAGGAGGACATGCGCGCGTGGGCGCGCTGGGTTTCGTAGCGAATGCCCGTGCGCGAGTACATCGGGCCGTACAAGCCGTCGAAGGCCGGAAGCCCTTGCAACTCGTAGCGCAGACGGGCGCGTCGAACCGGGCCGAGGCACTTGAACCCGCGCGCCGCCATCGCGGCGATGAACTCGGATGCGCCGAAGGTATCGGCCTTCAATCCGGTTTCGTCGGCGTCCACGACATGGAACAGACGCTCGGGGGTTTCCTGGAGGACCTGTTGCGCTTGGAGCGTGGGCAGGATGCGGCTGTCAACGTCGGCGGGTTCGTCGTAGAACTCATCGCCCATGCCGGGGAGGATTTCTTGTGCGGCGTGCCAGTCCACGTACAGCAGGGAATCGTCAGACAGGCATATCGGGCCGAGTGTGTTATCCCAAACCGGATAGCCTTCTTCCCCCGGCTTGATACAAGGCCCCATGTACTCATTGGAGTCGGTGCTATCCATCATTTCGGCAAGAAAGCGGTCGCTGTCTACGATGTCGTAGCGCATATCCGCACCGCGCCCGCGAAGGAAATGGACGGTCTTCCCGGCGATGGCCTCGGAGGAAATGACGCAGGGAAAATGCGACTTCATCATCGGGCCTGGCATCGTGTCGCAGAGCGCCCGGAAGTCATCCATCGACATCTTCACCGTGGCGTCCAACGGTTGCGGCCAGTTCCCGCGCACAAGCGCCATGGCGAAACGGAGGATCCGCTGCTGGTCTACGGCGGTGAGGTCACGCATTTCGCGGACCAGTTGGATTTCGTTGGGTTCGGTCGCGATGTAGATTTCATCGCGTGGTGCCGCTTCGTCGAAAGCGGCCATTCCTGTGCTTCGGTCGTGCATGTGCCCACTCCATGAAAGCCGCTTGGCGGCGTGGGCATAATGTCAATCAATTGAGCATTTGATGTCAACATATTTACATTTCACGCTCAATGGAATCTTTCGATTGACAGTGCGTTGACGATAGCTGCCGTCAATCTATTGAGCAGGGATGAGGGTAGGCTTCGCCCTTCAAAGGAGGGCAAGCTCATGAAATGGAAGGTCTTGGCAGCGGCGGTGCTGATTTCGGCTCCCGTCGCGGGGAGCGCACAGTACGGCGGCGCCTGGTTCTCAGGGAACAGTCACCCGGACTGCGTGGAGGCCGATGACGCGAAAGCAGAGCTGTTTGACGCGGCCGTGGAACTGCTGAATTGCACGCGCGAGTCCGGCCACGATGATGACTGTGGCCGGGAGGTCAGGGACGTGCGCGATGCCGGCGACGACTACGCGACTGCGCAGGCCGCCGTTTCCGGCGGGGAATGCGATTAGAGGCCGCCCGAGCCTGACTTGTCGATGACACGACCGATGACGTACACCGAATCCAGCTCGTTCGGTGGCACGATCTCGTCGGGGTAGAGGGTCTTGTCGGGGTTGTCGCTGACGATGCGCAATCCCCCGTCCCGCATTCTGAACAGGCGTTTGACCTTCGCTTCACCCGCGATGATGGCGTACACGCGCCCATCCACCACCCGGCGGTCGGCCAGGTGGACTGCCACGCGGTCGCCGTCGAACACGGTCCGCTCCATGCTGTCGCCGTTCACCCGCATGAGCTTGACGTTCTCGGGCTTGGCCTGGAACCGGTTGAACCAGTTGATCTGGAAGGGCATCCGGTACTTCGTCTCCACGAAGTCGGGGATGACTGTCCCTGGGCCACCGGACAGCAGCACGTCCACTTCCTCCACCATCGCCTCCATGCCTGGCTCAACGCCTTCCTCGCCCTCGACCGCGCGGACCTCGTAGGCGCGTACCGGCACCCGGCGCCCGTCCTCGGGTTCCCACGGGTAGCCGTCGGGCTCCTCGCCGTTGCGCAGCCAGTCCGGCCGCACCTTGTAGACCCTGGCCGCGTCGTACAGGTATTCGCCGATGGACGACGCACCTCCCGATTCCCACATGCCTACCGTGCCGCGGGAGCAGCCGATCGCCTTGGCTGCCGCGTCCTGGCTGGGGAAGCCAGCCCGGCGACGAGCCAGACGAGCGCGTTCTGCAAGCGTATTTACATTCATGGTCATCCAATTTACAAAATGAATTGCTCAATGCATTGACACTACCTGCTCAATGGGTTGAGAATCCCGGCACCTCCCAACGCCTGGAAACCCATGTCCCTATCGAAAGAGCAGGCCGTGTCCCTGTTCGGCGGTGTCGAACCGCTACGGGCTGCCTTGGGGCTTAAGTCGCGCTCGGCGATCTACATGTGGCCCGACGACAAGCCCATTCCCCGAAACCACGAGTTGGCGATCCGCTACGAGCTGAAGCCCGCGGCGTTCGGCAAGTCGGGCCGCCTTAAGAAGTCGGCGGTGCCGAAGGGGAAGGTTGCGTGAATCGAGTTTCGGCCCCTGCGACTTCTTCTGCCTGGAATGGCAGTCGGCGCAGCGGTCGCGTTTGTGTTCCTGCCGACGGAAACGAAGTAGTGCCTTTTGTACTGCGGTGCTTCGCATAGGAAATCCGGTTCGCTGTGGACCGGTTTTTTTTACCCCGGTGGGGTGTCCCACGAAGTCCCATGAAATGTGACGAGACCCAAATGGCCCGCAACAACCCCCGAATCGAATCCCCCGAGAACGCGCTGCACCAGACCGCAGACGCGCTCGGCGGACTGCAGGAGGCCGGTGTATTCCTGCGCCCTGAGTATCGCGACGATCCCGACAAGGCCGGTCGCTGGCTGAGCCACTGCCTGGACGACGACAAGCGCGACAAGCTGAGCCTGCGCCAGACCGTCCGCCTGTTTCGCCGCGCGTTCGAGTTGGATGACCACGACGGGTTCAAGACGTTCTCCCGCCTGTGTGGATACGAGGCCGAACCTGTCGCCCAACTGGCCCAGCTGTCCCACCTCCGCAAAAAGGCCGAGGAGGCGGCGCGCGAAGCAGAGCGCACTGCCAACGACCTGAACCTTCTGCTCAAGAACCCCGACCTGCTCGCGCGGATGGAGGCTGCTGGCCTCCGCGTGGGCGAACTCTAACCAAAGGAACTTACCCAATGAGTACCACCAAGAGTTTCTTCGCCAAGATCCTACCGTTCCGTCGCAAGCGGCCGGTGGCTGCTGCGCCTTCGGCAGAGCTTCCGATGGCTGTGGGCATGGCGCCACGGATGGATATTCCACGCTCCTCACCGCGCCCGGTTCTGGTGAGCATTGACGATCACCTACCTGACGGGCGCATCGGCGTCTCGGTGTACGACCCGAGCCACCCCGGTTTCGTGTACGACTTCTGGTGCGAGGACGCGATCGACGCCCTGACTTGGGTTCGCCAACTGGGCGAAAAGTCCTGGGTGACGCGCGACCACCTGTACGTCTTCGCCACCCTCATCCTGCACGAGCTGGCTCCGGAGCGCTGACCTTGGCAGCCAGTACGTCCGACGCCCGCATCAACACGGGCCTGCCAACGCATCCGAAGACGGTGAAGCTGTGCCGCCGCCTGGGCGACGTGGCGGGCTGGAATCTCGTGCAGTTGTTCTTGTTCACCGCCAGCCAGCGCCCTGATGGTGATCTCGCCGGCCTCACCAACGAGGACCTGGAAATCTCCAGCGGCTGGCGCGGGGATGCCGGAAAGTTCGTCTCCACGCTGGTTGACCTGCGCTGGCTGGACGGGGATCGGGAAGGGGAGTACCGGATGCACGACTGGGCCATCCACAATCCCTACGCGGCGGCGGCACCCCAACGAAGCGAGCGCGCCAAGCGGGGGCAGCTCACCCGCGACTTCAAGGACCCGGAACTGGTGGAGCGGAAGCTGGCGGAATGGCGCTCGGAACAGAAGCGAAAGCCGCCACTTTCGGTCCAGGAGAGGGGCGGAAGCTATCTTGTAGAGCATCTACAAGATAAGAAAAACCATCTACAAGATGGTGGTTCGACACAACAAGATAATGTAACCCCGCAATCAACATCATCCCCCGCTCCTGCTCCTTCTCCGTCTCCTACACCTTCTCCTACTCCGTCTCCTTTAGAACTTACCTCCCCTAACGGGGAGGAGGGGAACGTTCCTGCGGAACGCATCCCCCCATGCCCGCACAAGGCCATTTTGGCGCTGTGGCGGGAGTTGATGCCCGAGTTCCCCCAGCCGCAGACGTGGAACTCGGATGAGGCGCGCTACAAGCATCTGGCCCAGCGGTGGCGTGAGCAGCCAGATCGCCAGAATGTGGAGTCCTGGCGCGACCTGTTGGTCTACATCCGTGAGTCCAAGTTCCTGATGGGCGAGACGAATGGCGCTCGTGGCCCGTTCACCTCCCTGTCGCTGGACTGGATCGTCAAGAAGTCCAACTTCACGAAAATCATTGAAGGGCAGTACCACCGATGAACCTGGAAGCACGCGCCCTTCGCGAAGAGCAGCTGTACGAGCTGCGTCGCGCGCCGGCCAATATTGAGGCAGAGCAGTACGTCCTCGGCGCCCTGATGGTTGCTCCGGAGCGATTGCCGGACATCGTGGAGATCCTCGAAGTCGATGACTTCTTCGACCGGCGCCACAAGCTGATCTACGCCGGGATTCAGCAACTCGTCGAAAAGCAGAAGCCGGCCGATGCCGTGACGCTGGGGGACTGGTTCGCAGCGCAAGGGCAGGCGCGCGAGGTCGATGGAGGCGCATACCTCGTGGACCTACAGGCCAATGCGTTCTCCTCGGCGAACGTCGTGGCCTATGCCGAGATCGTGTTGGAGAAGTCGAAGCTCCGGCAGATCATCGACATCGGCACTGCGCTGGTGAACAAGGCGTTTGAGACTCGCGGGTCCAGCGCCGCGGACATCCTCAGCCAGGCACAAACCGACATGGCGAGGTTCGCCATCGGCCCCAAATGCGGCCCAATCACCTACCGAGAGGCGGTGGATCGGTGGTGGCCCAACTTCAACGGGAAAGCGTGCGGGACCATTGGCCGGGGGATGCCGACTCCCTGGCTGGGCCTGAACGAAGCGCTCTACGGACTGCAGGACAGTGAAGCGATTGTGCTGGCCGCCCGGTCGAATATCGGCAAGTCCGTTGCGGCATTCCAACTGGCTCGATTCTCTGCCTTGCGCGGCCAGCGAACGCTCCTGTTTTCGATGGAAATGGGTACCGACGCCGTGGTGAACCGCGACATGGCGGCGGTAGGGGAAATCCCCCATGACTGGATGATGGCGCCGAGCGAGGAGGACAGCGAGAACTTCGCCAAGGTCACGGTAGCCGTTTCCCGCCTGCGGGACATCGACCTCCACATCGACGACTCGCCGCAGCTCAATTCCCGGCAGATTGCGGCTCGCGCCCGGCGCCTACACCTGCAAAAGCCAGTCCGCCTCATTGTGGTGGACCACCTGCACGAAATGGCTCTACCCGGCCGGCAAGGGGAGGTCATCGAGCGGGGACAAGCCCTGCGAGACCTGAAAGCGCTGGCGAAGGAGCTGGGTTGCCCCATCGTCATTCTGGCCCAGCTCAATCGCGGCGCCGCCAAGACGGAGCAGGGCAAGGCACGCCGGCCGACGATGGTGGACCTGCGCGGTTCGGGAGCTATTGAGGAAGCCGCCGACGTGGTGATCCTGATGCATCGCTGGGACGCCTACGACGCGAAAGACCGGCCCGGCGTCGTGGAGTTCATCGTCGGCAAGGGGCGGAACGTGCGGACGGGCACGGTCGTCCAGCAGCGCGGACGGTTCGACATCATGCGGATTGACGACTGGGGAGACGAACGAATCCCCGAGGAGGAGGTTGAAAGCCATGCAGGTCCACCGGCCCGTTCCTTCCAGTTCAGGGGAAAGAACCAGCCGCAGAAAAAGACCTACCGTCGCCCTGGCGGTGTTGGCAGCTATAACCCTGACCCGGAGGATTTCCGATGAGTACCACACCCCACATTCCACGCCGCCGTCGCACCCCCGGAGCATCGCCCCAGCACTACGTCGGCAAAGCCATGAAAGAGGTGGGTTCCGTGCCCACCGAGGGAATCGACGTGGCCGTGCGCCGGGTCGCCTTCCGCATCAAGAAGAACCGCAACTCACTCGGATGCGGCAGTTTTGTCCTGGTGGATGAGGATGGCCGGGTGTTTGTCCTGGCCGAGGACAGCTCCACCACGCAATCCCTGGTCACCCGGAATCAGCGATGGCTCGTCGGGTTGTACTGCGCCGGACGCCGCCCCCGGCTGCCCGAATACCCGGACCTGCTGGAAGACATCGAGTTCGCATTGAACGGGCGTCCACTGGCCCCTTGATTTCCAACTGGCGTATCGCTCAATGCGGGGCATGAATGCCCCCCGCATCCCAACTTGCGATGAAGGCGCCAGCGCTGGGCGCCCTGAATACAGCGCCGACAAGCCGGGAGTGTCGCCCAACTCCGCGCAGCCCGTGAGGGGTTTGGCGCCTCTGCGCCGGCCGATTCCCGCCGCTATGGGACTCGGTGACACCTTTGGCCCTGGGAGCGGGCATTTCCACCACCGATTCGCCATGTGGGTCCATCCGCGAGGGTGGCGCATCGGCGAGATCGGCATGAGCGGGTTGTTGTTCGACGCCCTGCTGGCAGCTCAAGGTGCGGCATCTGCCGTGGCCGTAGCGCACGAGGAACAGGGAGGCCGCTGACCCATGGCGCAGCGGAACCCCAAGGCAGCCAAGAAGGCGCCCACCAACCCGAAGCCAGGCCGGCCCAGCACGTACACCGCCAAGGTGGCCGACACCATCTGCGAGCGGATTGCCGACGGCGAATCACTCCGGTCCATCTGCCGGGACGAGTCCATGCCGGACAAGGCGACGGTGTTCCGCTGGCTGGACAGCAAGCCCGAGTTTCGCGACCAGTACGCGCGCGCACGCGAGGAGCAGGCCGACACCCTGGCCGACGAGATCGTCACCATCGCCGACGAGGAATGCACGATGGTCAGGGCCGCCAAGCATCCGACCGCGGCCAAGGATGACGAGGCGGAGCTGGAGGTGGTGTTCGACTCAACCGCCGTGGCCCGCAACAAACTCCGCGTGGATGCCCGGAAGTGGGTCGCCGCCAAGCTCAAACCGAAGGTCTACGGCAACGCCGTCACGGTGAAGGGCGACCCGAACAACCCCTTGCAAGTGCGCAGAGCGCAGGACTTCTCTGACGACGAACTGGCCGCAATGGCGGTCACTGGAGCATCGAATGGGTGATGGCGTCTTCAACCGCCTTTTGGGGATGCGATACCTCGCTGAGGGCATCTGTGCGCCCTGGTGGCTGGGCCGGTGCTGGTACGAGTGGGAACAGCGGCGTGTTGTTGCTGCGCCCATCGGTCTAAACGTCCTGTACGCCTACATCAGGCTGACTTGGTTGTGGGTGAGGTTCGGCGCCTCGCGACTGGCCGACAAGCTGTCGCCAGCCGCACGCGAAGGGGAGAGGCGTCATGGCTGAGACCACACCGAACCGCCGGCCATGGGTAACGGAAACTGAGGTACGCCGTCTCCTGGATCAGCGCCGAAAGACAATCATCGCTGAGGTTCGCGACGGGTTCTACGCGCACCTTCCCCCGCGAGAGGAACAACTGGCGCGCATCGATGCGTTCATAGCGGCCCTGGACGGCCTGCCGGCTCCGGCGACTGTTGCATGGGTGAATCACCATGGCTGACATCCCCCGCAATCGCACGCTGCAGTGGATTGCCGGCATCGGCGCTGTCCTCCTGGTGGCTGGCTACCTGACCGCCGACCAATGGCTGTCCCTCCTCCGCGCGCTCCTGGTGGGTGCGTGATGTCCATCTTCCTGCAAGGGCGTAGCTCAACTGGCAGAGCAGCGGCCTCCAAAGCCGCGTGTTGTGGGTTCGACTCCCTCCGTCCTTGCCAACTCCACGAGACCAACCAATGACCCCCGAACAGTTCTGTTACTGGCTCAACGGATTCGGCGAGCTGACCACAGACACCCCGACTCCCGAGCAGTGGAAGGCCATCAAGGAACACCTAGAGACGGTTTTCACCAAGGTGACGCCAAGCGCTCCAGGGTACTTGGGCCAAGACCCGAGGCGCCCCGGTCAGGCGGTTTGGTCGGATGCGTGCGCAGAGAGGAATCTGGCGGCAATGCGTAGGCGGGAAGACTCTCTTGCGAGGCAGGAGCAAGCCAGGCCGGGAGACGGGAGCAGAATCCATGGCGGCCCTTGTGGCCCAGTGCTCCCCGGCCGCCAAGACTGGTCTTTCGGTTTTGGCCCAAGTCCGTTTGCGCTGACCTGCTGATGGCCGACGGGTGCGCCATGGATCGCCAGCAAGCCGCAGCGGAACTGCTGCGACGGCGCCGTGCGCGCGAATCCTTCGTCGAGTACAACCGGTACATCGCCGATTTCGAGGCCGGCACCGGCACGCCTGACGCGGTAGAGCCGGAGTACCCGAAGGCGCACCACATCCTGCTGTGTAATGCGCTCCAGGCGCTCGCCGATGGTGATTCGCTGTGGGGTGAGCCGGTCATCAACCTGATGGTGATGATGCCGCCAGGCGCGGCCAAGTCCACCTACGCCACCGTTCGCTTTCCGGCCTGGTACATGGGCCGGTACGCCCGGCGCGGCGTTATTTCCTCCAGCTACAACCAGACTCTGGCCGACCATTTCGGCGGCAAGGTGCGCAACCTGGTTCGCTCGGCTGCCCACCTCGCCCTGTTCCCCAACTGCGCCCTGTCCGAGGACAGCCGGGCGAAAGGGGAGTGGACCACCGAAAGCGGCGGGTTCTACTTCGCCGTGGGTGTCGGTGCTGGCGTCACTGGTCGCCGCGGGGACATCGCGATCGGCGATGACCTCATCAAGGGCAAAGAAGACGCTGACTCGGAAGTGATGCGCGACAAGACCTGGGAGTTCTGGAAGGCGGACGTGCGCACGCGCCTCAAGCCCAAGCACGCACGCCGCGTCCTGATCGCCACGCGCTGGCACGAGGATGACCCGATGGGCCGCATCCTCCCGGAAGGGTGGAATGGCGAGTCCGGCATCGTGAAGGGACGCGACGGCGGCACCTGGCACGTCATCTGCCTGCCCGCCGAGGCGCGAGAGAACGATGTGCTGGGCCGACTTCCGGGGGAATGGCTGTGGTCAGAGTGGTTCAGCCCGGAGGTGTGGAAGGCCGAGCGCGAGGCGCAGGGCGGCCACAACTCCCGCAACTGGAACAGCCTGTACCAGCAGCTCCCAAAGCCGGACAGCGGCACGCGCTTCCGCCGCGACTGGTTTGAGCTGTATGGCCCGACGGATCTCCCGAAGCACCTGAACATCTACGGCTCCTCGGACTGGGCTGTCACCGAGGACACGCAGGCCGACTTCACCGAACACGCCATCTGGGGCGAAGACCCCGACGGCCACCTGTGGGCGCTGGACTGGTGGTACGGCCAGGAGAACACCGAGAACACAGTGGACGAGCAAGTCCGCTTGATGCAGGAGTGGAAGCCCATCAAGTGGTTCGGTGGGCGAGGCAAGGACGAGAACGCCGTGGGGCCGGCGCGCAACAAGCGGCTGCAGGAACTGGCACGCCGCGGCGATGGCGTGCGTACCGAGTACGTGCTGCTGCCCGACGACAAGGACAAGATCGCCAAGTCCAACTCATTCCGGGACCGTGCCATGCGCGGCATGGTCCATTTCCCCAAAGGAACACCCTGGGCCGCCCGCGTCATTGACCAGCTCGTGGCATTCCCCGCCGGCCGCTGGGACGACGCCGTGGACACCTGCGGATTCGCAGGCCGTGGCATGGACAAGATGTTCGCCGCCCGCAAACCGCCGGACCCCAGCAAGGCTGCCGGCGTCAAACCCTTCACCGTCGAATGGCTGCATTCGTCGGATCCCACTGAACAGACCGTACCGGCCAGCTACTACCGCTGATGCCCGCACCTGGAGACCGAGAAATGGACCCGACCAACATGGACGCAGGCGCAATGGAAGCGCTGGAAGAAGGCATGGTTGCTGCCAGCCTGGGCGACGAAGCTGACGAAGCCACGAAGAAGAGGAAGCTGGCTGAAACCAAGCAGGTTTCCCAGTGGCTGGAGACCATCAAGGCCGCGCGCTCCTTCGACGAAGGATTCCGCAAGCAGATTGCACGGGACCGTCGCTACGCGGCCGGCGAGAGCGGGTTCGAGGTTGATGTGAACCTCATCGGCACGAACATCGACATCACCACGTCCTTCATCTACGCCCAGAACCCGCAGGTGGACGTGGTGCCGGCGCAGCGCGTGCAGGCACCGAAGGAGCAGCCGCCCGTTGCTCCTCAGCCGCCGCCGGGCCTGGAGCAGTTCATTGCCAACCCCGCCGCACTACTGGCCGATGTCGGGCCGGACCAACTGCTGACGCAGGGCGTGGAGGGCACCGCGCAGCAGCTGGGCTATGACCTTGCGCGCAAGGCGGCTGAGTACCGCCAGCAGGTGGGCGAGTACGAGGCCGCGGCCAAGGCATATCAGGCACGCGCCGAGGCCCGCCGGAAGCGTCGCACGGAGCTGCAACTGTTCGCGCAGACCCTGGAGATCGTCATCGGCAAGCTGTGGAAGAAGGGAAAGCTGAAACGCCAGGCGCGACGTGCGGTGCGCTCTGCCCTGACCAACTCCATCGGCTGGCTGAAACTGTCGTGGCAGGAGCGCAGCCAGCGAGACCCGCTCATCCAGCAGCAAATCAACGACCTCCAGGACAACCTCCGCAAGGTCGCTCGCCTCAAGGAACAACTGGACAACGACAAGTGCGCCGAGGCTGACCTGCTCGCCCTCCAGTTGGAACAACAGATGCGGACTCTGACCGGCAAGGTCGAGCGCATCGTGGCCCGCGGCATGGCGATCGATGTGGTCACCTCCGAGAACCTGCAAGTGGCGCCCGGTGTGGAGATCCTGCAAATCACGGACGCCGAATGGGCCGCCGAGCGCGTGTTCATGACCATTTCGGACACGGCGGCCAAATACCCGGACGTTCCGCTGGAGAAGCTGCGCACGGCCACACGTTACTGCCAGCGCAAGGATGCCGGCCCGGACGCCGTGCTGGCGCCCGAGCGCGCCGTGGAGGGGGAGGAAGCAGACCGCTTCGTCGTCGGCGATTCGCCCACCCACAAGGCCAGCGATTCGGATTTCCTCTGCCTGTGGGAAGTGTGGTCCCTGGACAGCGGCAACGTGTTCACCCTGGCCGAGGGGATGGATTGCTACCTGACCGACCCCCAGCCGCCCAATGTGGCCCTGACCCGGTTCTATCCGTACTACCCGCTGGCCTTCATCGAGGTGGACGGCAAGCGTGCGCCGCAGTCCCTGACCTTCCGTAGCTGGAAGCTCAACAACGAGTACAACCGCACGCGCTCGCAGTTTGCCGAGCATCGCCGCCGCTCCAAGCCTGCCGTGCTGTTCGACGAGACGGAGATCGACCCGGACAACGCCAAGAAGCTCACGCAGTCGCAGACGCAGGAGTACGTGGGCCTGAAATCCACCACGCCCGGCGCCGACTTCAACAAGCTGTTCGCGCCCAAGCCGCAGGCCGCTATCGATGGCGCGCTCTACACGACCGAGCCGATCCGCCGCGACATGGACGACATCTGGGGCGTGCAGCAGGCGCTCCAGGGCAGCATCAAGCAAGCCCAGACCGCGACCGAGGCCAAGATCCAGCAGGGCGGCTTCATGGCGCGCTCGAACCAGATGCGCGACCAGTTGGAAGACTGGCTCACCGACATCGCCAACGGCTCGGCGCAGATCGCCGTGCAGGTCCTGGAGCCGGAAGACGTACTGGAGCTGGCTGGCGAGGATGCGGTGTGGCCGCCCATCAACAGCGTGGAAGACCTGGAGAACCTGGTGGATGTGGACATTCGCGCCGGCTCCTCGGGCAAGCCGTCCACCGAAGCCGACCGCGAAGCCTGGGCCGCTGTCCTGCCGGTTCTCGAACGCATGGTGCCGATGATCGGAAAGATGCGCGGTGCCGCCGAGAGCGAGGTGGCCGACAAGCTGGAAGCCATCGCCGAGGAAACCCTGCAGCGGGCCGGCGGTCATGCCGACGTGCTGCGCTTCATCCCGCAAAACGAGGGTGCGCTGCCCCAGCCGGGCCAGCCCGGCGCAGCCGACCCATCACAACCGCAAGAACCCGCCCCGTCGCAAGGCATGGCGGCCTAACCCTCACCACCTGGAGCCGACCCCACCATGGACCCGAACAAGAACCCCGGCGCGAACGCCGATACCCCGGACCCGAATGCCGCTTTGCAGGACGCCGCGACGGTAGATGCGGGCAACGACACCACCGACAACGGCCTGGACGGCGCGCTCGCTGCGCTGGACGCGGGCTTGGAACAGGCCGGCGAAGCGCCGGCTGACGACGGCGCAACGGACGACGAAGGCGGCCAGCCGGGAGAAGGTGAAACCGATGCGGCCGCCGGCAAGGAGGTCGGAGCGGATCCTGCAAAGGACGCTGCTGCGGATGCCGGCCAGGGCAAGGACAAGCCGGCGGAATCCGCCGACAAACCGGTCAAGTCCGCCGAGGAGGAGGCGACCGAGCTGGGGGTGAAAAACGAACGCGCCCGTGCCCGCTTCCTGGAACTGCGCACGCAGGCCGACAAGGTGCCCGAGTTGGAAAAGCAGGCGCAATCGCTCAAGGCCCGCGCTGAGCGAGGCGAGCAGATCGTCCAGTCCTTTGAGGAAACCGGCGCCCAGCCTAAGCAGGTAACGAGCGTGCTGGCCTACCTGCACGCCGTCAACAAGGGCGACCTTGCTGCGATGACCAACGCCTACGAAGTCATGGAGAAGGAGCTGGACTGGCTGGCCGACAAACTCGGTAAGCCGCGGCGCGGTCAGGATCTGCTTGCCGACCACGCCGACCTGCGGGAGGCAGTGGAAGACGGAATGCCGCGTGCGCAAGCCGAGGAGCTGGCCGCGCGTCGCAACGAAGACACGGCCCAGCGTCGCCACCGTGAGCAGCAGGCGCGCGTCCAAAGCGAACAGAACGCCGAGCAAGCGCAGTTCCAGGAGCAGGTGACCGAGGCGATGGACGGGTTGAATCTCCTGGAGGCCCGCCTGAAAGCCGAAGACCCGACGAACTATCAGGCTCGCATGGATGCTGTGCTGGCAGGACACCGCGAACGCATCCAACAGTTGCCGCCGAGCCGATGGGTCGTGGAGACCGAGCTGGCGTATCTCAAGACTGCCGCCCCGGCACCGCAGGCTCCCGCCGGCACGCGCCGCCCAGCTGTCGGCCATGTACCCATTCGGCAGGCCGGCGGTGGATCCGGCATGGGTCGCGTCGCCAGTTCGGCAGAGGACGCTCTGGAACTGGGCCTGGCTGCCGCTGCGCGCGGTATCACGGCGTGATTCGGGACCATCGGTTCAAACGTAAGCCGCCTCGTCCTCTGAGCCGGGAGGGCGAGATTGCGGTTTACCGGGCGGCCTACGAGTCGCCCACTTACGCCATGGGCGCGCGCCGACGTGCGAGTGTGGAATCCATCCTGGCGTCCCTGGCGCCCCTGGGTGGAAGCCTGCTGGACGTTTCGACCGGCCGTGGCGAAACCTTGGACATGGCGATCGCCGCCGGCTTTTCGCCCGTCCAAGGGACCGAAGTCGTCGAGAGCCTGTTGCAGGAGGGGCGCGTGGTGTACGCCGAGGCCCATGCTCTGCCCTTCGAGGACGGCGCGTTCGGTCACGTCACCTGCTTCGACGTGCTGGAGCACCTGCTGCCTGCTGATGTGGAGCCAGCCCTGCGCGAACTGCGCCGGGTGGCGGGCAAGACGCTGACGGTCTCGGCCAGCGAGCGGCCATCCGTGTTCGGCGGCATCGACCTGCACATCAGTCGGCGCCCTGCCGCCGAATGGGAGGCGGCGATGGCACGCTGCTGGGGCCATGCCATCCGCATCCAGAACGCAGGAGGGTCACCCTGTTGGCAATGGCGCGCACCCTGATTCGCGACCATCGCGTGCTGTCGCGCCAGTTCGAGCCGGTCTCGGAGCGGCATGACCGCATGGTCGTGCTGGCCTCCGGCCCCAGCGCCGCCGGCATCACCTCTCATCCTGGCGTGCCGGTGATCGCCGTGAACGGGGCGATTACGGGCCTCGCCTGGACGCCGGACTACTGGTTCACCCTGGATCCGTCGCCCGTCAATCAGGAACGGTTCCAGCACCCGCGCGAGGGCTGCAAATACTTCGTGGCCGTGGACCGGGATGTCGGACCGGAGGCGGCCAATCCGAACATGCGCGCCGACTTCACGGGATGCCACCTGCTCCAGCGCCGGTTCGCCCGTGGCGCTTCCACGCACCCCAGCGTCATCCACGTCGGCAACAGCGGCCGCGGCGCGATTCAGCTGGCGATGCTGATGGGCGCCACACGCATTGCCGTGCTGGGCGTGGACGCGACCGAGGATCCGTACTGGTACGGCGAAGGGAGGTCAGGAAACCTCAAGCACTTGCCCACCCAATGCGAGGAAATGGTCACCCCTGGCGTGGACATTCGTTTTGCGACCACGGGCCAGAGTCGCATCCGCGGATTCCCCCTCCTGGCGCCGGCTGAGCTGCTGGCGTGGATCAACACTTGATTTCCATTTCCGGGGGCTGATAGTCCCCCGCAACGCAGGCAATCCATCGCCTTCGTCCCCGCTAATGGCGTAGCCGGAGATCGCCGCCGGTAGTGCGTATACGAGGCATCGCACCCCTCGGAGCGGACAGAGCTTTTTTCCTGTCTTTTCTGAGGCCACGACGATGCCCTTTACCCAGAACCAGCTTGCGGTCGGTTCCAACTATCAGTTGGACTACTTCCTCAAGAACGACCCGATCGACCAGATCAACACCCGACACCCCCTCTACTCGGCGCTCATCGCCAAGAAGAAGGAGACCGTGGTCGGCAACGAGTACGAAGTGGAGCAGGTTCGCTTCACCAACGACTCGAACTACCAGAACTACTTCGGCGCCGACCAAGTGACCTTCAACGAGAAGGACACCGTTCGACAGGCCAAGTACCGTCACTTCAACTTCCACGACGGCTTCGGCTTCGACGAAGACACCCTGCGCGCCAACGGCATCATCATCACCGACGATGAAGAGGCCACGGCCAGCAAGGCCGAGAAGGTCCAGCTCACCAACCGCCTGAAAGAGTCCTTCGAGACTCTGAAACTGGGCGCGCAGGAGAACCTGGACAAGGAAATGCACCTGGACGGCACCCAGTCGGCCAAGGCATGTCCCGGTCTGGACCACCTGATTTCGACCACGCCGAACACCGGCATCGTGGGCGGCATCGACGCCAGCACGGCGAACTGGTGGCGCAATAACACGAACCTGGCAATTCCGACCACGACCGCGGGCACGCTGGTCGATGAAATGGAGCAGTCGTGGCGTGCGTGCAGCCGCTACGGCAACATGTTCCCGGACCTGATCATCGCCGGTCAGGACTTCATCGACGCCTACCGCAAGGACGCGCAGGCCATCAATTCGCGGTGGATCACCGTGCCGGGCAAGGGCGGCGTGTCGCAGGATGCGTCCACGTCGGGGCTGTACTTCCACAACGTGGAAGTGGTCTGGGATCCGACCATGGATGCCCTGGACGACATCGTGGGTCCGCAGGACCACCCGTGGTCCAAGCGCGCCTACTTCCTCAACACCCGGTCGCTGTTCTTCAAGCCCGTGTCCGGTGCCTGGATGAAGCGCCGTCGCCCGCCGCGCGTGTATGACCGCTACGTCCATTACTGGGCGATTACCGGTGCGTACCGCATGACCTGCAACCAGCGCAATTCCAACGCTGTGCTGAGCATCTACTGAGGACCGCCCTGATGCGCACCCTGCAAATCGGCACCACCGCCGTCGAACTCACCACGTCGCCGTTCCTCCCCGGAGGTTCGGCCGTGGTGACCAAGCCCACCGCCACCGACGCGACCCTCCAGGGTTCGGCGGACGGCACCACCTTCACCACCTTCGCCACCGTGCCGGCGACTGGCTACCTCAACGTGGACTCGCTGCCGCGTTATCTCAAGGTCGCCAGTGGCAGCCCGGTGTTCCTGCTCCAGAACTGAGGATCCGACATGTCCCGCGCAAAAAGTGAGCCGACTGATAGCGCAGTCACCGTCACCGAGGCCGCCCAGCAGTCGGCGGCCTCGGATTCCCCCGAGGCAACGCCGGACCGAGGCAGCGATGCCAACGCGGCCAACTATTTCGGGGGCGTCGGTTTCGACTCGATGGGTCCGATTTCCGAAACCAGCCCCGGCGATGTCATCGAACTGGTCGAGGTCAAGGTGATGATCACCCGCGACCCGGCCTGCAAGATTCCCAAGACGGTCTACCGGCACGAGCTGCCGGCCCTGCGCTACATCCACAAGCCGGAGAACGTGCTAGTGGTGTCCGAGTATCCGGTGAAGGTGGCCGGTTTCGACATCGACACCGAGTTCCTGCGCCTGCAGCGCAAGTACGACCGCAAGAACTTTGATGTGGTCCGCCCCGTGTATGGCCTGGAAGGCGACAAGTTGCAGCCGCTGACCGGTGTTGCGCGATCTGGCCGCCCCGGTACCGACGCTCCCGCTTCCCAGAACAAGGAACGCGCTCCGGCGACGGAGACGGTACGTCGCCACGCGGCGTAACCCGGACGAGTTTGACGAACGAGGCGCCCTGGCGACGGATTGCTTGGGCGCCTTTCTTTTAGGAGCGCGCGATGGTCTGGAAAACAATCCCGCAGGCAGAAGATGACGGCGACATTCCGGGCACCATGGAGGTCTCGGGAGGTGGCGGCTTCACCTGGCAGGCTGACAGCCGACTGCTGGTCGATAACACCGGCGGTGATCCTGAGTTCTACGTCAATGTTCGGTTTGGTTGGCCGGTGGGTACGTGGGCGGGCAATCCTCCGCGATTCCGGATCACCAATTCCGCCTACGCGGCCAGCAGCCTCAACGAAGGATGGGATTACCTAGCCTCGGCATGGAGCGGATCGGACGTAACCGGCGATCCGACCGTGTACGCCGAATTCCCCAATTTGGCCCCCCCTGGCAGCGGCAACCCCGTCACGTCAGACCAGATCAACGTCTGGACGCCAGAACAGATCGAATTGCGCCCCCTAGTGGACGACATAGACGGGGTGTCGTTCGTGTACGCGACCGGCGACAACGCAGATTTTGAGACCCAAGCGGTTCCCTTCGCGGAACAATCTGAATGGTTGGTTGAGGTGTGGGTTGACGAGGCGCCCCCGGCGATCAACTACAACTGCCAGTGCGACGATCCGAACCCCTCGCGCACGCTGGCGCAGTTGCGCACGGAAATGATGGTACGCCTGGGCTTCTCTGCGATGACTGCGAACCCACCGCCGGGCATGGTGCCGCTGCTCAACAGCTTCTTGCAGGGTGCCCAGCGCAGCCTCTATCGCCAGTACACGGTCCTGCGCACCGAGCGGTTCTACACCTGGAACATGGAACCGGGCCAACGCTTCTACGACCTGGACGCCAACGCGGACGAATGCACCAAGCGCCTTGACCCGCGGATGATCACCTGGGTGGGTATCAGCGACGGGGATGACTGGTGGCGTCCGCTCGTCTGCGGCATTCCCCCTGAGTCCTATACCTGGCCGAATGTGCAGGGCTGGCCGCAGCGCTACGAGATCCGGCAGTGCATCGAGGTGTGGCCGGCGCCGGATGACGCCAATCTGCGCTTGCGCATCAAGGGGCATTTCGGCCTGGAGCCGTTCGAGGCCGACGGCGACCAATGCACCATCGATGATGAGGCGGTGTTCCTGTTCGCGCTGGCACGCGCCAAGGCGCACTACGGCGCGCCAGACGCCCGTAACTACCAGAACGACGCGCAGGTCTACATCAAGAACCTGGTGAGCGGTTCCCACATGACGCGCCGGTACATCCCCGGCGGCGATACCTGGCTGCCGCCCGCGCCGCCGCTTTGGATTCCGAAGGAAGGCGGCTGATGCGCACGCAGGCGCTCACCACCGGCCGCGCCGGCATCAACCTGATGCGGACCAAGGGCGGTCCGCGTCCGGACACCCTGCGCGACCTGCTCAACGCCTACATCACGGTGTCGGGTGCTGCCCGGCCGCGGCCTGGAACCATGCTGCACTCGCGGGCCACCGAGTCAAACGTCTTCAGTTTGCCGGCCGGAACGATCGGTCTGACCACCCACAAGGACAGGCTGGTGGTCTTCTCGGACCATCAAATCGACCTGGAGGCGTACCCGGAATACCGACTGGAGATCCTGACGCATCCGGACATGTCGCCGGACTTCCAGCCACTGCTCACCCGCATCCACTTCGCCGAGCCGTTCCTGGGCTACCTGTACGTGGTGGCCGAATGGAATACCGGGGACATCTTCCACTACTGGGCAGTGACGGCCAGTACCTGGCAACCGAACACGGTGTATCAGGTGGGGCAGGTCGTCATTCCGACGGTTCCCAATGGGTTCACGTATCGGGCCAACCGAATCGGCCAGCCTGGCGCGACCTGGGCGCCCAACATCGCGCGTGCCATCGGCGACGTGGTGGAACCGACCACGTACAACGGGTTCGAGTACCTGTGCATCGAGACCTATGGCGCCAGCCCGCGTAGTGGCGCGACGGAACCGCGCTGGCCGACCGCCGAAGGCGAGACGGTCGCCGAGGACACCGACGGCGCCGCGCCGCCACCGAACACCACGCCGCAGCCCAACCCCGGCACGACCGTACCGCCGGAGATTGAGGACCGCTATAGCTGGAAGTATCCGAACGGCGTAAGCGGAGGGGCGCTCTGATGGCGACGCCTCTGTGGGAACCTGGGAAACTGTATCCGCCCGGTTCGCTCGTGCGGCCTCGCACGGTCGAGCAGGCTGCCGACGCGGTGGTGGAGAATGCCGGATTCGAGACCGGCGACTTGACCGGCTGGACGGCCGAAGCCGGCCTGACCGTCACGCACAATGGCGTGTATCAGGGCAACTGGGCGCTCGAACTGTCGCCGGGAACCTACGGGTTCCGCGCCGCCAAGAGCAATTCCCGAAAGCCAGTGATGGCCGGCCAGGTCATCAACGCGCAGGCCATGATTCACCAAGGAGCGTCCAGCACCGGCAATGCCGGCGGCATGGTGCAGCTCTACTGGTATGACGAAGACGACAACGAATTGCCGGTCCACGCCGACGGCAACAACGTCAACAACGGCAGCGGTGGCGCCATCCACGCCTCGCGCGTGCGCGGCGTCGCGCCGGCCAACGCGGCGTTCGTCCGCGGCGCCATCGGCTTGTATCGCAACGGGCAGAATTTCCCCGTCAACGGCGACAGCTTTACCTGGGACTACCAGTATCCGGGGCCGCCCGATGGACTGATCTTCAAAGCTGTGCAGCCGGAGACGGGCTACTCCGACAACGTGGAGCCGACCTGGCCGAACACGACGGGCGTCCAGGTCATCGACAACGAGGTCATCTGGGAAGGCGTCATCGCCAACCGAGTCGTGTGGCAGGCCCGCCCCATCATGCGCAGCGGCGCCACCGAGCCGAACTGGCCGATTACCGTAGGCGGGTTCGTGGCCGACGGCACAATCAGCTGGGAGTGCGTAAGCCGGCGCGTGATTGATGCCAAGTGCCCCAATAGTCCCTACGTCCTGATCGCGGCCAGCAAGGTGTTCGCGACGGATGACGACATCGTGGCGTTCTCCGCGACCGCCAACCCGCTTGACTGGTCGTCCGTGGATGATGCGGGATACCTGCCGAGCGGTTTGCAGCAGTACGGCGCCAACCCGGCAAAGGCACTGGGCCTGTACCGCGGTGACGTGGTGCCGTGGAACTCGCAGGGTATGCAGGTCTGGCAGGTCAACGAGAACCCGGAACTGATGCAGTTGCGGGACGCCTTCCCGGTTGGGTCCGAATACCACCACGCGGTCGCGCCGGTATCCAACGACCTGTTCTTCCTGACCCAGCTCGGCGTCCGAACCGTGGGCGTTGCCGGCGGTTCGACCAACCTGCAGGCCGGCGACATCGGTATGCCGATTGACCCCCTGATTCAGGCCAAGCTCGCCGAAAACAACTACGAGCCGATGGGCCTGTATTACCCGGCGCAGGGCCAATACTGGCTGTTCTTCGGCGACGAGGCGTTCGTCTACACGATGAACCAGTTGGGGAAGATCGGCGCCTGGAGCCGATACGTGTTCCCGTGGGTCATTGACGACTGGACCATCCGAGGAAGTGACCTGTACCTGCGCCACGGCGACGAGGTATCCGTGGTGGACATCACGCGCGAAAGCGACGAGATGTTGGCCGCGACCGAAGCAGGCCGGGTGCGGCAGCCGTTCGAGTGGGTCATCGAGTGGCCTTACCTTGATTTCGGGGCCATGGGGGTTACAAAGCAGCTCATCGGTTTCGACATCGTGGGGACCGGCATTGCATCCATCGAGTTCGGCTACGACCAGACGAATGATTCGTACTGGACCACGCCCTGGGAGATCGTGGCGGACAGCGTTCCGGGCCAGATTCTGATGATGCCGCTGGCGGCTCCCACACTTTCCGTTCGCCTGACCTATACCGGCAGCGATACCCAGCGGACCGGGTGGGATGCGCTGAATTTGTACCTGCAAGACTTCCGGACGGCCGCATGATTCGCGTTTCCAAGCCACCCACCAATGTCGTCAAGCTCCGGCCACAGGACATCATCTACCTGTGCGACCGGATGCGCGCCGACGAGCTGGAGCAACTGGACGCTTTCTTCGAGCTGCACTCCGATCGCATTCCCAACTTCTTCCTCAACAAGACCGGCCCGCAGTTCACCCTCGTTGACGCGAAGGGCTACCCGCTGGTTTGCGGCGGCTGGGAATCAGTGGGTGACGGCATCTTGCAGTCCTGGATGGTCGGAACGGACGAAGCTTGGGACAAGCACTGGCGCAGCATCACCAAGGGCTGCCGCTGGCTGATGGATGAATTGCTGGATAACGGCGTCCGCCGGTTGCAGACGAACGCGCTGGCGAGCCGCGAGGCCGCCTGTCGCTGGTACGTGGAGGGGTTGGGAATGCAGCCCGAAGGCATCTGGCGCAAGTTCGGCCGGCAAGGGCAGGACGTTGCCTGCTTCGCCCGAGTAAAGGAGGACTGAGACATGGGAAGCAGCGGAGGCGGCGCACAGCGCGAAGCACAGGCGGCCGAGGCCAGGCGCCAGGCACAAATCGCCCAGACCACACGTCGAATCAATCAGATCTACGACAGCCCGGATCGTCAGAAGCAGTACGCCGATTTCGGCTCTGCCCAGCGCGACCTCTACATGCAGGAGGCCGACCGGCAGAAGGGTGTCGCGGATCGCGAGCTGAAATTCGCCCTGGCCCGATCCGGTCTGACGGGCGGCAGCGCCGCGGTGGACGCCAACCGGCGCCTGGGCGAGGAGTATTCCAAGGGCGTCCTGGAGTCGGAACGCCAGGCGCAGGCCGCCGTGGCGAACCTGCGGCAGTCCGACGAAGGCTCGCGCGCGAACCTGATGGCGCTGGCTCAATCCGGCCTCAATGCCAGTGCGGCGTCCACCCAAGCCGCCGCAGCGCTCCGGAGCAATCTGGAAAGCGCGCAGTCGGCCAGCCGTGTCGATTCGCTGGGTGACCTGTTCGGCAGCGTGATGACGGCCAAGAAACGGTCCGAGGAGGAGCAGGCCAAGCGCCGCGCCGACCGGGCGTACACGAACAACTATGGGCCGTTCTGGTCCCTGGGAGAACAGTGATGGGCACGGAAGGCGTATGGATTCCGGCTGTCATCGCCGCCGTCGGCGCGGGCGCCAGCTACTACAACACCGAGCAGACGGCCAAGCGCCAGGATGCCGAACTGGCGCGGCAGATCGTCGCGTCGTCCCAGCGCCAGCGGGATGCCGATGCGCTCATCAACAAGACCCTCATGGAGCAGGAAGGGTCGAACGCTGACCAATACGAGTCCGACGCCCTGCAGCAGTACACAGAACAACTCCAACGCTCCAAGGGTTCGGCCAATCGTGGTCTGGGCCAGGTGGGTGCGCTGTCGGACCGCTTCACGCAAGACGCCGCAAACGCGGAGCAGCGCATCGACGACTACGGCGCCACGACCGCCAAGCTCTACAGCCGCATCGACGCACCGGCAAACCAGCGCATGGCCGAGGGCATCACGTTCTCGCGCTTGGCCGGCGACTTGGACAACGTGCGCAGTGGCTTCCAGTCGGACGACTACCTGAATCGACTGCGCCTGGGGAACATCCGCCGCGACCCGTGGTTGGATGCGTTCTCGCAAGCCGCGCAGTCCTACGGCACGAGCGGAGGGTACTGACATGCCGACCGGTTGGGAGCGCTTGGGCGAAGCCTTTGGCAGCATGGGCAGTGCGCGCGACAAGGCGTACCGCGACCGGCTGTCCGCCAATCTCACGCTCGGCCAGAAAGAGGCCACGCTGAAACGCGACCGGATGGAGGTCGAGGGGCTGGAAAAGCTCTCCGACGCCTACATCGCCGCCGGCCACTCGCCCGCCGAGGCTGACGTGCTGGCGAAAAACGCTTGGGCCAAGTCGGGTTCGGACTACGCGGCCTCGATGCTGGGGCGCCAGCGCGATCAGGAGGCCCGGCAGCGGCTGGCCGTGGTGGAGGCCGCCAAGAGCGGAGACTGGGGTCTCGCCAACGCGATCGCCATGGGGTACGCCAGTGGGCCGCAGGAGTTGGCGAAGGTCGAAGGTGACATCCTGCTCGGCAACCGCTTTGTACCGGGCGGCGATCCGCGTGGCGCCACGGCCATCGGCCAGTCCCGGATTCGCAAGGACGAGGCATCGGCCTGGAAGGACTACACCACCGGCCGGTCCGCAGCGGCACGCGACTACGCAAGCGCGGAGAACTATCGCGATGCCGCACGCAAGCGCCAGCCAGGCGGCAGCGGCGGCTCCGGTGGTGGCGCCTTCACTGCCCCGACGAATGCCGCGCTGGTGGCTGCGCTGGGTGGGCGCGACGGCGTGGTCAATCCTGATGCGTTCGATCGGTTCCAGGCATGGCGCGAGCAAAACCCGCAGGTGCGCAACGGTGAGGAGGCGCTGGTGCGTTACGCCGGCACGGTGCGCCCGCAGGTCACGACCGTCACCAGCCCCGGCGGCAAGTCCGTGCGTTTCGTGGAAGCCCCGTCCAGCGGCTCACGCCCCGCGGCGCCGGCCCCGCAGGAGGCTAGGCCCGCTGCCACACCCGTGACGCAGCAGACGCGCATCCAGCAGGCCCGCAATGCGATCGCGGCCGGCAAGGATCCCGAGGCGGTCCGGCAGATGCTCGGCCGCATGGGCATTGACCCCTCTGTCCTGGACCGTTGATGGACAACCCCTTCGCCGATCTCCCCAACCGCCGCCGTGACGCGCAGGCAGACGATCCGTTCGCCGAATTGCCGGACGCCCCCAGCGCTCCAGACCTGCGCAACGCCATGCGCTCCGTTGGCCTGGGCGATGCGTTTGTCGCTCCGGCGCCGGCTGTGCCCCGCGCCGACATCACCACCGACGCGGTGGAGCTGGCACGGCGCAGGGAGTCCGCGCAACGCCGGGCTGAGGCTGAGGCGGCTGGCGAACGCTACGCCGCCGCGCTGAATCCGCCTTCGCTGCTGGATGACCTGCGGACCTTCGGTGCTGCCGAGTGGGAAGGCTTGGGCAGCGCTTTCCGAGGTGTGGGCGGTCTGTGGCAGGCGGGCTACAACACCGTCGTCGGCGAGCCACTGACGGCGCTGACGGGAAGTGACCAGACGGCAGGCAACCCGTTCGGCGCGCTGGCTGACGCGATTTCCGGCGTTGGTGCCCGGCAGCGGGAACGCACTAGCGCCGGCTATCAGCAACTTCGACGCGACAACGAGATCGGCGGCGAACTCTTGGATCCGTCCACCTGGACGCTGGGCGAAGACCCAAGCGTGCGCGGCTTCGTCGCCAACGGCGTTGATGTGATGGGTTCCCTGGCTCCGGTGCTGGCGGCGACGTACTTGTCCGGCGGCAGTGCAGTCGCTGGTGCAGCAGCAGGTGGTGCGCAGGGCGGCGGTGCGGCGATCGAACAGGCCGGCCAGACCATCGACGACCTGTACGCCCAAGGCAATCTCGGCGAGCAATCGGCCGTATACCGCGACCTGCTCGCCAGCGGCGTCTCCGAGGGCGAGGCGCTGGCCGAGACGAAGCGACGCGCAGAGGAGTGGGCATTCACCCTGACGGCGCCGATTTCCGCGCTGGGTGGCGCGGCCACGTCCAAAATCATCCACCCCGCGTCCACCGTCCTCGCATCCCGACCATTGGCCGCGCGCATCCTCGGTGGTGGTGCCCTGTCCGGCCTGGAGGAATCTGCACAGGAGACGGCCGAGGGCATCGCCACGCAAACCGGCATCAATCAGGGCGCAGGCACGGACCTCAATCCCCTGGCCGACTCCTTCGGCAATGCGGTGCTGGGCTTCATCGGCGGCGCCGGTCCCGGTGCTGCCGGCGGCGCGATGCGTGGTCGTACCGATACCGAGGAAACGCCCAGCGCGCCGTTGCCTCGCCGCACCGCGCGCGAGTATGCCGAAGACCTGGCGGCTGCAATTCGGGGTCCTGCTCCAGCATCGGCCATCGCGACCGTGGCGGCCGACACCACCACCACGACACCCCCCGCCGCCCCCCCGGCTGATGATCCTTTTGCCGCGCTCCCGGCTGTCACGAGCAGCGCCCGCCCGCCGTCATCGGTGGCAGCGCCGGCCGATGAACTGGATGCCTTGTTGCTCGCCAGCGAACGGCGAGCGGCCGAACAATTGCAGGCCGAGCAGCCTGTCCCGACCCCGGAAGGGGCCGTTGCCGGCGGCGGTGCGGCGGCTCCCGCGCCGACCGTCGGGACGGTTGTTGCCCCGCCAGCAGAGGACGCCGCCGCGGCGTTGCCGCTTCGCGTCGAGGACCGCACGGAACCCCTGCCGCAATTCACGCGCCGCGGGCACAACGACTACCTCACCGACGCAAAGGGTGAGCCGCGGGACTTCTTGACCTACGGGTCGGCGCTGGAAGAGGCCGAGCGCGTTGGCGGTCGCGTGCTGGTGGACGATGCGCAGGAGGGCCAGCGCCCGACCTGGAGTGTCGTCCGTGACGATGGCGGGCGGATGCGGGTTGAACAGCCGGCATTCCATGGCACGCCGCACACGGTCGATCGGTTCAGCCTGCAAAAGATCGGTACCGGCGAGGGCGCACAAGCCTACGGCTGGGGCATGTACTTCGCTGGCCGCCGCGAGGTGGCGGACTGGTACCGCACTGGGCTGAGCAATCGCGACCTGATCAGCAAAGCCCGCAACGCCTACGACGAGTTTGCCGACCCGCAGGAGGCTATCGACGCACTGCGCCAGGAGGGCATCAACGACCGCCAGGCAGAACTCCTGGACGCGCTGGCACAAGATGACTGGCTCGGATTCGACTATCCGCACCAAGCCATTTCGGCGGCTCTCCGCGACTCGCAGAACTTCGACCTGAGCGACCGCACGAAGGCTGCCCTGGCGAACCTGGGCAACCTGTACCAGGTGGAGATTCCGCACGTCGCCCAAC
>Ga0247822_10000064_pt1 | contig 41924 bp, 38 predicted proteins | sample 13C_Cellulose_Da_FD_192423 | JGI IMG/M metagenome (GOLD analysis project Ga0247822, IMG submission 192423) | Soil microbial communities from agricultural site in Penn Yan, New York, United States - 13C_Cellulose_Day30 | ecosystem: Environmental > Terrestrial > Soil > Agricultural land | place...
GGCTGGACGGATGGCGTGTCGTGCAGCTGGAAGGACGAGAGCTCGACGACCATCCACGCCGGCTTCTTCGGCGCCAGCGCGACCTCGCTCAGCGGCGTGCCGATGTTGCCGGCCTCGACGGTCTCGAGCCCCATGGCGCGCAACAGGTGGGCGATCAGCGCCGTCACCGTCGTCTTGCCGTTGGTGCCGGTGACGCCGATGTAGGGCACGCTGGAGAGCGCGCGCAGCGCGACCTCGATCTCGCTGAGCACGGGGATGCCGCGCTCGCGGGCGACACGGAGCGGCGGCGCGCCGGGCGGCACTCCGGGGCTCACCACCACGGCCGAGGCGCGCCCGATGCGTTCCAGGTCATGCCCGCCCACCTGCGTGGTGATGCCCTCGGCCTCGAGCGCGGCGGCCGTGGCGACTACCCCGGCGTCGTCGCCCGCATCACTGGCGAACACCTCCGCACCGGCACCGCGCATCAGGCGCGAGACAGCGGCACCGCTCCGCCCAAGGCCGATGACGGCGAAAAACTTCTCGCTCACCGGATCTTCAGCGTCGAGAGCGCGGCGAGGGCGCAGAGGATGCCGATGATCCAGAACCGCACGACCACCCGCGTCTCCGGCCAGCCCTTCAGCTCGAAGTGATGGTGCAGCGGCGCACGCAGGAAGACGCGATGCGTCTTGGCGTACTCGAGGCCGTAGCGCTTGCGACGGTACTTGAACGCGGTGCGCTGGATGATCACCGACATCGTCTCGGCGACGAACACGCCACCCACGATCAGCACCAGGAACTCGCTCTTGAGCAGGATCGCGACCGCACCGAGCGCGCCACCGAGCGCGAGCGACCCCGTGTCGCCCATGAAGACCTGCGCCGGATGCGCGTTGTACCAGAGGAATCCGACCGCCGCGCCGAACACCGCCGAGCAGAAGATCGTGAGCTCGCCGGCGCCGCGCAGGTAGTAGATCTGCAGGTACTCGGCCGCGTCAAAACGGCCCATCACATAGGCGAAGAGCGCCATCGTCAGCATCGCCGCGGCCATGAGGCCTGCAGCGAGACCATCAAGGCCGTCGGTCAGGTTCACTGCGTTGCTCGTGCCCGTCATCACGAAGGTCACGAACGGCAGGTAGAGCCAGGGCTGGGTCGGGATGATCAGCACGTACTTGTAGAACGGCAGCGTGGTGGAGGCGCCCGGCAGCGTATTGAGCGGCAACTGCCAGAGATAGAGTCCCAGGAGCAGGCCGATCGACACCTGCCCCGCCAGCTTGTAGCGCTCCACGAGCCCGCGATTCTCGCGACCCTCGCGCTTCTGCTTCAGCTTGAGGAAATCGTCGAGGAAGCCGATCAACCCCATCAGCAGCGTCACGATCAGCGCCAGCCAGACGTACTTGCTGTCGAGGCGCATCCAGAGCAGCGTCGAGCCCGCGATCGCGGCGAGAATGATGAAGCCGCCCATCGTGGGCGTCGTGCCCTTGCCGGCGTGCGAGTCCGGCGTACCCGCCCGCACCACCTGGTGGATCTGCATCGACTGCAGGCGGCGCAGGATCGCCGGCCCGAAGATGAAGCAGAATAGCCCTGAGGTGATCGCCGCGCCCGCTGCCCGGAACGAGATGTAGCTGAAGATGTTGAACCCGCTCACGATGTCGGTCAGCGGCAGCAGGAAGTATCTCAGCATCGATGGGTCAGCGGGTCAGGGGAGTCGGTTCATGCCGTCGGCGAGTGCTGGGCGGCCCAGGCGGTGAGGAGCGGCACGATGCGTTCGAGCCGCACGCCTCGTGACGCCTTCAGCAGGATAGCAGCATCCGGTAGTAATCGGGGCTCGAGCAGTGGCCAGAGGTCGTCGACGTCGCCCGCTGTGACGACGCGGTCATCCGCGGGCGCCAACCGACGGAGCGCATCCGCGAACTCCCCGATGCCGCAGACGAGGTCCAGGCCGGCCGCCAGCGCCGTTTCCGCGACCTCCCGATGTGACCGTTCCGCGTGCGTTCCCAGCTCTCGCATCGTGCCAAGCACCGCTACGCGTTGACGCCCCTGACCCGCATCACGCAACAGCTCGATCGCCGCACGCGCGGAGCCGGGGTTGGCGTTGTACGCATCATTTAGCAGCAGCGCGCGGTGGAGCGGCCCGACGTGCGACCGCATGGGCGGTGCGCTCATCCGCGCGATGCCGGCCGCGGCATCTTCGGCTGCGACGCCGAACTCCGAGGCGACGGCCATCGCGAGGGCGGCGTTCCTCAGGTTGTGCGCGCCGTGCAATGGCAGCTCGACAAGCGCACCGTCCCAGCGCATCCAGCCGCGGCCATCGGGGTGCAGCCCGTGCCCGGACGCATGCCGATCGCCATCGTCGAGCCCGCCTGCGACGACTCTCGCCGCGCGGCGGCGCGCCTCGGCTACCACGCCGGGCTCTGCCGCGGGCACTATCGCGAGCGGCACCTCGTCGCAGAGCGCGAGTTCCTCGGCCATCACGCCGGCCAGGTCGCCGAGCCCCTCGAGATGCTCTTCCTGCACCGTCGTCACCACCGCGACGTCGGGCCTGATGATGTCGCGCAGCAGCGCGATCTCGCCGGGTTCGTTGGTGCCGGCTTCGATCACCGCGATCTCGGCGGCGTCGTCGAGCGCCAGCAACGTGAGCGGCACGCCGATGCGGTTGTTGAGGTTGGCGGTCGTCGCGTGAACGCAGAAGCGGGAGCCGAGTGCGGCCCTGAGCAGTTCCTTGGTGCTCGTCTTGCCGTTGGATCCACCGACGGCGATGACCGGCCGGTTCCATGCGTCGCGCCGGTAACGCGCGAGCTGGCCCAGGGCGACGAGCGTATCCTCCACCTCGTAGACCGGCACGCCGAGCCCGGCGGCGCGGCGCGCGTCGTTCACGACGAGCGCACCGGCGCCGGCCCTGACCGCGTCGGCGAGGAAGTCGTGCGCGTCGAACCGCTCGCCGCGGAGCGCGACGAAGCAGGGGCCGAGCGCGGATCCGGCTGCGCCCGCGATCGTGCGCGTGTCGGTCGTGATGCCCTGCACTGCGCGCGCATCTGACGGGCCGTTCTGCGTACCGAGCGCGCGCGCGATGCGCTCAAGCGTCCAGAAACTCATCGCGCCCCCGCGTTCTTTTCGGCGGGGCCGCCGGGCAGGCGAAACAGCTCGTTCACGATCTCTTTCTCGTCAAAGGGATACGTCGTCGTCCCGCGAATCTGGTAGGTCTCGTGTCCCTTGCCGGCGAGCAGCACCACGTCGCGCGCCGGGTCGGCGAGCGAGATCGCGCGCGCGATCGCCGTGCGTCGGTCCTCGATGCGGTCGTAACTGCCCGGCGCGAGCGGCGCGACGATATCGTCGAGGATCCGCTCGGGGTCCTCGGTGCGCGGGTTGTCGCTGGTGATCACGAGGTGGTCGGCACCCGCGCGCGCCGCCTCGGCCATCAGCGGACGCTTGCCGCGGTCACGGTCGCCGCCGCAGCCGAACACGACGATCAGCCGACCCGGCGTGAACGGGCGCAGAGCGGCCAGCGCACGGTCCAGCGCGTCCGGCGTGTGAGCATAGTCCCGCAGCACCGTCGGCGACTCATGGAGCACCTCGAGGCGGCCGGGCACCTGCGGCACCGTCGCCAGCCGCGCGGCGATCTGCGCGGGCGGCATGCCCAGCGCAAACGCGGCGGCCGCCGCGGCCAGCGCGTTGGCCACGTTGAACGCGCCGATCAGCGGCACGCGCACCTCGTGCGACTCGTCGCCGGCGATGAGCGTCCAGCTGCTGCCGCGCGGCGCGAAACGCACATCGGCCGCCCGCACATCGCGCCGGCCCTCGGCGGTCGCGGCGTCGATGCCATAACGCAGCATGCGCGGCGCCGCGGGCATGCCGTCCCACGCCAGGTCGTCGGCGTTCACGATCGCCGTCCCCGTGGGCGCCAGCGCGCTGATGAGCATCAGCTTGGCCGCGAGGTACTTCTCCATCGTGCCGTGGTAGTCGAGATGGTCGCGCGTGAGGTTGGTGAAGACGGCGGCATCGAACGGCACGCCGCGCACGCGCTGCTGCTCGAGCGCGTGCGACGAGACCTCCATCGCGATGCGCGTGACGCCGGCATCGGCGAGCACGCGCAGCAGGCGCTGCAGCTCGATCGGTCCCGGGGTCGTGAGGCCGGCACCACCGGGCAGCGGCGTGCCCTCGGAGCCAACAAGCACGCCGAGCGTGCCGATGCTCGCGGCGCGCGCCGTGGGCCCGTCGAGCAGGTGCCGAAGGATCCCGACGGTGGTCGTCTTGCCGTTGGTGCCCGTCACGCCGACGAATCGCATGCCGGCCGCGGGTTCGCCGTAGAACGCGGCGGCGGCGACGGCGGCCGCGGCCCGCCCATTGAGCACCACGAGCGCAGGCAACTCCGTGCCCGATGCGTCCTCGCAGATCACGCACGCCGCGCCGGCTTCCGCCATCCCCGGCAGGAACGCATGACCGTCGCGCGCGCTCCCCCTCACCGCGACGAAGCAAGCCTTCTCGCCAGCAGTGACGCGGCGACTGTCGTCCGTGAGCGCGTCGATCTCGCGGGGCAGCTTGCCACGCACATCAACGAGCAGGCCGGCGCGCTCCAGCGCGTCCCTGAGCGCTGAGGTCTTCATCGCTGCGTTCCCAGCCTCACGACCGAGCCGGCCGGAAGCATCGTCCCCGCGGCGGGAGAGGTCGCGAGATCGACCTGTCCGTTGCTCACCGTCGATGTTCTTCCCGCCGAGGGTGCGATGGTCACGCGGAACCCTGCGCGATGCAATGCGCGCACCGCCGACCGCGTCTGCAACCCGTGCACGTTAGGCACGGCGCGCGCCGTCACCACGCGCCGCGGCTCCGGCAACTCCACGCCAAGCTCGAAGACGAACGGCGTGCTCGACGCCGCCGCCTCGCGCGCCGCGGTGTCCGCCGCGTGCACGCTGTCTGGCACCACCGCCTGCGAGGTGGCGATGCGCTGCGGCACGACCGAGAGCTGCTTGCGGTCCAGCGCGGCGTCGCGCGCGGCGATGGCGGCCTCGAGCACCGCCTTGGTCACGGGTGCCGCCGTGCGGCCGCCGTAGTAGGCTCCGGCCGGGTTGTCGAGCTTCACGAGAATCACGATCTGCGGCGCCTCCGCCGGGAACAGTCCAACGAAGCTCGCCGTGTAGTGCCCCTGCTCGTAGCCGCGTCCGTCGCTCCCGGTGCGGCGCGCCGTGCCGGACTTGCCCGCCACCTGGAAGGTCGAGAGGTCCGCCGACGAGCCCGTGCCGGACGCCACGACGTCGCGGAGCAGGCCGCGCACCGTGCGCGCCGTCTGCTCCGTCATGATGCGGCGCACCACGCGACGCTGCGCGCGGAAGGTGACCTCGCCGTCGGAGGTGCGCACCTCCTTCACCAGCTGCGGCTGCAGCAGCTCGCCGCCGTTCGCGATCGCGGCGTACGCGCTGGCGAGTTGCATCGGCGTGACGGAGATCTCGTAGCCCATGGACAGCGACGCCGGCGAGAGGCGCGACCAGTCGCCCGGTGCGCGCAGCCGGCCCGACGACTCACTCGGATACGGCAAGCCGGTCGTCATGCCGAACCCGGCGTCGCGCAGCGCCTCGAACAGCTCGCCCGGGGTGAGACGGTCGGAGACCTGCGCCATGCCGATGTTCGACGAGAACTGGATCACCTCGGCGAACGTCATGCGCGGCGCGCGGTGCACGTCGTTGATCGTGCGCCCGACCATCTTGAAGGTGCCGTTGTGCGTGTCGATCGACTCGTCCAGGCGCACGCGTCCCTTCTCCAGCAGGGCGGCGGCGACGAACGGCTTGAGCGTGGAGCCCGGCTCGAACGGCTCGGTCAGCGCCGTCGCGCCGCTGGCGTCGGCGCGGGCGCGGCGGCTCGCGAGGGCGCGCACCTCGCCGGTGTGCGGGTCGAGCACGACGATGTCGCCGCCGGTCGCTTCCATGCCGGAGATGGCGTCGGCGAGCGCACGCTCGGCGATGTCCTGCAATCCCTGGTGCAGCGTGAGGGCGACCGTGTGCCCGGCCGTGGCCGGCACGATCTTCTCCTCGGGCGAGGCGAAGCGCCGGCCCTTCCCGTCCTTCACCAGCACCGTGCGGCCGGGCGTGCCGCGCAGCACGTCATCGAGCGCCGCCTCGACGCCGCCGATGGCCCTGCCGTCGTTGTCCGTGGTGCCAAGCAGCCGACGCAGGCCATCCGTCGGCGGCGGCACGCGTTCGAGCACGGGGCGTGCGTGCACGCCGCGCATCGCCATCAGGTCCGCGACCTCCGTCGTGAGGAAGCGGCCGGGCAGCTCGACCCACTTTCGCTTGCGGTCCGTCGCGCGGCGAATGAACTCGGCGCTGACGCCCTCTCTTGCGAGCGCGGCACGCAGCGGCTCGACCTTGCGGATCTCGGTCGGCGCGATGTCCAGCCGCACCAGCGACCGGCTCTCGACGAGCACGTTTCCCGCCGCGTCGACGATCGCGCCGCGGGCCGCCGGGATCTCCGTGCTGGTGGCCTGTTGCCCGCGCGCGAGCGTGCGCCAGCGCTCGGTCTGGCCGAGTTGCACCCACGCCGAACGTCCCACCAGCGCGATGGCGAACACGACGAAGGCGGCGTGGACGGCGCCGACCCGGCTGACCCGGATCACCGCGGTGGGACGGTGGCCCCGCGGGAGTTGCCAGCTGGGCGCGAGAGAAAGGTCACGAGAGTCTCAGGAGGAATGCGCATGCCGAGGCGGTCCTTGGCGATGCCAACGAGCCGGTCGCGGCTCGATGCGTCACGGATCGCCCCTTCGAGGGCGGCCTGCTGGGCTTCGAGCGCGGCGCGGCGTTCTTCGAGCGCCCGGAGTTCGCGAGCCATCGCGATGCCGGTGCTGCGCCTCCATATGACGCCCGTGGCCACCAGGACGAAACCGAACAGCGCGAGGAAGACGATCGATCGCCCGCGCATGGTCAGCCTGCCTTGCGCCAGATGCGCAGGTGCGCGCTTCGTGCGCGGGGGTTGGCCGCGATCTCGGGGGCCGTGGCGAGCACCGGCTTGCGGGTGACCGCTTCGCCGAGTGCGATGCCGCCGCAGGTGCAGATCGGCTGGCGCGGCGGGCAGATGCAGGCCGTGCTCCAGTCGCGGAACGCGTGCTTGACGATGCGGTCCTCGCCCGAGTGATAGGCGATCACCGCGAACACGCCGCCAGGCGCGAGCCGTTCGCGCAGCGACACGAGCCCGCGCGAGAGTCCGTCGAGCTCGTCGTTGACGGCGATGCGCACGGCCTGGAAGAGCCGCGCGAAGTCGGGCGCGCCGCTGCGGGAGCCCAGCGTGGCGCGGATCGCGCCGACCAGGTCGTCGCTGATGGCGAACGGCTTGCGCGCGCGGCGGTGCACCACCTCGTGCGCGAGGCGGCGCGCACGCGGTTCGTCGCCGAACTCGCGGAAGATGCGTTCGAGCTCCGGTTCCTCGAGTTCGTTGAGCAACTCGGCCGCGGTCGCGCCGGCGTTGCCGTCCATGCGCATGTCGAGCGCCACCTCTTCGCGGAACGAGAAGCCGCGGGCATCGTCGTCGATCTGTCGCGACGACACGCCGAGGTCGAGCAGCACGCCGTCGAGCTGCCGGCCCGCGAGCGCCGTGACGTCGTCGATGGCGTCATGGTTCCCGGCGACCGGCTCGAACCGTCCCTCGCGTTCGTACGCGGCCAGCCGCGTGCGCGCGGTCGCGAGCGCGGTCTCGTCCCGGTCCATGCCGATGACGTGGTGTCCCCGCTCGAGCAGCGCCTCGCTGTGCCCGCCGCCGCCGAGCGTGCCGTCGAGGACCGTCGCGCAGCCCTCGAGCGCGTCACACACCTCGTGCACCAGCACGGGGGCATGCCACGCGGAGCCGTAGGCCGGCGGCGTCTTCGGTGCGTTCTCTGCGGGGGCGCTCATCAACCCGAAAGATGACATGGTGGGGGCCAAAACGCAGACGCCCGCCGTCGCATGAGCGACGGCGGGCGTCTGCGATGCTTTCTGCTTGGCGTTACTTGCAGTACGCCTTGACCGACTGCTGGAAGAACGGGAAGAGCTGCTGCACCAGCGGCATCACCTGGCTCGCCGTCTCGGGCGATGTGCGGCCGCCGGCCTGCACGTTGATCATCGCCGACGTGGCCGCGGCCTCGCCCCGGCGCGCGTCTTCGCAGTTCTTCGATGCGCCGAGGCCCTGCGCGATCTGGCTGGCGACGTAGAAGTTCGAGACGCCGATCAGCAGCTTCGCGTTCCCCTTGATATCAGGGCTCGCGGCCGTGCTGTCGGCGAAGTTGAGCAGCGGCAGCGCCTTCGCGAATGAGGCTTCCGACTTTGGTTCCTCGGCGGCGGCGGCCCGATAGAGGCGGTTGCCGACCGTCATCGCGTACCCACCCACCTGGTCCGGCGCATCACCGGCTTCCTTCGCCTTCTGTAGTGTCGCGAGGACGCTGTCGGGCTGGTCGAGCTCATTGTAGGCGACGGCGATCTGCAGCCAACCGCCCGCGATCTTCGGGTCGATCTCGAGCGCCCGCTTGCTGGCGTCGATCGACTGCTGCAGCTGCCCCGACGCGCGCAGCGCCTGGGCGTACGTCTGCCAGAGCGACGCGTCGTTCGGGAACTTCTGCGTGCCGCGCGCGGCCGCTTCGGACGCCTTCTGTGGCTGGCTGTCCGCCGAGTACAGCGCCGCCATGCGAGCGAAGAAGCTCGCGTCAGCGAGCGAAGTGTCCATCTGCACCATCTCCTCGCCCGTCTTGATCGCCGGCTTGTAGTCGCCCGCGCCCGAGAGGATCAGGAACTGCAGGCGGATCAACCCGATGTCGCCCGGGTTGTCGTTCACGGCCTTCGTGACGATCTCCTTGGCCACGTCCCACTTGCGGCTCGCGGCCAGCGCGTCGACGACCGTGGTCGCGAGCGTGGAGTTCGTCGGATCGGTCGCCAGCAGGCGCACGAGCAGCTCGTTCGCCTTGTCCGTGTTGCCGGCCGCCTTCTCGGCGTCCGCGGCGACGCCGAGCGCCGCCTTGCTGTTCGGGTCGATCGCGAGGATCTCGTTCGCCATCGCGACGACCAGCGGCGCCTCGGCCTTGCTGGCCACGAGCACGTTCATCTTGCAGTAGCGGACGAGCGTCGCGTTCGGGTACTCGGCGATGCCCGCGTCAGCCGCGGCGATCGCTTCATCGTACTTCGCGGCGCGGGCCGCGTTCAGGCACTTCTGCTCGTTGTCGAGCTGCTTGCGCGCATCCTGGATCGACTTGACGAGGCCCTGTGCGGCGCGGTCGGCCCGGCGGTCCTCGGAGACGGGCAGCGGCTGCGTCAGCCCGGCGTCGCGCGTCAGCACGAGCTGCGCCTCGACACGGTAGACGTCACCGTTGCGGGTCACGTTGCCGCGGATGTACTCGTCGGCGCGCAGCATCTTGGCCAGCGCGGCCTCGTCATTGCGGGCCAGCTGTTCGGACGCGGAGAAGCCGGACTGCTCGAGGAACCCGACGACTTCCTCCTTCGGATAAACCCAGAGCGAGCGCGGCGGGAACGCCGACATGAGTCGCTGCCGCAGCGCGTCGGATGCCTCGGGTCCGGCGACCTTGTCGGCCGACCCGAAGACCTGGACGACCAGGCGCGGCGTGTCCGGGCGCGGAGGCGTCCGCGCGGGCTGCGCCCCGAGTGACACGACCCCGGACGCGGCGACGAGCGCCGCGAGGGTGGCGATGGAGCGGGCGTGATGCCGAGCCTTCACTGTCATCTCCTCACAAGTCGTTGAACTGATCGTACCCCGGATTCCGGGGTTACGGTCCTGCAGGTGTGGCCATGGGCGAAGAGGGACTCGAACCCCCGACACCCTGCGTGTAAGGCAGGTGCTCTAACCAGCTGAGCTATTCGCCCGATCACTTCAAGATGGCGATCGGGATGAGGACACAGTAGCCGAGTACCAAGAGGATCGGCGCCACCGTGATGCCGCCCCGCCAGAGGTCCGCGTATCCCAGAACGAGGGCCGCCGCCGACAATCCCCACCAGAGCGCGGGGCGTGACGTCACTTTCTGGACTGCTGCTGCAGATCGAGTCATAGGGGGTGGAGTCTAGGCCGCACTATAAGTTGTGTCAATCGAAGCCGCTGCGGCTTCACGAACCCTTAATGCGACCATCATCGGGGGGTTCCTCCACCACTTCCCCCAACAGGGCGGCCAGCGCACTCTCGCGTTCCCTCGCCTCGAGCGCCGCATCCACCTCACGCATGCGCTCCATCCGCTTGCGCAACCGCGCCCGTCGCTGCCACCAGAGCGGGCCGAGCAGCACCACGAGGAAGATGGAGAGCACCGACAGGTCCGCCGCCAGCGCCAACGCACCATACTGGCGACGCACCCGTGACCGCCAGTGCCTCTCGAAATCCGAGCCGGACATGCCGTAGGCGCTGCGCAGCGCCCGTTCGAACGATCCCTGCGACTGCCAGTACTCGAAGAGCAGCGTGAGTCCCCGCTCGCGGTCGAGCGCGGCGAGTTCCGCCACGGCGCGATGCGCGAGCGCGTAGGCGCGCTGGGCGCTCTCCGACCCGCCCTGGAAGCCCGAGTCCAGCCCAGCCAGCGTCGGCAGCCCGCGCCAGACGAGTCCCACGCTCGTCGCGATGATCTCCTCGCGACCCCATTCCCCGGCCGCGTACGACGCGTAGCCCTCGTCGAACCAGCGCGGGACGTCGCTCCCGACCGCCTCGTGCAGCGCGAGGTGGGCGAGCTCGTGGCGGAGCGTCACGCGCGGGTCGCCGGCATCGGCGCCGGCGTCGCGCCCCTGCATGACGATGCGCTGCGACTCCGGGAAGGCGATCGCCGCGCCCCACTCCGGCGCGCCCGCGCCGATCAACTGCCGGAACATCGCCTCGTTCGAGGCGATGGCGACCACGACATGCTCGCGCATCGTGGGAAGGCCCGGGAACGTGTCCCGCGCCAAGGCCGCGGCGAGGAGCGACCTCGCCAGGCGCGCCTCGCTCGGATACGCCACGAACGTGAACCGGCCTTCGTCGTAGCGTTGGCTGCCCGGCGGTAGGTCCTGCGCGCCGAGCGACGTCGCGACGGCGACCGCGAGCAGCGTGGTGATCGCCGCGAAGAGACTTCTCAGACCGCCCGCGGCGGCTCGCCCCCGGATTCCACCAGCTTCAGCATCTCGTCGCACCGCTTGCCCCACGGATTGAACTTGTTCGTGGCGAATCCCTGCTGCCACACCTGGCGGGCTGCGTCGCGCTCCTCGTTGAACCAGTGCGCGCGCCCCAGTTCGTAATATGCCTCGATGAGGTTCGGGCCAAGCGCGATCGTCTTGTGGAAGAACGTCTGCGCGTCCTCGTACATCTCGCGCTCGAGGTACACGAGCCCCAGATAGAAGTGCGCGTAGAGCACCGCCTTGCGGTCGTTGTCCAGGCGGATCGCCTTCGAGAGGTGTTCGATCGCCTCGCCGAAGATCTTCTTCTTGAGGCAGATGTACCCGACGTTGATGCGCGCCAGCGAGTTCGCCGGCTCCTTCATCAGGACCTTCTGGAAGCTCATCAGCGCGTCGTCGTACTTCGCCTGCAGCATCTGCGCCCAGCCGAGCAGGGCCTGCGCCTGCGGGTCGCCAGGCGAGAGCTCGATGGCGCGCTCCAGGGCCTGCTCCGCGCCCTCGTGGTCACCCAGCGAGAGGCGGCTCCACCCCTTCTCGATGAACGTCGACGCGCCGATATGGTCGGCGTGCACCACCGGCCGCTCGGCGGCGAACTCCGGCGCCGCGCTGCCCTCCGCGGCCGGCGTCGCCTTCCACTTGTCGACGAGCGTGCGGATCTCCTCCTTGAGCGCCGCCAGTTCGGCGATGTCAGCCTCGACCGACCTGAAGAGCGCCACGATCTCGCCCTTCACCGCCGTGCGCTCGAGCTCGCCGAGGCCCGCGTCGAGGCGTCGCTCGATGGCCGCATATTGCGCGCGGTATCCCGCCATCACCTGGTCGATCATGCCTGCACCGCGCGCATCGCTTGTTCCATCTCGATCCGTTCCGTCGACGTGAGCAGGCGCGCGGCATCGAGCACGACGAAGATCCGCTCGTCGTGCCGCGCCACGCCCTGCAGGTACTCCCGCGCCAGGCCGCGGTAGATCGCCGGCGGCGGCTCGATCGCGCCGTCCGGCACCGAGATGACCGCGTGCACCGCGTCCACCGTCATGCCCACCAGCGTGTCGCCCGCCATGATCACGAGGATCCGCGAATGCTCGGTCGCCTCGGTCCCCGGCAGGTTCAGCCGCTCCCGCAGGTCGACCACCGGGATCGTGCGCCCGTTGTTGTCGATCACGCCGCGCAGCCAGCTCGCGCTGTTCGGCAGCCGCCGCGGCACCTCGAATCGCAGCACGCGCTCGACGGCGAAGATGTCCACCGCGAACGGCTCCGAGGCGGACTCGAAGGTGACCAGCTGGCTCATCGCATGCCTGGTGTGAGGAGTGATCCGGCGGTCGCGCGGAGCGTGGCCATGTCCACCACCCCGGCGAGCACGCCGTCCTGCGAGAGCAGTCCGTCGAGCATCCCCGTGCGATCCGCGCCCGCCGGCAGGGTGCGGCGCGCGCGGGCTTCCACCGTGATCATGTCCGTGACGTCATCGACGGCGATCGCGAACGGCGGTTCCGCGACGAACACGAGGATCGTCTGCGGCGAAGTCGCCGTCGTGCCGAAGAGGACGGACGGGTCGAGCACGGGGATCAGGTCGCCGCGGTGAGCGCATTGGCCGATCACGCCACGCGGCAGCAACGGCAGTGCCGACACGTCCGCGCCGTCGAGCGCCTCGCGCACCGCGCCGATCGCGAACGCGAAGTGCTCACTGCCGACCCGCGCGATCAGCACGCGCTCCGCGCTCATCGCCGCGCACCCAGCAACTCGCTGATCGCCGGCGCGATGCCCTCGAGAGCCGCCTCGCGGTCCGCTCCGGCCTCGAGCAGCGCCTGGTGCGGCATGCCGTAGATGATCGATGTCGCGCGATCCTGCACGACGGCCCGTCCGCCCGCCGCGCGAATGGCGCGCAGCCCGGCGCTGCCATCGCGGCCCATGCCGGTGAGCACGACGCCGATGGCGCGCGCGCCGAACACCGTCGCGACCGACTCGAACAGCGGGTCCGCCGCCGGTCGCACGCCGTGGATCGTGTCGCCGGCCGAGAGCGCGATCCTCGGTCCGCCGCCGTTGCGCGAGACGGTCATGTGCCGACCGCCCGGCGCGATGTAGACGTGTCCTGCCTCGACGCGCTCGCCGTCCGTCGCCTCGCGCACCGGCATCTCGGAGAGCTGGTCCAGCCGGCGCGCGAGCCCGGTGGTGAAGCCCGGCGGCATGTGCTGCACCACGAGCACCGCCGAGTCCGGCGTGCCGAGCGACGGGATCACCTCCGCCAGTGCGCGGGGGCCGCCGGTCGAGCACGCGATGGCGATGGCGGACGGTGTGCTCCGGGCGACCGCCGGACGCGTGCCCGGCGTGGCCAGCCGCGGCCGCGCCAGCAGCGGGACGCCGCCCACGTTCATCTGCCGCGCCGCGCGCAGTGCCTCGGCGAGCCGCGAGCGCACCTGCGCCCACGCCTCGACCGTGTTCGACTCCGGCTTGCGCACGAAGTCCAGCGCGCCGAGTTCGAGCGCGCGCAGCGTCAGGTCCACCGAGCCGCGCGTCGTCGCGCCGCTCACCATGACCACCGGCCGCGCCGCCTCGCTCATGATGTAGCCGAGCGCCGCCAGCCCGTCGATGCCGGGCATCTCGATGTCCATCGTGACGATGTCCGGGTCGAGGCGATGCACCATCTGCAGCGCTTCCTCCCCGCTCGACGCCACCGCGATCACGCGGAAGCCCTCGATGCCGTCGATGACCTCGCGCAGGACGCTGCCGAGCAGCGCGCTGTCGTCCACCACCAGCACCGAGCGCGGCTTCTCAGAGCTCACGTTCGCCCCCGCGCACCGAGCGGACGGTGAACCGGCCGCTCGCGACCTCGAGGCTCACGCTGCGGCCCGCGCTGCCGCCCGTCTCCTCGGCCACCACCGGAATGCCGGCGGCCTGCAGCGCCGCCCGCGCCGCCGCGACGTTCCGCGCGCCCATCGGCGAGCCGGAGCCGAGCAGGTTCCCGAACAGCGCCGCCCCGCCGGCGAGCTTGCCGGCGATCGCGCCGCGCGCGCCCATCGCGCGCATCTCGGCCACGAGCAACGGCACCGCCGTGCTCGCGAAGCGCGCCGGGTTCGTCGTGTCCCGCGCGATCGAGGGGTCCGGCAGCAGCACGTGCGCGAGGCCGGCGACGCGGTTCTTCGCGTCATGCAGGGCGATCGCCACGCACGAGCCGAGCCCGATCGTGATCAGGCGGCCTTCCCAGCGTGCCACGGCGTGGTGCGAGATGCGGACATGATGGTCGGTCAAGACGGACTCGCCTGCACCTTGCGGAAGATGCGCTGCCGCGCGTCGACCGGTTCGAACAACTGGCGCGCCGCGCCGAGCACGGTCTCCACCTTGCCCAGGACGAGGAAGCCGCCCGGCAGCAGCGCCTCGTGGAAGCGGCGAAGCAGCGGCTCCTGGCTGGAGCGCCCGAAGTAGATGATCGCGTTGCGGCAGCAGATGAGCTGGAAGCCGCGCGACGGCGCCGGCTCCGAGAGCAGGTCACGTCGCTCCACCTCGACCAATGCCTTCAGCTCGGGCGCGACGAGGTGCGGGGCAGTCGGCGAGAAATACCGCGTCTTGATCGCCGGGGTCACCTCGGAGAAGGCTTCCGCCGGATACGAGCCGCGGCGCGCCGCCTCGATCGAACCGCGGTCGATGTCGCTGCCGAGGATCCGCAGCCGGCGGAGCTTCGGCAACGTCGCCGTGCGCTCGGCGTGCTGGTGGAAGATCGAGGCCAGCGTGTAGAGCTCCTCGCCCGACGAGCAGCCGGCGCTCCACACATGGATCGACGGCGCATCGCTCGCCCACAGCTCCGGCACGATGCGCTCGGCGACCGCGGTCCACACGTCGGCGTCGCGATAGAGCTTCGTGACGTTGATCGTGAGCGCGTCGAGCAGGAGCTCCCACTCGCCGGGATCGCGGTCGAGCCGCGACGCGTATCCGGCGAAGTCGGTCGTCGCGGTGGCGCGCATGCGCACGGCGATGCGACGGCGCAGGCACCCGTCCTTGTAGTTGGCGCAGCCGAAGCCGCGTTCCTTCGCGATCTTCTCGGTGAGGGCGCGGAATCCCTGCTCATCCGGCGCTTCGGTGCTCATGCGCCACCCCGCGCGGCGGCGAGTTGCTCGGCGGCCTGTGCGTGCTCCGGGTCGAGAACGAGCGCCCGCTCCCACGCTTGCACCGCCTCGGTCATCTCGCCATGCGCGGCGCGCAGCGCGCCGATCCGCGACCAGACCTCCGGACCCAGCGTCTCATGGTGCTTCACCGCCCGCAGGTACGCCTCGAGCGCCTGCTCGCCGCGTCCATCGGAGAGCAGCAGGTCTCCACGGTTGCGGTGCAACGGCGCCAGGCCAGGGTCCTCCTGCAACCCGCGGTCGACGGCGGCGCGCGCGTCCTCGAGCCGGCCTTCGGCGATCAACGACACCGCGAGGTTGTTGTGCAGCGCGGCGGCGTGCGGATGCGCCTGCGTGCCTTCCGAGAGCAGGTGGATGGCCTTCTCGATCTGTCCCGAGAGCGCCGCGGCCAGCGCCGCCGAGTGGAACCACGCGGCCGATGGCGCCTTGGCGCCGAAGTGCGGCCGCGCCCGCATGAAGTGCGAGTCCGCGGCGTCGAAGTGGCCAGCGCGCAGCGCGAGGACGCCGAGGGAGAGATGCGTGCGCGGCTCCTCCTCCCCGCCCCGGATCAGTGCCTCCTCGAGCGCATCGCGCGCCTCGTCGGTGCGGCCGAGCCGCTCGAGCGCGAGCGCCATGTTGTGGAACACCGCCGCCTTCGCACCGCGCACGCGCGCACCCGCCTCGAAGTGCGTCAGCGCCTCGGCCCACTTGCCGAGCCGCAGGTGCGCCAGGCCGAGGTGAAAGCGTGCGCCCATGTCGTCCGGCCGCAGCTCGGCGACCCGGCGGAACTCGCGCACGGCCTCGTCCAGCATGCCCGTCTTGTAGAACGCGACGCCGAGGTTGCGATGCTCCTCGATCCGCACGTCGGTGGCGACCTCTTCCGGCGGTCGCGTCTTGCCGACGCGATGCAGGAACCCCGCCGTCGCGAGACCGAAGAGCGCCTTGCCCACCTCGAACTCCACGAGGCCGGACTCATCGACGAGCGCCGACACGTCGCGGCGCCCGTCGATCAACGGCACGAGCACCTGCTGCTCGGTCGTCAGGCGGGCGGCGCTCTCGGACAGTCGCCGGCGGTCGAGCTCGAACACGAGGTCGAAGGTCGGCACCTTCTTCTCGATCAGGCTCCATTCGTCGACGCGACGCGCGCCCTCGAGCAGCAGCGATTCCGGGTTGATCGAGACGAGGAAGTCCTGCTCCTCGGGCCGGATGTCGGCCTCGAAGTTGAACGTGCCCTCGGCCCACGTGAACAGGAAGTAGACCGCTTCCTCGATCTGGATGCGGATCTGCGCGTGGAGGTCCTCGCGCGTGATCAGCCGGCGCTCGACGAGCAACTCGCCGAGCCGCTTGCCGCGCGAGCGGTCCTGCAGCGCGATCGCCTCGTCCAGCGCCGACTGCGTGAGCAGGCCGCTCTTCACGAGGATGTCGCCAAGCCGGTCGCGCCGGTTGACGATCGACGCGTAGCTGATCTTCCCCTTGTCGAAGAAGATCGAGCCGAAGTTGCTGCGGTGCGTGACCGACAGGCAGCCGCTCTTCTTGCCCATGGCCAGCAGCTGCAGCACGTCCGGGAGCGACGCTTCCTTGAGGGAGCCGCGGATGGCCATCTAGCGCAGCTCCTCGACCATGCGGCTGCCGATGTCGGGCCAGTCCCAGACCACGCGTTCGCGGTCGAGGAAGGTGCGGTCGCCGCCGGCATCGGCGATGGCGCTCGGCGCCATCGTCACGAGGGTGTCGGCGCCGAGCCCCAGTTCCTCGCGGGCGAGCGCGGCGTCCAGTTCCGTGCCGCGCGCGTCGGCGGCGGCCGCCAGCCGGTTCACCAGGCCGATCAGCTCACGCACGCTCTGCACCGGCGGGTCGCTCACCACGTCGAGCAACTCAGCCGGCGCCGCGCGCCCGAGCGACGCGAGGAAGCGCGCCACCAGCTTCTCGCGCAGCGGCCGGTCCGGCGGCTGGATCTCCGCGATCAGCCCGCCCTCGAACCGCGACCGCAGGCGCGCCGCGAGCTCCGGGATCTCCGACGGCGCGCGGTCGCTCGAGAGCACGATCTGCCGTCCAGACTCCACGAGCGCATTGAACACGAAGAAGAACTCGTCCTGCGTGCGCTCCTTTCCCGAGAGGAACTGCACGTCGTCGACGATGAGGGCGCCGGCGGCGCGGTAGCGCGACCGCCACCGCTCGACCTGGCCCTCCTGGATGGCGCGGATCAGCTCGTCCACGAGCGTCTGCGCATGCACGCACGCGACCACCGTGCGCCCGTCACCATTGCCCGCGATGGCGTTGCCGATGGCGTGGATCAGGTGCGTCTTGCCGACGCCGCTCGTGCCGGTGACGAAGAGGGGATTGTAGCGCACGCCGGGAGCCGCCATCACCGCGTCGGCCGCGTGGACGGCGAGCTGGTTGGCCGCCCCGACGTCGAAACCCTCGCGCGTGAACGACGGGTTGGGTCCGCCGGGCGGCATGTCGCCCGAGAGCGCGCGCTCCACGAAGTCCTCGGCCTCCTGCAGCCGCTCCGGGTCACGGAAGAGCTCGTGCCCGCCGAGCGCGCGGTCGACCCTCGTCGCCTCCGCCTCGAGCGAGCGCAGGTGCTCCACCGCCTCGACGTAGACGTTCACCAGCTGCTGCACGCCGGGATCCTGCGGCAACTGCAGCGCGCGCTCCAGCACGCCCGTGCGGTAGCCCTCGCCCTGCCAGTAGGCGATCACCTCGCGCAGCCGCACCTGCCACGACTCCATGTGCTGCTGCACCACCGACGCGACGTCGGAGAGGAAGCTCAGGAACTCCGTCGACGGGCGCCGCGCCGCGAGCTCACCGGGCAACGGCGTGAGCGGCGTCGCGTTGCGGGCGCCCATCGACTCGCGCGCCACCCATGCATTGAGCGCGCCCTGAAGCTCGCGCACGTTGCCGATGCCGCGCTGTGCGAGTGCCTCGAGTGCGTCGTCGGGCACGTCGATGCCACGCTCGAGGCACGCGGCGCGCAGGATCGCGACGCGCGCCTCGTACTCCGGCGCGCCGACATCGACCACGAGCCCGCCGGCGAGCCGCCGGATCAATCGCTCGTCGACGTCGGCGATCTCCGACGGCGGACGATCGCTCGTGCAGACGATCTGCTTGCCGTCGTCCTGCATCGTCGCGAAGAGGCGCAGCAGCTCGGACTGCATCTCGCGGCGGCCCGCGAGGAACTGGATGTCGTCGATCAACAGCAGGTCGACGCGGGCGAGGCGCCCGCCGAACGCCTGCGTCTCGCCGGCCGACACCGCCGCGTGCCACTGCTCCGAGAACTCGTCGAGCGTGAGGGCGAGCACCTCGGCCGCAGGCTGCAGCTGCAGCAGCCGGTGCCCCGTCGCCGTCAGCGCGTGCGTCTTCCCGAGGCCCGAGCCGCCGTAGATGAACAGCGGGTTGTACGTCGTGCCCGGCGACTCCGCGACCGCCCGCGCGGCGGCGGCGGCGAGGCGGTTGCCCGCCCCGACGACCAGCCGCTCGAACGTCAGTCGCGGATCGAGGCGCACCTCAGCCCTCGCCGCGACCGGTGCTCAGCTTCCGCAACACGATCTCCGAGATGCCGCGCAGCGTCTCGAACACGCCGGGGCCGTGAAGCGCGTCGGCCGCGAACGACGGCACGCCGCGGAAGTTGAGCGAGTCATCGAGCTCCGTCACCGGCGTCGTCAGCTCCGGCGGCAGGTCCTGCTTGTTGTACTGGATCACCAGCGGCATCGTCCGCACGTCCACTCCCTGCTCGGCGAGGTTGAGGTGCAGGTCCTGCATCGACTCGATGTTCTCCCCGAGCTGCCGCGCCTGCGAGTCCGCCACGAACACGACCCCGTCGGCACCCTGCAGCACGAGCTTGCGGGTGGTCTGGTAGTAGACCTGCCCGGGCACCGTGTAGAGCTGGAACCGCGTGGTGAAGCCGGAGATCGTGCCGAGGTCGATCGGCAGGAAGTCGAAGAACAGCGTCCGGTCCGTCTGCGTCGCGAGCGACACCATCTGGCCTTTGCGGTCGCCCGGAACCTGTCCATAAATGTAATGGAGGTTCGTCGTCTTCCCCGACCGTCCCGGCCCGTAGTAGACGATCTTGCAGGTGATCTCGCGGGTCGCGTAGTTGACGAGGCTCACGGCAGGTACGGTGGACGGTGACTGGTGCGCGCGGACCGTGTCATCCGGCCCTCCCGAACAGTTGCGCCAGGTTGCGGTTCAGGTCCTGCTCGAAGTCCGTGGCGAGTGCCGCGGACGGGGCTTCCGGCACCGGTGCGACGCTCGCGACCCGCTGCCGCAGTTCCTCGACATACAGCTGCACGATGCCAAGCGAGCTCTCGGCGTCGAACACGGCAAGCAGGATGTACGGGCCGCCGGCCGCCGCGACCTCTCCAAGGTAGAGCTGGCGCGCCGATCCCGCGTAGTGCAGTCCGCGGAAGGGTGCGCCATCGACCATCCGCCCGAGCAACGACGCCGACGCGTTGATGGCGGCCGAGAGCGCGCACGCCGTCTGCACGTCGAGCGATCGCTTGAAGCCGGATTGGGCGAGCACCTGCCCAGTTGGGTACATGAGCACGGCGAGCTGCACGCGCGCGTCGTCCACGAAGCGCGCCAGCGGAGCCTGAGCCCAGTCGATGCTCACGGAGTGCTGCGTCATAGCGTCGCCGCCGCGCGCAGCAGTTCCATGCGCAGGAGCCCGAGGTTCACGCGCTGGTCGGCTACCGCCACGACCACGAGCGCGTTCCCGCCGGCTGCCATCACGCGCCCCTCCTCCGCCTCGAGCTCGAGGAAGCTCACGCCGCCGAAACCCGCCGCCTCGGTCGCCCGCGCCGCCTTGCGGAAGAGCGACGCGGTGAGCGCGGCGAACGCGGCCGTGTTCACGCCCACATGGGCCGTCCCGTCGACGACGATGCCGTCGTCCTCGGCCACCACGAGGCAGGCCGTGATGCCGCGGTGCCGCGTGACCGCGCCGATGATCGCCTCGAACGCGCTCACTGGCCCTCCATCTGGCCGAGCCAGGCGCGCGCGGCGACGATGCAGCGGTCAAGCGTGCGGCGCGCGAACCCGAGCGGCACCTCGCGCGGCGCCGCGACGAGCACCACCGGCGCGCCGACCGGCGCCATCGCCACCACCGCCGCCTCGGTCTCGATCACCAGTCGCGTCCAGCGCCCGAGTCCGAAGTGGCGCATCGCGCGTTCGGCCTCGTCGCTCACGCCGGAGAGGTGCGCGCCGATGATCGCACCGAGGTCCGTGCCGTCCGCCGTCTCGTAGCGCCCGGCCGCGACGACGCCGTCCGACTCCAGGAGGAGTGCCACCTGCGCCGTGTCGCCGAGGATCTCGTCGAACACGGTCGCCGGGCTTGGCTGCGGTGCGCTCGAGCGCGGCTCGGGACGGTCTTCCGGTTGGTCGGACGTTCTCATGTGAGAAGCATCGGCAGCCTCCGGCTCGGCCGCCTCGGGCTCCGCCGCCTCCGGCATCGCCGAGCGCACCGCGGCGATCGCCGCGAGCACGCTCTCGTCGCGCGGATCGTCCGCGAGCGCCGCCTCGAGATGCGCCAGCGCCTGCTCCGGGCGCCCCGCCCGATGGTGGATGAATCCGAGCCCGCGGTGCGCCGTGCCGAAGTTGGGCGCCAGCTCCAACACCGTCTCCCATGCCGCCTGCGCGCGCTCCGTGTCGCCCTGGGCCAGCGCGATGCGCGCGACGAGGTCGTGTGCGTCCGCGCGGTTCGCGTGCCGCGCCGCGCCGCGCTGCGCGACGCGCTGTGCGTGCGAGTACTCGCCGCGCGCCAGCAGCGCCTCGCCCAGCGGCAGGAACACCAGGCTCGACGGTTCCGCCGCCAACGCGTCGCTCATCGCGCGGATGTCGTCAGCGGCCATCGGGCACCTCACGCTCGAGCACGTCGTGCAGCCGCTCCGCCGCGGCGATGCCGTCACGGATGGCGGCGGATCCCGGATAGCCGGGCGTCGCACCGAGGAACTCGTTCCAGAGCGCCGTGCCCTGGCGGATCTCGCCGCGCCGGAACGCCGCCGCGCCACGCCGCAGCGCGTCCGGCAGCGGCGCCACCGGCGTCGGCATCGCTGCCACCACCGGGTCGGCGGGAAGCGCCCGCACCTGGCTGGGAGAGACGCGCTCCGGCGCCCGCAGCGTCACCACGCCGGTGCTGACGAGTCCGTACACGATGCGCGCCACCTCGAACTCGCTCATCGCCACCGTCGCTGCCATCCCGCGCAGGTCGAGCGACCCGTCGATCGACGCGAGCACCTGCCACTCCTGCGGCAGCAGGTCCAGCAGCGCCGGATGGTCGGCGTCGGCGGGCGAGAGCTCCGGGATCACCGACAGGTTCGGCACGCGGTCGCCGATCCGCGACCACTCGTCGATGCGGCGCGCGCCCTCCATCAGCAGGGATTCGGTCGAGAGCGGCACGCTGGCGTCCTGCAGCAGTTCCTCGGCGTGTCCGTCCTCGAACCGGAAGAACCCCTCACGCCACGACATCAGCTCGAACACCACGGCCTCGATCTGCAGCCGCATCTGCCGCTCGATCTCCTTGGGCGTCACGAGTCCGAGCGCGACCAGGATCTCGCCCAGCCGGCGACGGTCGCCGCCCTCCTGGGCGGCCCGCGCCTGCGCCATGTCCGCGTCCGTGAGCCGCCCCGACCTGACGAGCAGGTCGCCGATGCGATGCGGGTTCGAGCGGATCGACCCCGAGATGATCTTGCCGTTCTCGAACAGCACCGTCCCCTCGTTGTCGCGCAGCTCGGAGGTGACGCGCAGCGTGCCCGTCTTCCGGCTCAGGTCGAGCAGCTGGAAGACATCGTGGATGCCGAGTTCGCGGAGCGGGCCCTCGATCGCCATCAGTCGTCCACCACGCCGGCCTTGAGGTCCAACTGCCGCTGCGCGTTGCGCGCCTCGCGGAAGGCACGCCGCGCGTACTCGCTCTCCGGCTCCAGCTCGCCCACGCGGCGGAAACTCGCGATGGCCTCGCGGAACCGCTCCTGGCCGGCGAGCAGTGCGCCCTGGTGGAAGATCGCGCCGACGTGCTCCGGGTCGAACCGCAGCACGCGATGGAACGCGATCGCGGCGTCGCCGGGACGCGCCATCTCGAGCAGCAGCTCACCCAGCGCCACGAGCCCGTCGAAGCTGTACGGGTCGCGCTCGAGGAACTCGACCAGCAGCGCCAGCGCCTCGCGCGAGCGCTGCTCCACGCGGTAGAGACCGGCGAGCGCGAGCGTGGCGTCGGCATACGTCGGCACCGAGTCGAGCGCCGCGAGCAGCTCCTGCTCTGCCTCGGCGAAGTCGCCGCGCTGCGCCAGGAGCGCGGCGAGGTCATGCCGCACCGCGGCGAAATCAGCGTCGAGCGAGAGCGCATGCCGGTACGCCGCTATCGCCGCGTCGGCGTTGCCCATCGCGCGGGTGATGTTGCCGATGCCGCGCAGCACGTCGGGCCGCCGCGGTGCCATGCGCCGCGCATGGTCGAGCGCGCCGAGCGCGCCCGCGGAATCGCCGGCCTCGAAGCGGGCCGTCGCCGCGAGCATCAGCGCGTCGGGGTCGTCCGGCATCGCCTCGACGAGCGCCTCGGCCGCCATGCCGGCGTCGATCCCGCGGCCGAGCATCAGCAGCGCCTGCGTCTCGCCACGCAGCGCGCCCACATGCGCGGGCCGCGCCGCGCGCGCCGACTCGAAGCGCTCGAGCGCGTCGCCCCACGCGCCCTGCCGCCCGAACGCCTCGCCGAGCAGCACGTTGCCGTCCACCGGGTCGGCGCCGCGGGCGATCGCGCGGTTCGCCTCGGCCATCGCGCGGTCGATCAGGCCTTGGGACAGGAAGTCGACCGCGAGCGCGAACGGATCAGCACCCACGACGCGCGGCTCCGGCTCGCGCTCCGGTTCCGGCGCCGGCGTCAGCTCGCGGAAGATCGAGTCGAGGATGCCCGGGTCGAAGGTGAACGTGTCCACCTCCCCGCTCATCCGGTGCTCGCCACCGAGGTCCGGCACCACCGAGAGGTCGGCGTCCTCGTACTCGAGGTCGATCGCCAGCGAGAACCGCTGCGCCACGTAGTACGGGTCCAGCTCGAGCGCCCGCTTGGTCTCGCGCAGCGCGCCGTCGAAGTCGCCGAGGTTCGACAGCGTGAAGCTGAGGTTGTAGTGCGCCTCGGCGTAGTCGGGCCGCGCCTGGATCGCGCGCGCGAACGCCGTTCGTGCGTCGGCGAACTGGCGCAGTTCGGCGAGCACCACGCCGATGCCGTTCCATGCGACCGGCTGCTCCGGCGCCGTCACCAGCACCTGCCGGTAGGCCTCGAGCGCGAGCTGGTAGCGATGGCCGCGCACGAGCAGCAGCGCGAGGTTGAGCCGCGCGCGCACGAACGTCGGGTCGAGCGAGAGCGCATCGCGGAAGGCGTCGACCGCCTCTTCGTCGTTGCCGGCGTGGAAGAGCGCCACGCCAAGGTTGTTGCGGGCGAGCGAGTACCGCGGGTCCACCACGAGTGCGCGCCGATAGCTCTCGGCCGCCTCCTGGTATTGCCCGCTCTGGTGGAGCGCGACGCCGCGCTCGTTCCAGAGCTTGGGGCTCTGCGGCCGCGCCGCCAGCAGCTCATCATAGAGCGCGATCGCCTCGGCCGGCGCCTTCTGCAGCAGGTGCAGCTCGGCCTTGGCCTGCAGCACCAGCGCGCGGTCCTCGCCACGCTCGAGCGCCGTCGCGAACTCGCGCATCGCCTCGGCCACCAATCCCTGCTGGCGGTACGCGACGCCGAGCGTGTAGTGCGCCAGCGGCTCGCCTTCGGCGATGCTCATGCGCACCTGCGACCGGCGCGCCTGCCGGCCCGGCAGCAACTCCTCGTACTTGCGCGGGTCGTAGCGGTCGAGCGAGAGGTTGGCCTGCGCGCGCGAGAGCAGCGGATTCAGCTGGACGGCGCGCTTGCCCGCGGCGCGCGCCTCGTCATGCCGGCCCATGTCGCCCAGCACGAACGAGAGCAGGAAGTGCGCGTCCGAGTTGTCCGGGTTCAACTTGATGGCGCGCTGCAACGAGAGCAGCGCCTCATCGAACGCACCCTGGTTGTAGAGCGCCTCGCCGAGGTAGAAGTGCAGCAGCGAACTGTCGCCGCCGGTCTCGAGCGCCTTGCGGAACCAGGCCACCGCCTCGCCGAGGCGGCCGCTGGCCTTCTCGGCGAGGCCAAGCTGGCTCATCGCGGCGACGTCGCCGGGCCGCACCGCGAGTATCGCCTCGAACTCGGGGATCGCCTCATCGTGCTCGCCGAGCAGCGCGAACGCACGCCCGAGCTCCCACCGCGCGTCGCGATCGTCCGGCCGCGCGCGGATGCGCTCGCGCAGCTCGGTCACGCGCTCATCGTAGTAGCCCGTGTTGAAGTAGGCGACCTCGAGGTTGCGCTGCGCCACTTCCATCTTCGGGTCGATCTCGAGCGCCCGCGTCAACGCGGCCACCGCGTCCTGCCAGAGGCCCTTGTTGAAGTAGAGCACGCCGAGGTTGTTGTGCGCGCCCGCGTCGTTGGCGTCGATGCGGCGCGCGAAGCCCCGCAGGACCTCGCGGTCCTTCGGCGACATCGGCGAGGGCACGGCGGCCGCGCTCACGCGACGCGCGTCGCCCGGAGGATCGCCTGCAGGCTCGCCGGGTCCGGCAGCAGCAGGAAGAAGCCGCGCAGGCGCTCGCTGCGGTCCTGCAGCTGGAACTCGCTCTCCACGCAGAACACGTAGTCCGACCCCTGGGAGATCTCGAGATACGTCGAGTTGAGCACCGCGTCGCTCATGTCCACCGCGAGGCTCGGCGGCGACGGCAGCAGCGTCATGCCCATGAAGTCGGCGAGCGCGTTGAGGTACGCGGCGGCGAGGATGTTCCCCGCTTCCTTCAGCGCCGATTCCTCGATCGGTCCCAGCACCGTCACCGGGCGTCGCATCATGAGCCCGGCCACGCGCATCGCGATCGGCTTGGGCAGCACCAACAGCGTCAGGCCCGAGAGGTCGCCCTCCATCCGCATCAGCACCGCGGCCACCGGCTCCTCCGGCCCCGCCACCTGGTTGGGGATGTCGTCGAGGGCCGTGATCGTGAGCTGCGGCACGCTGATCATGATGCGCTCGTCGGTGATCTGCGACAGCGCGGTCGCGGCGTGGCCGGCGCCGATGTTGGCGACCTCGCGCAGCGCATCCAGCTGCCGGGCCGTGAGGGCCCGCATGTCGTCCGGCATCGATGCTCCCATCAGAGTAGGCTCCCCACGTCCACGATGAGCGCGGGGGCACCGTCAGAGAGGATCGTCGCGCCGCTGAACAGTTGCGCGCCCCCCCGCACGGCGTCGAACGACTTCACCACGATGTCTTCCTGCGCGGTCAGCTCATCCACGACGAGGCCCGCTCGCCGGTCGCCGCGCTCGATCACCACGATCTCCTCGGCGCGCAGCCGATGATCCGGGGCCATTCCCACGACGTCGCGCAGGTGGAGGATCGGCAGCACCTCGTCCCGCAGCAACAGCATGTCCCTGCCCTGCACCCGGCGGATCTCCGCCGGTCCGCGCTCCATCGTCTCGCGCACGTGCGTCATCGGCAGCGCGTAGTGCTCGTTGCCGACGCGCGCCAGCAGCGCGCGCACGATCGCGAGCGTCACCGGCAGGCGGATCGTCACCGTCGTGCCGCTTCCGGGCTGCGTCGTGATCTCGAGCGTGCCGCCCAGGGCGCGCGTGCGCGACTGCACCGCGTCGATCCCGACGCCGCGGCCGCTGACGTCGGTGACGTGCTCCGCGGTCGAGAAGCCGGCGTGCGAGATGCAGCGCACGAGCAGGTCGTCGTCGAGCCGTGTCATGCCGGGCTCCACGAGCCCGAGCTCGAGCGCTCGCGCCAGCACGCGCTCGCGGTCGATGCCGCGGCCATCGTCGCGCACGGTGATCACGACCGACGATCGGTCGCGCTGCGCCGCCAGCACGAGCCGGCCGGCGCGCGGCTTGCCCGCCGCCTCGCGCACCTCCGGCTTCTCCAGCCCGTGGTCCACCGCGTTGCGCAGCAGGTGCACCACCGGCTCGCCGATCTCGTCGAGCACCGAACGGTCGAGCTCGATCTCCTTGCCCTCGATGCTGAAGAGCACGTCCTTGCCGAGCTGCCGCGCGACGTCGCGCACGAGGCGCGGGAAGCGGTCGAACACCTGGCCCACCGGCACCAGCCGGCTCGTCATGATCTCCGCCTGCAGATCGCCGATCAGCCGCGTCGCGTCGGCCATCGCCTCCTGCAGCGACGGGTTCGCCGTCGCTCGCGTGAGCGCCTGCAGCCGCCCGCGCACGATCACCAGCTCGCCGATCAGGTTCAGCAGCGAGTCGAGGCGCGAGAGCTCGATGCGCACGTGCCGCGCGCGCGGCGCTTCCTCGCGCGGCCCCACCGGGCGCCCGAGTTCGTCGAGGCCGAGCTGGTCGGTGATGCGGCGATTGTGCGCCGGCGCCTCGGGCGCGAGCACGGCCGCCTCGCGCCTCTCGACCGTCACGTGCGCCACGTCCCCGGCACTGCGCACCGCGCGCTCGATCTCCGCCGCCCCGGCGCTCGTCGCGACCAGCGCGCGGAACCGCTGCGGCGTCGTGGCCGCCTGCAGCGCCTCCACCGCCGGCACGCAGGCGCGCAACTCGCCAAGCTCACGCAGGCGCTGCACCGCCATGAACGCCCGCACGCCCGGCAACAGCGCGTGCGCGTCCTGCTCCACCGTCACCAGCGTGCCCTCGCCCTCGAGCGCGCGCTCGGCATCCGCCGCCTCCAGCACCGCCATCGCCCCGCTCAGCCGCACGGCGCGGAACTCCGCCGTGGACCGCCCGCCGGCGACGTCGTGCAGCCGCTCGAGCGCGCGCTTCATCGGCTCCGACATCGCGTCGTGCTCGCGCGCGTTGTCGACGCCGGACTCGAGCGCGTCGGCGGCCGCGAACAGCGCGTCCATGAGCTCCGCCGACACGCCCTGCTCGCCGTCGCGCACCTTCTCGAGCAGCGACTCCAGCTCGTGCGAGAACTCGGCGACCGCGGCGTAGCCCATCGTCGCGCTCATGCCCTTGATCGTGTGCACGCCGCGGAAGATCGCGTCGACCGGCTCGCGCGACGAATCGCCCTGCTCGAGCGCGAGCAGGGAACGATTGATCGCCGAGAGCTGGTCACGGCTCTCGGTGCGGAACAACTCGGCGTAGCGGGACGGGTCCACGCGGCGGCTCAGGGCCCTGGGGAGTGCGAGCGCTTCGGCGGTGCCGCGGTCAGCCGAGCACCCGCTGCACGGCCTCCAGCACGCGGCTCGGCTGGAACGGCTTCACCACGAAGTCCTTCGCGCCGGCCTGGATGGCCTCGACGACGAGTGACTGCTGGCCCATCGCGCTGCACATCAGCACGCGCGCGTTGGGGTCGAACTTCGTGATCTCGCGGACGGCATCGATGCCGCCCATGTCCGGCATCACGATGTCCATCGTCACGAGGTCGGGTCGCAGCGCCTTGTAGCGCTCCACCGCCTGGGTCCCGGTCTCGGCTTCGCCCACGATCTCGAATCCCGCCTGCTGCAGGATGTCGCCGACCATCGTCCGCATGAAGATCGCGTCGTCGCAGATGAGCACTGTCGGAGCCACGTTCAACCGTCCATTCGAAAAGGTCGTATGATCACGTCGGCGTCCATCAGGAGCGCCGTGCCGTGTTCCAGCCGCACCATGCCCGCCACCATGCCGTCGGCGGACCGCGCCCCTTCGACGGGCTCCACCCGCGCATCCTCGGCCGCCGCGACCGCGTCGACGGCGTCGACCCGCACGCCGACCACCTTCGGCCCCGACTCCACCATCAGCACCGACTGTCCCGCTCCCGGCGGCAGGCCCAGGCGGTTGGCCAGGTCCACCACCGTCACGACCGTTCCTCGCAGGTTCAGCAGGCCGAGCACCCACTCTGGCGCGCCCGGTAGCCGGGTTGGCGTCCGCGACGGGATGATCTCCCGCACCGACGACATCACCCATGCCACGCGCTGTCCGCCTACCCTGGTGATCAGGTAGCGCGGCGCCGCCGGATCAGCCGATTCCTCTATAGAAGCCAAGGTACTCCAGCGGATCAGGGTGGGCAAACCATGACGGCTCACCCGCAGCGGTGGCCAACGACTTGCGAAGATCATCCGGCAATGGCGACCGCAGGTCGAGCTGGGCGCCCGTCACCGGGTGATTAAAGACGAGCCAGGCGGCATGAAGGAAATGTCGCTTCGGCGGAAGGGCCATCAACCGCCTTCCGCCGCCCCCGCCGTACGTGTCGTCCCCGATGACCGGATGCCCGATCGACGCGAGGTGGACGCGGATCTGGTGGGTACGGCCGGTGTGCAGGTGCGCTCGAAGGAGATCGCCGGAGTCGAACCTCGCCAACCGCACGAAGTCGGTCTTGGCGGTGCGGCCTTCGGGACGGACAGCCACGCGCGTGCGGTCGTGCGGGTCGCGGCCCAGCGGCTTGTCGACGGTGACGACGTCCTCGGTCAAGTGCCCCCAGCACATTGCGGCGTACCGGCGCTTCACGCGCCGGGCCGCCATCGCCGCACTGAGCACGCGATGCGCGCCGTCGGTCTTGGCGACGACGAGCAGGCCGGAGGTCTCCTTGTCGAGACGGTGCACGAGCCCCGCGCGTTCGGGGGCGCCGCCTGCGGCGAGACCCTGCCCTCGCCCCATCAGCGCGTTGACCAGCGTCCCGCTCCAGTTGCCGGGCGCCGGGTGCACCACCATGCCCGCCGGCTTGTCGACGACGACGAGTTCCTCGTCCTCGTACACGACGCGGACGGGAATCTGCTCCGGCGTTATCTCACGACCGACCGGCGCGGGCACGTCGACGGCGACGACGGCGCCCGGCTCGGGCCGAAAGCTCGCCTTCTCCGCGCGGCCGTCGGCGAGCACGCGCCCTGTCGCGATCAGCGTCGCCGCCTGGGTGCGCGAAAGTCCCGAGTGCCTGACGATGATGAGGTCCAGCCGCTCGCCGCCATCCTCCGCGACGACGGTGAACACATGCCGCCCGGGGGCCCATGGTTCGGTGGGTCTTGTCGTGTCCGCGTTCACGTTCCCGGCCCTCAGCGGGTGGCCGGCGCGTTCGCCTCTTGCGACTTGGCGTGCCGCTCCAGCGCGACGCGCTCATCTTCTTCCCGCCAGAGCACGACCGCGAGCAGCACGGCGCCACAACTCACCGCGATGTCCGCGACGTTGAACGTCGGCCACCGCCATGCGCCCACGCCGACGTCGAGGAAGTCGACGACGCCGCGCGACGACCTCAGCCGGTCCACCAGGTTGCCGATGGCGCCGCCGGCGACCATCGCGATCGCCACGACCTTCGTGCGCTCGCCCGGCGCGCTCGCGCGATACATCCGCCAGAGCACCACGAGCGCCACCAGCGTGAGCGCCGTGAAGATCCACCGCGACCACGGCCCGAGGTGCAGGCCGAACGCCGCCCCGGGATTGTAGACCAGCGTCAGCCGCACCGCGTCGCCGATGACGGGGTGCGGCACGTATGCCGGTGAGAGGCGGTCCACCGCCAGCAACTTGGTGATCGCGTCGAGCACGACGATCCCGAGCACGATCGAGAGGAACCGCGAGGCCCGCACCGGCGCGTCGCTCACTTCTTGCCGTCTTCTTCGCGCTGCTTGCACTCGATGCAGTAGCGCGCGTGGGGCAGCGCGTCGAGCCGGTCGAAGCCGACCTCCCCGCCGCACTGGTGGCACTTCCCGAAGTCGTCCGGCGTGCGGTAGAGCCGGCGCAGCGCCTGGTCGACATGCCACAGGAACCGGCCTTCCTTCGACGCGAACAGGAACGCCTTCTCGCGCTCCATCGCATCCGTGCCCTGGTCGGCCATGTGGAACGAGTACGCGCTCAAGTCGCCGTCGGCCCCTTGCGGCGTGTTGCCGAACGTCTCGTCGTAGTGACCCAGTTCCTTGAGGACACGGCGGCGCTCTTCCAGCAGGCGCTTCTCGAAATGGGCGATCTGCTTCTTCGAGAGCGGCTTGAACTTCCTTTCTCCGGCTTCTGCTGTCTGGGTCGGCATCGTCAGATGTCCTTGAAAAGAGCGATGCGTGCGGCGGGTCCGTCGAGATCGATCTCGGCGTTCCCGGTCCACGCGATGGTCGTGGGCAGCGCGTCACCGACCGTGACGGGCTCCCGGGCCAACACTTCGCGCGCGATCCATGAAAGATGCCCATGGAGCGCGTCCTGCACATCGACCGGTGCGGCGATCGCGAGCCGGATCCGGTCGCTCACGTCGAGCCCCGATTCCTTTCGCAGCCGCTGCACGCGGCTCACCACTTCCCGCGCCATCCCCTCGGCGCGCAACGCCGGCGTCACCGCCGGATCGAGCGCCACCGAGAACCCCTCGCCCTGCTGCACCACCATCGAGGTCGACGCGTGCGCGGTGATCACCACCCGCTGCGCGTCCAGCTCCAACGCGCCATGTCCCGGCACCTCCGCGGTGACGGTGCCCCCCGCCTCGATCGTGCGCAGGTCCTCCTGCGAGAGCCCTTCGACGATGGGCTTGGCGGCCTTCATCGCCGCTCCAAGTACCTTGCCCAGCACCGGAAAGTTCGGTTTGCCCTCCAACCGCACCCAATCCGCCGCCGAATCCGCGAAGCTCACCCGCTTGATGTTCAGCTCCGCCTCGACGATCGGGGCGATCATCTCGTGCCACGCCGGCGCCACGCCGGGTGTCACGCAAGTCATCGACGAGAGTGGCTGGCGCACCTTGATGCCGGCCACCTCACGCGCCGCGCGGCCAAGCGTCGAGAGGGTGCGCGCGGCGGCCATCGCCCGCTCGAGCTCCGGCTGTCGCGCAGCCTCGCCATCCTGCCGAACACGGATGTATCCGGCGAGGTGAACCGACGTTCCCGTCAGCTCCACGTGGATCCAGTCGGAGATGAACGGGGCGAAGGGCGCCAGCAACCGGCAGGTCACGACCAGCACCTCGTGCAGCGTCGCGAACGCCGCGCGGTTGTCGTCGCCGGACACTTCGTAGAACCGGCCGCGCGAGAGGCGCACGTACCAGTTCGCCACGTCCTCCGTCACGAAGTCCATCAGCGCGCGGCTCGCCGCCGTCGCGTCGAACTCCTCGAGGCGCGCATCCACCTCCGCCTCGACGGCTGCCAGCCGCGAGAGCACCCATCGGTCGAGCACCGGACGGTCCGCCACCGCGGGATCCGCCGACGACGGGCTCCACCCGAAGTTGGCGTACTGCGCGAAGATGCCGCTGTACACGTTCCGCAGCGTGACGAGGAACCGTCCGGCGGACTCGCGGATCACGGACTCATCGAAGCGCCGCGGCACCCACACCTGCGAACTCGCCATCAGGAAGAGCCGTACGGCGTCGGCGCCATGCCGCGCGAGCACCACATGGGGCTCGACGGTGTTTCCCTTCGACTTCGACATCTTCTGGCCGGCGGCGTCGAGCACGAGGTCGTTCACCACGACCGCGCGATACGGTGCCGCCTCCGCGTCCGACGCGTTGTTCGGCAGCGCGTCGCCGAGTCCCGTCGAGATCGCCAGCAGCGAGTAGAACCAGCCGCGCGTCTGGTCGACGCCTTCGGCGATGAAGTCAGCCGGGAAGTAGCGCGCGACCTTCTCGGCGCTCCCCTGCTTGTGCGGGAAGCCCCACTGCGCGAACGGCATCGAGCCCGAGTCGAACCAGGTGTCGATCACCTGCGGCACGCGACGCATCGTGCCCGTGCCGCTCGGCGCGGGCCACGTGTAATCGTCCACGTACGGCTTGTGCGGGTCGAAGTCCTTCGGCAGCGCCTTCCCCACCTTCGCCGCCAGCTCGGCGTACGAGCCCAGCACTTCCATCTCCGCGGGGTCCGCGTCGTTGACCCACACCGGCAGCGGCGTGCCCCAGTAGCGGTCGCGCGAGATCGCCCAGTCGATGTTGTTCTCGAGCCATCCGCCGAACCGGCCCGAGCCGATCTCCGGCGGATTCCAGTTCACGCGCGCGTTCCGCGACATCATCGCGTCGCGATATGCCGTCGTGCGGATGAACCAGCTGTCCCGGGCGTAGTAGAGCAGCGGCGTGCCACACCGCCAGCAGTGTGGATACGAGTGCACGAACGCCTGCGCCTTCCACAACTGGTCGCGCCGCTTCAGTTCCTCGATGATCAGCGGGTCGGCGTGCTTGACGAACTTGCCGCCGACCAGCGGCATCGAGGCCGGGAACTCGCCGCGCCCGTCGACCGGGTTCACGAATGCCAGCCCGTGTCGCTTGCCCGCGGCGTAGTCATCCGCGCCGAACGCCGGGGCCATGTGCACCACGCCCGAGCCGTCGTCCGCCGTGACGAAGTCCTCGGCGACGATCACCTCATGCGCGCCCTCGGCCGGATACTCGACCCAGTCGAGCGGACGCTTGTAGCGCATGCCGACGAGCTCGGTGCCCTTCATCGTCGCCACGACATCCCAGCGCTCCTCGTGGCCCGCGCCGAGCACCGCGCTCGCCCGCGCCTCCGCGAGGATGATCGTCCAATCGTCGACGTTCTTCTTGCGCAGCTCGACGTAGGTGAGGTCGGGATGCACCGCCAGCGCGACGTTCGAGACGAGCGTCCACGGAGTCGTCGTCCAGACGACGATCCGCCGACGCGTGCCGGGAGCACCGGCCACCAGGTCAAGCGCGACGTACACCGACGGATCCTCGACGTCCTCGTACCCCTGCGCCACCTCGTGCGAGCTCAGCGACGTGCCGCAGCGCGCGCAGTACGGCAGGATCTTGTGCCCGAGATAGAGCAGCTTGCGCTCGTGCAGCGTCTTCAGCGCCCACCAGACGCTCTCCACGTACTCGTTCGAGTACGTGACGTAGGGGTCCGAGTAGTCGAGCCAGTACGCCATTCGCGCACTGAGCTGCTCCCAGTCACCCTTGTACGTCCAGACGCTCTCGCGGCACAGGCGATTGAACTCGGCGACACCCACGCGCTCGATGTCCTGCTTGCCCGAGATGCCGAGCGCCTTCTCCACCTCGATCTCCACCGGCAGTCCATGCGTGTCCCACCCCGCCTTGCGCGGCACATGGAAGCCCTTCATCGCACGGTGCCGGCAGAAGAGGTCCTTCACCGTGCGGGCGAACACGTGATGGATGCCGGGACGCCCGTTCGCCGTGGGCGGTCCCTCGTAGAACACCCATGCGGGCGCGTCGGCGCGCATCTCCTGCGCGGCCTCGAACACGCCGTCGCGCGTCCAGCGCGCGGCGACCTCATGCTCGAGCTTGTCGGCGGTGTGTTCCGTACCGAGGGTACGGTACAGCGTCGTTCCGGTGACTGTCACATGCGCTCCAGGACGCCGCGCACGAGCGCCGTCAGTTTCGGTTCGGCCACGCCGGCCACGGCGAGGATCCGCTCGATCGACGCCGGCTCGAGCGAGTCCGGCAGGCACTGGTCGGTGATGATCGAGCAGCCGAGCACGCGCATGCCGCCCTGCACGGCGACGATGACTTCGGGCACGGTCGACATGCCCACGACGTCGGCACCCAGCCCGCGCAGCATGCGATACTCGGCGCGCGTCTCGAGGTTCGGGCCGGCGACCGCCACGTACGTGCCCTCGCGCAGCGTCGTGCCCTGCTCCACCGCGACCGAGCGCGCGAGCGCGCGCAGTGCTTCGTCATACGGCGCGCTCATGTCCGGGAAGCGCGCCCCGTGCCACGCCTCGTGCGGACCGATCAGCGGATTGTCGCCGAGCAGGTTGATGTGGTCCGCGATCAGCATGAGGTCGCCCGGCGCCCACTCCGGATGCATGCCGCCGCAGGCGTTCGAGACGACGAGCGTCGACGCGCCGAGCGCGCGCATCACGCGCACCGGGAAGGTGACCTGGCGCAGCGAGTAGCCCTCGTAGGCGTGGGCGCGCCCTTGCATCGCCACCACGCGCTGGCCGCCCAGCGTACCGAGCAGCAGCCGGCCGCTGTGCGATTCCACCGTCGAGAGCGGAAAGCCCGGCACGGCATCGTACGGGATGGCGGCCTCGACATCCATCGCCGCAGCAAGGCCGCCGAGGCCGGTGCCGAGGATGATGGCCACGTCGGGCACGAGCGCCGTGCGCGCGCGCACTGCCGCCACCGCGAGCGCGACCGATTCGCTCGCGTGGAGGTCGCGGACCGTGGGTTCGAGGACCGTGCCGCTCATGCGCGTGCGTTCACTTCGTCCGGCACGTCGGTGCTGGCCGGCGGAGGCTGCTTCTCCGCGGCGCTCGCCTCGGCGAGGTGACGCTCGGCGAGGATGCGGAGCTGCGCGACGTACGAGCGGCGGACGCGGTCGAGGCGCTCGATCTCCGACTTCAGCGCACCCACGTGCGCCCGCGCGCCATCGGCGATGCGGTCCGCTTCCATGTGCGCCTCGCGGATGATCAGGTCCGCTTCCTGCGATGCCTGCGCCTTCATGTCGCCGCGCAGCTGCTGGGCGCTGACCAACGCGTCGTTGAGCGCCTTGTCGCGTTCGCGGAACGCGCGCAGCTGCTCATGGAAGTTCCGCGCCTTGGCGTCGAGGTCCTGGTTCATCCGCGCGAGCCGCTCGAGCTCGTCCGCGACCTGCTCGCGGAACTGGTCGACGCTCGCCTTGTCGTAGCCGCGCATCGCCGTGCCGAACTCGAAGCGCCGCGCATCGACCGCGGTGAAGTGGAAAGAGTCCTCTGCATCCATTGTCGTTCAGCTCCTCGCGCCAAAGAGAACCGTCCCCAGCCGCACGATCGTCGCGCCTTCCTCGACGGCGATCTCATAATCGCCGGACATCCCCATCGACAACTCACTGGCCGTGTGGCCCGCTGCACGAAGCACTTCGAGCGCCGACCGCGCCCCGCCGAACACCGTGCGCAACGTGCGCTCGTCCGCATCCAGCGGCGCCATCGTCATCACCCCGCGCACTCGCAATCCTTCCGTGCCGTGCAGACGTTCCGCGAGTTCCGGGAGCGCGGTCGGCGCGTAGCCGCCCTTGCTCTCCTCCCCCGAGACGTTCACCTGCACCAGCACGTCGATCGCCTTCCCTTCCCGTCGTCCGACCGCGTCCGCCGCACTCACCAATCCGTCACGGTCGAGCGCATGAAAGAGGGCGAACCGCGTCAACGCCTTGGCCTTGTTCGTTTGCAAGTGCCCGATCAGGTGCCAACGGATGCCGCGGCATGCTTCACCCTGCGCCTCGACCTCATCCAGCTTGCGCACCGCCTCCTGCACCTTGTTCTCGCCCACATCATCGATGCCCGCGGCGTGCGCCGCGAGCACCGCGTCGGCGCCATGCGTCTTCGTCACGGCGACGATTCGCACCTCGTGTGAGCGTCCGCCACGCGCAAGCGCGGCCGCGATCCGGCCGCGGACGTCGGCGATCCGTTCCGGGAGGTCCGAAAAGTGCATAACAGTTGAAATTACAGGGCGTTAGCTCCCTGCGAAAGTGACGCGGCTCGACGATTCTCAGGGGAACTTCTTGCCGCGGGCGACCGCAGGACTCACCGCAAGGCCGGCTCCACTCTAGTCCGCACGATCGCCGGCAGTCCATCCGCGTCCCGCTGGAGCAGCCAGACGGTGCTCCCGTCCGCATCGATCAACGTGGAGCGAGGGGGGAAGTCGACGCGACCGAGGAACCGTCCACCCGCGCCGAACACCTCATACGCGGTGGCTTCGCGGAAGATCGCGCGCGGCAGGCGATTGGGCATTTGCGGCTCGAGCTCCGATTCCGGGATGCGCTCCGAGGGCGTCGCGACGCGCGCCCAGATGGTGCCGTCGCGGGCGACCGAGAGCCGGCTGATCGGCGGCTTCGTGTCCGGGATCGCCGGTCCGCTCCAGGTCCATCCCGGCACGTTTCGCCGGAGCGCGATCGTGATGCGTTCCTGGTCCCATGCGCGCTCCTCCGCACTCACGCTCACCGGCGTCGCGTCTCGCACGATGCGCAGCGCTTTTTGCGGAGCCGCGCGGCTCACCTCGATCTCCGCCTTGCCACCGTTGGCAGAGACGAAGTAGCCCTCGGGATGCCACGCCCATAGGAAACTCGCGGCGTGCATCGGCCCATACTGCGCCCGGCCGCCGTTGCTCTCGGCGATGTACGCAATCCGCTCGACGGGGAGGTCGGGCGGGATCAGCGAATCTCCGAAGGACCCGCCATCACGGATGCGGACGAGTCCCATTCGGCCAAGGATCTCACCCTCTCGCGGGGCCGTCACCGGTCGGCGAATGAAAAGCGCACCGGAGCCATCGGTTCGCAGTCCGTCGTTGGTGCTGAACCCCGAGGTGATCGTCCAACTCGTGGCGAGCTCGCCATCCGCGCTCAAGAAGGAGATGCGCGCATTGCCGGCGTCCCAGATGGCCACGCGGCCATCCGGCAGTACGACCATGCCGTTTCCGCTGCTGAACTCGCCTGGTCCGGAGCCCTTTCGTCCGACCTTCCGCACCAGCGCTCCGCTGCTGTCGAACAGGAACAGCGTGTTGGCAGTGTAGTCGAAGGCATAGATGCGACCGTCAAGCCCGACCTCTACCTCGGATACCTCGCCGAAGAGCGAAGTATCATCAGCGCTTGGCGCGATCCGCATCTCGTCGACTAGCCGTCGGATCTTCGCCGGAGGCACCATGCCTGCCGAACGTGCGATGATGCTGTCCGGCGAAGTCGTCGAATCGAACACAGTCGCAAGTCCAGCCTCACCGCTAGCGCCGGCTTCCCCCGCGACCGTTCCACATGCGACGATCAGCGACATGAGCGCCACGAGCGGGATCTGCCGGGCGAACGCAAGCGACGGACGGCTCATCAGACTGTCTCCGGTGATGGGATGGACGGACCTTCGACGAACACGTTGCAACGCGCAGCCGCTGGATTCAGGGGAACGCCGGCTCCACGCGCGCCTTCACGACCGCCGGCAGCCCATCCTCGTCTCGCTGCAGGTACCAGATGTGGTTGCCGTCGGCCTCCATGAACGTCGACCTCGGCGGCAGCGCGACGCGCCCTCGGAAATCACCGTCCTCACCAAAGACCTCGAAAGCGATCGCGTCGCGGAAGAGAGCGCGCGGCCGCGCATTCTTCCGCTGCGGCTCGAGCTCCGCCTCCGGGATGCGCTCCGATGGCATCGCGACGCTGGCCCAGATCGATCCGTCGCGACCGACGTGCAGCGCGGCCAGCGGCGGCTTCGTGCTGGGGATCGGGGGACCCTGCCAGGTCCATGCCGGCATGCCGCGGCGCATCTGATATGTGATCCTCTCCCTGTCCCAGTCGCGCTCCTGTTCCGGGACCGGCACCGCCGCTGCGTCGCGTACGATCCTGAGCGGACCACCGAGTGAATCGGGCCGGCTCAATTCGATTTCGTACTTACCCGCGTTTGCCGAGACGAAGTACCCACGCGGATGCCACTCGAACAAGAAGCGCGCCGAGTGCGTGGGCATGCTCGCTGACGAGCCATTCTCCCACTCGGCGACGTACACGATGTGGTCGACCGGCAGGTCGGGAGGGACGAGTGAGTCTCCAAATGCGCCTCCCTTCTTGAGCCGCAGCAGCCCGAAGCGTCCCAGTACCTCTCCCTCGCGCGGTTCGGTAACGGGGTGGAGGAGCAGCACAGCCCCCGAACGGTCCGTCCTGAGCCCGTTGTACATGAAGAAGCCGGACGTGAGTACCGAGCTCGAGACGAACTCACCATCGCCGCTGAACAGCGAGATGCGTCCGTTCGCGGCGTCCCATAGCGAGAGCCGACCGTTGGGCCCCAACACCATCCCGTTGTTCTCCTTGAACTCGCCGGGGCCGGAGCCCTGCCGGCCAATGCGCCGCATCACGTTGCCGGAGCTGTCGAACAGGAAGAGGACGTGAGCGGCCCGGTCGTAGACGAACAGGCGCCCGTCGCGCCCCACTTCGAACTCGCTGACATCGGCGAAGAGCGACGTGTCGTTCGCCGTGGGTGCGATGCGCAGTTCCTCGACCACGCTCCGCACCATGGTTGGATGCACTGTGCCTCCCGTCCGCGCAATGATGCTATCCGACGCGGACGTCGAGTCGAAGACGGTGGTGAGCCCTGCCGCGCTGGGCCCGCCATCCCTTGCGGCAGCATCGCCGCAGGAGACGAATAGCAGCAGGAACGCGGCAGACATGATCAGCCGGGCGAACGCGAGCGGCGAACGGCGCATCAGTCTGGCTCCGGTGGAGGAGGCCGCTAATGTACGACTCGCGCCCCCTCACGGCGACACGCCTCGTCGCCAGCCGTCATCACCGCTTGCGGCGATCCTCGCGCGCCAGCAGGAACGTCCGCAGTTCCCGCTCGCTGCCGACCCGGCGCAGCGCGCCATCGACCACCACCGAGACCGACTCGCGTTCCTCCGACACGACCACCACCACCGCGTCGGTCTCCTCCGTGAGTCCCACGGCCGCGCGGTGGCGAGTGCCGAAGTTCTTCTCCAGCGTCGCCGACGAGAGCGGCAGGATGGACCCCGCTCCCACGATCTGGTCACCGCGCACGATCACCGCGCCGTCGTGCAACGGCGAGGACGGCGCGAACAGCGCCGTCAGCAACTCCGCATTGAGCGTCGCGGCCAGCGGCGTGCCGGTCTGCAGCAGCGGCTTGAGGGAGACCACGCGCTCGAGCGCGAAGATCGCGCCCCAACCGCGACGCGCCAGCCGGAACGCCGTGTCCGCGATGATGCCGGCCGCGTCCGTGCTCGCGTCGTCGCGGCGCATCAACCATCCGAGTCGGCGGCGGCCGAGGTTGGCGAGTCCCGCGCGCAGCTCCGGCTGGAAGATCACAACGGCTGCGAACGCGCCGTACGTGAAGGCCAGCCCGAGCAGCCAGGTGAGCATCGTGAAGCGCAGCACCCACGCGGTGGCGTACGCCAGCACGAGCACGACGATGCCGGAGAGCATCTGCAGCGCCCGCGTGCCGCTGATGAGCAGCAACCCGCGGTAGAACACGTATGCGACGAGCGCGACCTCGAGGAGATCGCGCCAGCCGAATGGGACGAGTGACCCTTCCACGCTCCCGCGTCAGCCGCGGGAGCGGACGCCGGCGGCACGCCGGCCGGTCGGCACGCTCACGCGGGCGACGGCTCGGGACCGCCAAGCAGCGGCGGCGTGCGACGCGGCTCGACGGCGCCCGCCGACTGCTTCTCCGGAGTCGGCAGCATCGACGGCGGATCCTTGCGCGGCGGCAGCGGCTCACCCTTCTCGAGCAGGCCGATGTCCTCGCGCGTCAGCGTCTCGCGCTCGAGCAGCGCCATCGCGAGACGCTCCAGCAGCTCCCGGTGCGTGGTCAGCGTGTCCGTCGCGCGATTGTACGCTTCATTGATGACGCGCGACACCTCGTCGTCGACCTGCTGCGCCGTGCGCTCCGAGACCGTGCGACGGCTCGTCAACTCGCGGCCGAGGAAGACCTCCTGCTCGTTGTCGCCCACCAGCACCGGACCGATCGCGTCGGAGAGGCCCCACTGCGAGACGTAGCGGCGCGCCAGTCCGGTCGCGAACTGGATGTCGCTCGACGCACCGGTCGTGACATGGTCGCGGCCGAACACGATCTCCTCGGCCACGCGACCACCGTATGCCATCACCAACCTCGCCTCGAGCTGCTCGCGCGTCACGCTCACGCGGTCGTCCTCGGGCAGCGTGAAAGCCAGGCCAAGCGCGCGCCCGCGCGGCACGATCGTGACCTTGTGCAGCGGGTCGTTGCCCTTAACGCGAATGGCGCAGACGGCGTGGCCGGCTTCGTGGAACGCCGTCAACCGGCGCTCCTCCTCGCGCATCACCAGCGACTTGCGCTCGGCGCCGAGCATCACGCGGTCCTTCGCGTCCTCGAAGTCGACCATATAGATCTTCTCGTGATTGCGGCGCGCCGCCAGCAGCGCGGCCTCGTTCACGAGGTTCGCCAGGTCCGCGCCCGCCATTCCCGGCGTGCCGCGCGCGAGCTTGTGGATGTCCACGTCCTCTGCGAGCGGCTTGTTGCGGATGTGCACCTTGAGGATGCCCTCGCGTCCGCGCAGGTCCGGCGCGTCGACCACGATCTGCCGGTCGAATCGGCCCGGGCGCAGCAGCGCCGGGTCGAGGACGTCGGGCCGGTTCGTCGCGGCGATCAGGATCACGCCGTCATTCGACTCGAAGCCGTCCATCTCGACGAGCAGCTGATTGAGCGTCTGCTCGCGCTCGTCATGCCCGCCGCCGAGGCCGGCGCCGCGATGACGGCCCACCGCGTCAATCTCATCGATGAAGATGATGCAGGGCGCGCTCGCCTTGCCCTGCTCGAACAGGTCGCGCACGCGCGAGGCGCCGACACCGACGAACATCTCGACGAAGTCGGAGCCGGACATCGAGAAGAACGGACGCCCCGCCTCGCCGGCGACTGCGCGGGCAAGCAGCGTCTTGCCGGTGCCCGGTGGGCCCACGAGCAACGCACCCTTGGGCAGGCGACCGCCCAGCTTCGTGAACTTGGCGGGATCCTTCAGGAACTCGATGATCTCCCGCAGTTCGACCTTGGCCTCGTCGGCGCCCGCGACGTCGGCGAAGGTCACCTTCGGCGTGTCGCCGGAGAGGAGCTTCGCCTTCGACTTGCCGAACGAGAACGCCTTGTTGCCGCCGGCCTGCATCTGCCGGAAGAGGAAGATCCAGATGCCAAAGATGATGATCCAGGGCAGGATGCTGATCAGCACCGAGCCGATCGAGACGCCCCGGTCCTCGGAGCGGATCGCGACCTGCTTCTCCCGCAGGCGCGCGACCTCGGCTTCGCTGTTCGCGACCGGCAGTTGCGTCGCGAAGCGCTTGGTCTCGGCGCCGTCGATCAGGACGCCGGACTTGAACTCGCCCGTGAGGTCCTTGCCGCCGATGATCGTGACCTTGGAGATGTTGTCCGAGGTCAGTTGGGCGTCGTACACCCAGTAGTCGATCTTCGTCGCCGCCTGGTTGCCCCGGGTGGCGAACTGGATGAACATCACCGGCACGAGGATCGCGATCAGCCAGAACGAGAGCGTCTTGCTGAACTTCCCGAAGCCGCCCGCAGGCGGCTTGTTCGTCGATGGAGGTGTCGTGGGAGCCATGTCTTGTCCTTCCTACTGGAGGCTGGCGACGTACGGCACGTGGCGGAAGTTCTCCGCATGGTCCAGCCCGTAGCCGACAAGGAATTCGTTCGGTGCATCGAACCCGACGAAACGCGCCGGGTAATGCAGTTCGGTGGCGATGTGCTTGTGGAGCAGTGCGCAGATCTCGATCGACCGCGGGTTCCGTTCGCGGAGCAGCGTCATCAGACGCTGCAATGTCCGCCCGGAGTCGACGATATCCTCCACTAAAAGGATGTGCTTGCCTTCGAGGTTCGTCTCAGGGTCGTACACCAGCCTGACGTTCCCGGACGACACCATGTCCTCACCGTAGCTCGACGCGACAAGGAAGTCGACGTGGAGCGGCAGGCGGATCTGCCGGACGAGGTCGGCAAGGAAGACGAAGCTCCCCTTGAGCAAGCCCAGGACGAGCAGGTCACCGTCCGGATAGGCGGCGGTGATCTCCTCCCCCAACTCCCGGACGCGCCGCGCGATGGTCGCTTCGTCGAACGCGATGCGCTTGACGGCCCGTCCAAGCAGGCGAGGATCGTCTTCCGTGGTGCGCATGGCGGTCCCGTTCGAGGCCGACGTATTCATCCGTTCAATATATATCCGCGACCTCCCGGTAGCGTTGCACGGGCCGCCCGACGATCGTGCACGGCCGCGGGAACTCAGCCGGGCCGGTGCGCGCTTTGCCGACGCAGGATGAAGGTCGAAGCAGTGCGCTCGACGCTCACTGAGCCTGCCAGCTGGATCCTCGAGTGCGGCGCACTCCGGCGAGCCCATTCCGCCGCGCGCACGACACCGCGCCGGTCCATCGCGACTCCCACGCGCGCCGCGAGCGAAGGCCACAGCACTCCCCACTCCTGCGTGTCGAAGGTGGC
>Ga0247822_10000067_pt1 | contig 41157 bp, 36 predicted proteins | sample 13C_Cellulose_Da_FD_192423 | JGI IMG/M metagenome (GOLD analysis project Ga0247822, IMG submission 192423) | Soil microbial communities from agricultural site in Penn Yan, New York, United States - 13C_Cellulose_Day30 | ecosystem: Environmental > Terrestrial > Soil > Agricultural land | place...
GCCAGGTGGGCCGAGGTGCCGTTGCCCTGCGAGGCGTAGTTGAGCTTGCCCGGGTTGGCGCGGGCCGCGTCCAGCACGTCCTTGACGGATTTGTACGGGCTCTCGGCGCGCACCACCAGCACGTTGGGGCCCTTGCCGATCAGGATCACGGGCGCGAAGGCCTTGTCGTTGTCGTAGGGCAGCTTGGGCATCAGGCTGGGGTTCACCGCGTGGGCGAAGGTGGAGATCACCAGCGTGTAGCCGTCGGCCGGGCTCTTGGCCACGAGGTCGGTGCCGATGATGGTGCCCGCGCCGGGCTTGTTCTCGATCACCACCGTCTGGCCCAGCTCCTTGGACATGCCCAGGCCCAGGGTGCGCGCGATCAGGTCGGTGCCGCCGCCGGGCGCGAAGGGCACGACGAGGCGGATCGGCTTGTCGGGGAACTGGGCCAGCGCGGCGGTGGTGGCGAGCGCCGCCGACACGAAGAAGAGGCTGATCTGCGCGGCGGCGGTTCGACGGGAAAGGGGCATGGTTGTCTCCGGTAGGGCCATGGGGAAAACGGTGTTTTTCTCAGGGAAGCATGCTACGTTCGATGCTTCCCGGCCGCACCCCTCCAATTCCAAGCAGTGGAATCACGAACATGAAGACCAGCCCCGTTCCGACCCCGTCCGAGGACAGCTTCGGCAGCTCGCCCACCAACCGTTCGCTGGAGCGCGGCATCCTGATCCTGCGGGCGTTCCGCCCTGGCTCGAGCTGGCTGGGCAACGGCGACCTCGCGGAGCGCACCGGCCTCTCGCCCTCCACCATCAGCCGCCTCACGCAGACCCTGGTGGGCGCGGGCCTGCTGCAGCACGACCGCCAGCGCCGTGCGTACCGGCTCGCGCCGCCGGTGCTGAGCTTCGCGCACGCCATGCGGGCCGGTTCGCAGGTGCTCGCGGTGGCCGCGCCGCGCATGCGCGCGCTGGCCGAAAGCCAGCGTGTCAACGTGGGCCTGGCCGCGCCCGACCACGACGAGATGGTGTACCTCGAATCCATCCGCTACAACCGCCGCGTGGCGCTGCGCAACGTGGTCTCGGGGCAGCGTGTGCCGATGGAGCTCACCTCGCTGGGCCGGGCCTACCTGTCCACCGTGTCGGCCGGCCGGCGCAAGGCCTTGTTCGGTGTGTTCCAGCGGCGCTGCGGCAGCCACTGGCCCGAGGTGCAGGCCGACATCCTGGCGGCCATCCGGCAGGTGCACGAGCAGGGCTTCTGCGCGGCGTCCTGGCAACCCGAGGTGGTGGCGATGGCCATGCCGCTGAACACGGTGGAGGGCGTGCACGTGCTCAACCTCAGCGTCTCCACCGAGGAACCGCTGGCGCGCGTGGTGCGCGAGCTGTCGGGCTCGCTCACCGCGCTGGCGGCCGAACTGCAGGGCGCGCTGGCGCGGGAGACCGGGCCTTAGCGCGGACCCGCCCGCGCCGCTTGTGGGCCCAGATCACCACGCCCGTCGCGCTGAGCACCACCACGGCCAGGCCGGTGGCGGCGACGAACAGGCGCCAGGGCAGGCCGCCCACATGGGCCATGTGCAGCGCGCCCAGCCAGTTGCTGACGGTGTTGCCGGCCTCGCCGCCGGTGGGCAGCCACTGGCCGCGCCAGGCGCCGGTGTCGGCATCGATCATCACGGCGGTGTTGCCCGTGCGCTCGCGCAGGTCCACGCTGCTGTGCACCATGTAGATGTAGAGGCCGCGTGCGCGGTTGAGCAGCAGGCGCTCTTCGGCGTGGATGGTGAAGCCGTGCGTCTGCGCCATGGCCTGCATCGCCTGCCGCGCGGCCTGGTGCGCCTGGCGCCAGTCGAGCCCGGGCGTCTGCAGGGGGGTGGGCCGCGCCGGCACCGATTCCCACGAGTCGTCGAACGGCAGGGCCAGTTCCATGACCGGCCGGTACACCGGGTCGCGCAGGTTGAACATCACGCTGGACCAAGCGAACAGCAGCAGCACCAGCCACAGCCACAACCCACCCGCGCGGTGCAGGTCGTGGTTGGCGCGCTGCCAGCCCGAGGACCATTTGATGCGCCAGGCCAGTTTCCACTTCGGCAGCGCCGGCCGGGCCTTCGGCCAGGTCAGCCAGGCGCCGACGAAACAGTCCAGCGTCCACACCAGCGAGACCAGGCCCAGCAGCAGCGTGCCCCACGGGCCCGGCAGGGCCAGCGAGTGGTGCAGCTTGAACAGGAAAGGCATGAGCTGCGCGGGCGCCAGGCCGATGGCCTCGGTCTGCCGGTGGCCCTGCACGCGGCCGTCGTGGGGGTTGACGAAGATCTCGTCGTAGCCCAGTCCGGCTCCGGCGGCCCGCAGCGCGACGGTGCGCCCGGGCTCGACGCGGAACTGCAGGCCGTCGACGCGCGCGCCGGGCGGCAGGGCCTGTTCGGCCCGCTCCCGCAGCGTGAAGGGATCGAGCGGCGCCTCCGTGCCCGCCGGCGCCGCGAGTTGCAGCTCGGGTGCCAGCCAGGTGTCGAGCTCGTCCCGGAAGACCAGCGCGGTGCCGCTCAGGCTGCACAGCACCAGGAACGCGGCCATGGCCAGGCCGGCCCAGCGGTGCGCCTTGACGAAGATCTGCCGGTTCATGCCGGAGCCGCGCCGTGGCTCAGAAGCGGTAGCGCGCGCTCAGGGTGAAGCTGCGTTCCGAGCCGGGGTAGTAACCGCCGTAGGCGCGCGAGGCCACGTAGGTCTTGTCGAACAGGTTCGCCACGTTCAGGGCGTAGCGCCAGCGGCCGTGGTCGTAGCGCAGCGCGGCATCGACGAGCGTGAACGGATCGGTGGAGCGCGTGTTGAGCGCGTCGTCGTAGCGGCGGCCCACGTAACGCACGCCCGCGCCGACGCTGAAGCCCTGCAGGGCGCCCGCGAGCGCGTAGTCGAAGCCGACCGACGCCATCTGGCGCGGCACCTGGATGGGGGTCTTGCCCAGGTCGGCGCCGAGGCTTCGGGAGACCTCCACGTCGTTGTAGGTGTAGGCGGCGTACAGGTCGAGCCCGCGCGCCAGGCGCGCCTTGGCTTCCAGCTCCAGCCCGCGCGAGCGGATCTGGCCGGTCTGCAGGTAGTCGTCGGTCGTGGGGTCGTAGGTCTCGACGTTGCTCTTGGTCAGGTCGAACAGCGCGGCGGTGAACAGGTGCTCGCTTTTCTCGGGCTGGTATTTGACGCCCACTTCCCACTGCTGGCCGCGCGTGGGCTTGTAGGGGGCGCCGGCCGATGTCTTGAGGCTCTGCGGCACGAAGGACTCGGCGTAGCTGAGGTAAGGCGCCAGGCCGTTGGGCGCGAGGTAGGTCAGGCCCGCGCGGCCGCTGAAGGCCCGGTCGCGCTGGCGGTCCGCCAGGTTGTTGCGGCGGTTGAAGGTGCGCGTGGTGACCTCGTCGCTGCGCCCGCCCAGGGTGAAGACCCAGCGCTGGTCGAACTTGATCTGGTCCTGCAGGTACAGCCCGAGCAGGCGGGAGTCGATGGTGCGGCTGATCATCAGCTGGTCGGCCGGCGGCATGGCCACGCCGTAGATCGGCGCGTCCAGGTTCAGCGGCGGCGTGCTGCCCGGCGCGGCGTGGAACTCGCGGTAGTCGGAATGCGCGTCGCTCCAGTCCACGCCGGCCAGCACGGTGTGCGTGACCCGGCCCTGGCCGAAGCGGGCCTGCAGGTTCGTGTCCACCGCGTTCTGGCGCAGGCGGTCGTCGCCATAGCGCGCGCTGCGCGCCAGCAGGTTGCCCACGGGCGCGCCGAGCTGGTTGATGAAGTGGTTCTCCACCGTGGAGCGCGCGAGGCGCACGTTCTGCCGCAGCGTCCAGGTGCCGTTGAGGCGGTGCTCCAGCTGGTAGCCGATTTTCTGCTGGTCCTGGTCGTAGCGCAGGTGGTCCGGGTCGCCGCGCAGCAGGCCGGTATTCTGGTTGTTGCGCACCACGTAGATCGAGAAGCCCTTGCTGACGTTGCTCAGCGATTCCGCGAGCACGGTGAGCGTGGTGTCGGCATTCGGTTTCCAGGTCAGGGACGGCGCGACGTAGAGCCGCTCGTTGTTCGCGCGCGGGCCGTTGGCGAAGCGAAGCTGGTTGTCGCTGTCCAGGGCCAGGCCGACCAGGCGGTACTGCAGCGAGCCGTCGTCGTTGAGCGCGCCGCCCACGTCGGCCGAGACCTGTTTCCGGCCGTAGCTGCCGGTCTGCACCGCCACCTCGCGCGGCGCGTTCGCATCGGGCCGCTTGCTGATGCGGTGGATCGTGCCGCCGGCCTCGACCTGGCCGTAGCTCACCGAGGCCGGGCCGCGCAGCACCTCGATGCGCTCCAGGCCGTAGGTCTCGGTCTGGAAGGCGATCCAGTTGCTCTGCGTCAGGCGCAGGCCGTCCACCAGCGTGCTGGTGGCATTGGAGTCGAAGCCCCGCATCAGGGCCCATTCGGTGCCCCGGGTTTCCACGCCGTAGCTGTCCACCAGCACCCCGGGCACGTAGCGCAGGGCCTCCATCACGCTCTGGGCGCCGCGCGCATCGAGTTCTTCGCGGCCGATCACCGAGACCGACTGCGGCACCTCGATCAGGGGGGTGTCGGTCTTGGTGCCCGTGGCGCTGCGGCGGGCCACGAAGCCGTTCACCGGCCCGTCGGCGTGTTCGCGCTCCGACGCCGCCGTCACGGTCACCGTGGGCAGCACGGCGCCGACCTCGTCCGCGGCGGCGGGCCGGGCCGGCGGCGCGGCGCGCAGCACGTAGGCTCCGTTGTCCAGCGCGACCGCCTGCAGGCCCGTGCCTGCCAGCAGCGCGGCCAGCGCGGCCTGCGGGGTGTAGGCGCCCTCGATGCCCTGGGTCGATCGGCCCTCGGTCTGTGTGGGCGTGAAGCTCAGCAGCAGGTTGGCCGCGCTGGCCAGGCTGCGCAGCGCGGGCGCCAGCGGGCCGGCGGCAATGCTGAAGCGCTGGCGCTCGCCCTGGGCCGCTGGCGCGGTGGCCGCCTGCGCCAGCGCGGCGCCGGGCAGCGTGGCGGCACACAGCGCCAACCCGCACAGGGCCGACGACACCGCATGGGCCAGGGGCCGCGGCTTCATCTGAGGGAGGGGGCTGGTGCTGCTGCGCTGTCCTGTTCCGCGCTCGTCGATTGGCATGGTGTTCCCGCAAGTTGGATGTTGAAAAAGGAGGTCCTTCCTGGGTAGGTGCCGCGAGACGGGCGATCGGGCAGACCAAAACGAAAAAAAGGCAAAAAAAATCCTGCAGGCCTTGCAGGATGGCGATGCCACGGCGGGCCGGGCGGCTAAGGCGCGGCCTCGACCGTCACCCAGTAGCGGGTGCGCAGGCGCACCTGCACCGGCAACACGTTGGGCAGCGTGGAGAGGATGCGGTCCGTGTCGTGCAGCGGGAACACGCCGGAGAAACGCAAATCGGCCACGGCCGGATCGCATTGCACGAAGCCCCGGCGGTAGCGGCCCAGCTCGGCCATGAAGTCGCCCAGGCGCACACCGTCGGCCACGATCTGGCCGCGGGTCCACGCCGCGTCCTGCTCCGCCAGGGCCGAGGCCGCGTCCCAGCTGCTGCGCGTGAACGAGGTGCGCTCGCCCGCCCGCAGCACCGTGGGCCGGGTGGTGGCATCGAGGGGGGTGATCTCGACGGCGCTCTCCAGCACCGCGACGCTGGTGCGGCCCTCCCACTGGCGCACGGTGAAGCGCGTGCCCAGGGCGCGGATGCTGCCTTCGGCGGTGTCGACGATGAAAGGCCGGGCATCGGGCGCGGTGAGCACCATCACCTCGCCGGCCACCAGCCGCAGGCGCCGCTGCCGCGCGTCGAAACGCAGGTCGACGGCGCTGCCGGTGTTGAGCGTGATGCGGGTGCCGTCGGCCAGGGTCAGGTCGCGCTGTTCGCCGGTGCCGGTGCGGTGTTGCGCGAGCGCCTGTTGCCCCATCGGCGTGCGCAAGGCGAGCAGGCCGGCCGTGCCCGCCAGCCCGCCCCACAGCAGCAGGTTGAGGGCCTGGCGGCGGCCGGGCGATGCGGGGGCGGCCTTGGCGTAGGGCGAGAGGGCCTGGTAGGCCGCGCCGGGCACCATGTGCTTGAAACGGCCGGTGACGGCTTCGATGTGCGTCCACGCGCGCTCGTGGTCCGGGTGGGCCGAGCGCCACCGCTGCCAGCGGTGCCGATCGTCCTCGCTCGCCTCGCCCGACATCAGCAGGGTCAGCCACGCGGCGGCTTCGTCGGCCGTGGCCTCGCTCAGGGGCAGGCCACCGGCCATGGGGCGGCCATCGAGGGGGCCGGGCGCGGGCAGGGCGGCCATCCGGGTCATGCGGTGAGCGCGAACAGGCACTGCCGGTTCGCGCGCATCAGGTACTGCTTGACCGAACTGCCCGACACACCCAGTCGCTCGGCGATGTCGGCGTAGCTCAGGTCTTCCAGGTGCGCCAGCAGGAACGCCTCTTTCACCGCCGGCGGCAGGCCGTCCAGCGCCGCGTCCACCTGCCGCAGCGCTTCGAGCGCCAGGCATTGGGTCTCCGGCGAAGGCGCCAGCGCCTCGGGCAAGGCGGCCAGCATGTCCAGGTACTCGGTCTCGAGCAACTGCCGGCGGTGGCGGTGCGCCATCAACCGGCGGGCGATGGTGGCCAGAAAGGGGCGGGGTTCGTGGATGCCGTCCGCGTTGCCCGCCTTGAGCACGCTGACGAAGGTGTCCTGCGCCAGGTCGGCGGCCACGAAGGAGTCGCCCAGCTTGCGGCGCAACCAACCCTGGAGCCAGCCGTGGTGGTCCACATACAGGGTTTCAACGGTGCGATGAAGCGTGTGCTCGGGGCCGGCCACGGTGCGGTTTCCTGTGCGCTGGAACCCGGCGGCAAAGGCGGGTTCAAGATCAAATGAGAATTGTTCTCAATGTAGCAGAGTGGCAGACAGCCCTGGCGCCGGCGCGCGGCCAAATATTTCAAGCCCCATCCAGCGCGGCGTTTCTTGCTGCTATATTAATAATAATTCTCATTCAGCTAACGAAGCCGCCTGCTGCAGGTGGCAGGAAAGCACCGTGGCCACCCCCGAGATCGCGCTCCAGCAGCAACAGCTCACCACCCTGTATGTGGACCACCACGGCTGGCTCCAGGGCTGGCTGCGCGGCAAGCTGGGCGACTCCTTCGTGGCCGCCGACCTGGCGCACGACACCTTCGTGCGCCTCATGGTGTCGAGCTGGCGGCCGGGCAAGCTCGGCGAGCAGCCTCGCGCGCTGCTGACCCACATCGCCAAGGGCCTGGTGGTGGACCACTGGCGCCGCCAGGACGTGGAGCGCGCCTACCTGCAGGCCCTGGCCCAGCTGCCCGAGCCCGAAACCCCGTCGCCCGAGACGCGGCTGCTGATCCTGGAAGCGCTGTGCCGCATCGACGCCATGCTGCGCAGCCTGCCGCCGCGCACGCGCGACATCTTCCTGCTCGCCCAGCTCGACGGCCTGAGCTATGGCCAGATCGCGGAACAGCTCGGCACCTCGCTGATCACCGTCAAACGGCACATGCGCCTGGCCTTCGCGGGCTGCCTCGCGCTGGCCTGATCCGCCATGGCCGTGTCCGCGACCGACATCGATCCGGCGATCCTGAACGAGGCCGCCGGCTGGATGGTGCTGCTGCAGGCCGGTGAGGCCAGCGAACGCGAACTGGCCGAGCTGGGGCGCTGGCGCCAGCGCAGCCCGGCGCACGAAGCTGCCTGGCGGCGCGCCGAGAGCATGCTCGACACCTTTCGCCGGGTACCGCCCCGGCTGGGCCGCGACACCCTGTCGCGCCTGGGCCGCCCGGGCCGCCGGCACCTGCTGGGCCTGCTGGCCCTGGCCGCGCCCGTGGCCTGGTTGAGCTGGCGCGAGGCGCCCTGGCAGGAATGGACCGCCGATCTGCGCACCGGCGTCGGCGAGCGGCGCTCGATCGACCTCGCCGACGGCACCCGCCTGGTGCTCAACACCGCCAGTGCCGTGAACCTGGCCTTCGGCGCCGAGAGCCGCCGCCTGACGCTGCTGGCCGGCGAGATCCTGATCACCACCGGCCGCGACCCCTCGCCCACGCCGCGGCCCTTCACCGTGCGCACCGCGCAGGGCAGCGTGCGCGCGCTGGGCACGCGCTTCATGGTGCGCCACCTGGGCGACGCCACCCGCGTGGCCGTGTTCGACGGCGCGGTCGAGGTGCGCCCCGCCGAGTCCGACCGGGCGGTCCTGCTGCGCGCGGGCGAACAGATGCGGTTCACGGCCCACGCCATGCAGCCGGTGCAAGCCGTGGAGGCGACGGCCGCGCTCTGGGAGAAAGGCATGCTGCTGGCGCGCGACATGCCGCTGGGCGAGTTGGTCGCCGAGCTCGCGCGCCACCACCGCGGTGTGCTGCGCTGCGACCCGGCCGTCGCCGCCTTGCCCGTCTCCGGCGCCTTCGCGCTGGGCGACGTGCCGGCCAGCCTGGCCTTGCTCGAGCAGACCCTGCCCTTGCGCATCGCCCGCGCCACGCCGTACTGGATCCGGGTGCAGGCCCGCTGATACCTTTTTCGGGCTCGTCCGGTGTACCGGTTGAAAGGCGCGTCGCTCACGCGCTCCCCTCCGCGTCCGCACACCCGATGAAAGGTTCACCGCATGGTCTTCCCTCCCACCCGCCGCCCCCATGGGGGCGCATCCCCGGTCTTCGAGTTCAGGGCGCTGAGCCTGGCCATCGGCTGCGCGCTGATGGGGTTGGCCGGCATGGCGGCCCTGGTGCCCGCCCCGGCGCGGGCCGCCGAAGCGGTGGCGGCGCAGCGCTACGCGCTGGCGCCCGGCAGGCTCAGCGATGTGCTGGCCCAGTTCGCGGCCACGGCCGGCGTGCCGCTGTCCTTCGACCCGCGCCAGCTCGCCGGCCTGAACAGCCCGGGACTGCAGGGCCAGTACACCCCGCGTGAGGGCTTCTCGCGCCTGCTGGCGGGCAGCGGGTTCGAGCTGGTCGAGGCGGCCGGTGGTTATTCCCTGCGCCGCGCGCCCGCACCCGCCGCGGCACCCCAGTCGCCGGACGCCCAGGCACCCATCGAAGCGACCGAACTGCCCCAGGTGACCGTGACCGCCAAGCTCTACGGCGCGCGCGAAACCCAGACCCTGGACACCTCCAGCGCGTCCGTCGGCATCGTCACCGCCGAGGACATCGAGGAAGGCCAGATCCGCAACCTCCAGGACTCCCTGCGGCGCCTGGGCAACGTCGAGGACGCCGCCTTCCTCAACTCCGGCTTCGTCATCCGGGGCATGAGCACCGAAGGCTTCGTGCCCTCCGGCGCGCCCATGGGCTCGATCTATATCGATGGCGTGCTGCAGGCCCGCTACAGCTCGCGCTTCGGGGCCCGCAACCTCTGGGACGCGCAGCAGGTCGAGGTCTACCGCGGCCCGCAGTCCACGCTCAGCGGCCGCGCGGCCACGGCCGGTGCCGTCTACATCAAGACCAAGGACCCGGTCTTCGACAAGGAGGCCGAGCTCTCGGCCACGCTGGGCAACCACCGCCAGACCGGCACGGCCTTCGTGCTCAACACGCCGCTGGTGGACAACACCGCGGCGCTGCGCCTGTCGGGCGCCTTCGAGCGCGGGCGCACGACGGTGGCCTATCCCGGCTACCAGGCGTTCGCGGGTTACGACGATCTGCGCACCGAGATCAGCCAGAACCTGCGCGCCAAGCTGCTGCTGCAGCCCTCGGGCAGCACGCGCGCCATGCTCAGCTACGCGTACTCCAACGACCGCCCGAACGAGCGCCTGATCGGCGTCGGCCCGGGTTTCGACCTCGACGACGAGCGCGGCGACTGGTACGCCATCCCCACCTACGCCGAGTTCCGCCAGACCAAGGTGCACAACGGTGGCATGGAGATCACGCATGAACTGTCGCCCGAGCTGCGGCTGACCTCGCAGACCGGCCTGCACAAGGGCATCACCCGCCGCCGCTCGGTGGACCAGGGCACACCGGGCCTGCTCGACGGCATCGACGGCAAGGTCAACGACACCCTGCTCACGCAGGAAGTGCGGCTGAATTACGAGCGGGACCGCTGGAAATGGGTGGGCGGCGTGTTCGCCAGCCACCAGAACTACGACTCCCGCTTCGGCGCGATCGCCGTGCCCTTCCTGCAACTCGGCGAAACCTTCAACCGCAAGACCACCAACCTGGCCCTCTTCGGCGAAGCCACGCACGAGTTCGTGCCCACCTGGAGCGTGACCGTGGGCGGCCGCTGGGACTACCTGCGCGAGAAGACGGTGCAGCGCAACGCGGAGTCCTACCCCTTTGGCGCGGTGCCCAACCAGTACGAGAACCGGGCCGACTTCAGCGAGACCAACTTCGTGCCCAAGCTCGGCCTGGCCAAACAGCTCGCGCCGGGGCACCTGCTGGGCGCCACGTACTCCGAGGGCTTTCGCACCGGCGGCTTCTACGTCAACTACAACACCGGCCAGGCCGCGTACTACGGGCCGGAGACCGCGCAGAACCACGAGCTCTATTACAAGGGCCGCTTCCTCGACGAGCGGCTCACGCTCAACGCCAACCTGTTCTTCACCACCTACAAGGACCAGCAGATCGAGATCCGGCCCGACCCGAACAACCAGTCCTACCGCGAGACCTCGAACGCCGCTTCCTCGCGGGCCTGGGGCTTCGAGATCGAACCGGCCTTCCAGGTCAACCGGCGCTTCTCGGTGTTCGCCTCGCTGGGTTACCTGCACACCCGGTTCAAGGAATTCAACCACGCCAGCTACGGCGACCTGTCGGGCCAGCCCTTCCCCGAAGCCCCCAAGTGGACCCTGGGCTTCGGCGGGCGCTACCAGCTGCGCAACGGCTTCTTCGTCGGCGGCGACGCCAAGTACATGGCGGGTTACGTGGGCCGCTTCGGCATCGCGCCCCAGGACCCGATCGACTCGCGCTTCATCGCCAACGCGCACGTCGGTTACCGGCACGACAACTGGGAACTCAGCCTGTTCGCCGAGAACCTGTTCGACGAGCGCTACAACACCTTCATCGACCGCGATGCCACCCCCATCTACGCGCAGATGGGACCGCGCCGCAGCGTCGGTGTGAACCTGCGCGTGAAGTTCTGATGAACCAGATCCCGGCGCGCGCGCTCGCCGGCGTGGCGGGGGGCTACGTGCTGGCCCAGTGGCTGCCCCTGGCGCTGATGGAGGCGCTGCCCCTGGACCGCGTGGACACCGTGGCGCTGGCCCTGCTGATGAGCTTCGCGGTGTACGTGGCGGCCATCCTCTGGTGCTTCGCCGCGCGCAGCGCCTGGCGCGCCTGCGCCGGCCTCGCGCTGGTGGGCCTGCCTTGCGGTGCGCTGCTGCTGGCGCTGGGGCGCTGGCCATGACGGGTGGCTTCCGCCAGAGCACGTCCTGGGTGCACACCTGGGTGGGCCTGCTGCTCGGCTCGCTGCTGTACTTCATCTTCCTCACCGGCACGGCCGGCTATTTCGACAGCGAGATCGACCGCTGGATGCGCCCGGAGCTGCCACCGCCACCCGCCACGGTCGACAGCGCGCGGGCCGCCGACGCGGCGCTGCGCTACCTGAACGCGCACGAGGCCGGTGCCGAGCGCTGGACCATCCAGCTGCCCGGCCACCGCGACACGCCGCACCTGGTGGCCTCGTGGCCGCACGACGGCCACATGGAAGAGCAGGCGCTGGATGCCGACAGCGGCGAGCCCCTGGCCACGCCGCGCGAGACGGGCGGCGGGCAGCTGCTCTACCGCATGCACTGGCGGCTGCACTACCTGCCCGCGGGCGCGGCGCTGTGGCTGGTGGGCGCGGCCACGGTGTTCCTGCTGGTGTCCCTCGTCTCGGGGGTGGTCGCGCACAAGCGCTTCTTCTCCGACTTCTTCACCTTCCGCGCGGGCAAGGGGCAGCGCTCCTGGCTCGATGCCCACAACGTGCTGGGCGTGATGACCTTGCCCTTCCAATTCATGATCACCTACTCGGGGCTGATCTTCTTCGCCGTGACCTTGATGCCCTGGGTGGTGTCAGCCCACTACGGCGCCGGCCCGGCGGGGCAGGGCCAGTTCCTCGCCGAGTTCAGCGCCTGGCAGGCCCCGGCCGCGCCCTCCGGCACGCCCGCGCCCCTGGCCCCGGTGGCGCCCATGCTGGCGCAGGCCGAGCAACGCTGGGGCCGGGGCAGCGTACAGGTCGTGGAAGTGTTGAACCCCGGCGATGCCAGCGCGCGCGTGCAGATCGCACCGGTGCTCACCGGCCCGCTGCGCAACGTGGAGGTGATGGTGTTCGACGGCGCCAGCGGCGCCCTGCTGGAGACCCGGGCCCCCAGCCGCCGTGGCACGCTGACCGTGGCCGAAGGCATGCTGGGCCTGCACGAGGGCCTGTTCGCCGGGCCCGTGCTGCGCTGGCTCTACGCGCTGTCGGGCCTGCTCGGCACCGCCATGGTGGCCACGGGGCTGGTGCTGTGGACGGTGAAGCGGCGCCAGAAACTGGAGCGCGACCAGGGCCGGCCGCACCGTGGGCTGCGCCTGGTGGAGCGGCTGAACGTGGCCACCGTGTTCGGCCTGCCCGTGGCCATCGGCGCCTACTTCTGGGCCAACCGCCTGCTGCCGATCGACCTGGCCGACCGCGCCGGCTGGGAGGCGCACGCCCTCTTCATCGCCTGGGGCGCCACGCTGCTGCACGCCTGCCTGCGCCCACCACCGCGCGCCTGGGTGGAGCAGGGCGCGCTCGCCGCCGGGGCGCTGGGCCTGTTGCCGGTGTTGAACGCGCTCACTGACGGACAGCACCTCGGTGCGTCCTGGGCGGGGGGCGACTGGGCGATGGCGGGATTCGATCTCACCGCGCTGGCGCTGGGGAGCGCCTTTGCGTGGATCGCCTGGCGCCTGCATCGGCGGGCGCGGCGAACGGAGGCCGGCGCGTGATGCCGCTGCTCGCGTTGGCGCTGGCCTGCGTCGGCTTCGCCGGCCTGGCGCTGGCCATGGACCGCCACCACCAGCGGCTGTGGAAGCGCCCCGCCTCGAGCGCCGCGCGCTGGCTGGGGCGGGCGGTGGGCCTGCTCGGCCTGGGGGCGGCGCTGGCCGTGTGCCTGCTGGGCGCCGGTGGGGCCGTAGGGCCGGTGCTGTGGCTGGGCCTGCTCTCGGTCGCGGGCGTGGTCGTTGTCCTGGCGCTCGCTTGAGGGTGGCGCGCGGTGGTGTCCGCGCCGCACGCATCGCGGTGCGGAATTCACGCTTTCCAGGGCTTTCTGTGCTTCCCGGCCAGCGCGCGCCCCGTGCCGGAGCCAGGGTCTGCAGAATGAAGGCAGTTGAACTTCTCTGCTGTCCATGCCCGTCATTCCGTTTCCGTTGAGCAACCCCCGGCACAGCGCGCCCACCGAACTTCCCCCGGACCCACCCGTGCGCCTGCGGCCCGATGAGGTGGAGGCCCTGACCCAGCTGGACTTCTACCACCGCGCCCGTTCCCATGAGGACAACGGCACGCTGCTCATCGAGGCCGAGGACGAGGCCCAGCTGGCGCGTTACCTGGAGTTCCACGGCCTGCGCCTGCCCCGCGCGGTGGCGGCCAAGCAGGTGCTCGAGCTGTGCAACGACCTGCGCTGGTCGTACGGCGAGGCGGTGCGCTGCGCGGCGCGCGGCGACACCGACATCGCCGCGCACTTCCCCGGCCTCAGCGCCGAGAAGCTGGACTACGTGCGCGCGATCGCCAGCCAGGAAAGACACAGGGCGAGGGATCTCGCGAGAAAGCTCTTCGCCAGCCGGGGCGGCGAGGTGTTCCTGTACTGAAGGAAGGCCGAAGGCTCAGGCCCAGGGGTCGAGCACGATGCGGCCGCTCAGGTCGCCCGTTTCCAGCCGTTGCTGCGCGGCCCGCACCTCGGACAGCGGCAGCACCGCGTGAATGACCGGGTGGATGCGGTCCTGCGCCAGCAGCTCCAGCACCGCGCGCTGGTCGTTCAGCGTGGAGGCGCGCGCGCCACGGATGTTGAGCTCCAGCCGCACGCAATCCGCCGCCGTGATCGGCAAGGGCGCCGACGAACCTTCGCCCGCCACCGCGACCAGGGTGCCGCCCGGGCGCAGCACGTCGACGCAAAGACGCACCATGGCCGGGTCGCCGCTGTAGTCCACCGCGCCGTCCACGCCCAGCGGGCTTGCGGCCGCGCGGATGTCGGCGCAAGCCTCGGGCGAAGGCAGCAGCACCACCTTGTGGGCGCCGCAGGCGTGAAGGAAATCCACCTTGGCCGGCGAGCGGGTCACCGCGACCACGCGCACGCCCATGAGCCGGGCCAGGTCCAGCGTGGCCGACCCCATGCCGCCGGAGCCGCCCACCACGAACACCGTGTCGCCCGCGCTCGCCTGCAGGCGGTCCTTGAGGATGCGGTGCGCGGTGGCGTAGGACCACATCGCGGCCGCGGCCCGTTCAGGCGCCACGCCGTCGGGCAAGGGCAGCCAGTAGGACTCGGGCCGCGCCACGAACTGCGCGTTGCCGCCGAACATGGTGTGGCCCGGGTAGTCGATGTCGGTCGACAGATTGCCCAGGCCGCGGATGGTCAGCGGCGATTGCGGGTTCGCTGGGTGCACCAGGCCCACCACGCGATCGCCCGGCCGGAAGGCCTTGACGCTGTCCCCCACCGCCTCGACCACGCCCACCGCATCGCGACCTGGCTGCATCGGCAGCGGGAAGGGCTTGCGGCCCGGCAGGCTGAACTGCGTGCCACCCTGGCGGTACTTGATGTCCCAGCGCGACACGGTGGTGGCCAACACGCGCACCCGCACGTCCAGCGGCCCCACCTCGGGCAGGGGCTGATCGCCGTACTGCAAGACCTCCACACCCCCATGGGCCGCGAGGCGAACCGCTTTCATCGTCATTCGCTGGCCTTGATCTTCAGCGTCTTGATGACCTGGCCCCAATGGTCCTGCTGCTGCTTCATCTCCAGCGCGAAGGCCTCGGGTGGGAGCGGCCGGGGCTCGGCGCCGATGGCGCGCAGCTGCTGCACCACGTCCGGCTGGGCCAGCACCTTCTGCAGCGCCGCCGCCGTCTTGTTCACCACCTCTTTGGAGGTCTGTGCCGGCGCGAACAGGCCCCACCAGCCGCGCATCTCCATTTCCGGAAAGCCCGCCTCGCGCGCGGTGGGCACGTCGGGCAGCAAGGGGTTGCGCTCCGCGCCGGTGGTGACCAGCGGGCGCAGCTTGCCGGCCCTGATCAGCGCCAGGTAGGACGAGGTGTCGGCGATCGACATGTCGATGTGGCGCGCCAGCGTGTCCTGCATCACCTGGGCGCCGCCCTTGTAGGGCACGCGCGTCATCTGGAGCTGGCGCGTGTGCACCAGCTGTTCACCGGCGATCTGCACCATGAGGATGGCCGTGCCGTAGGACACCTGGCCCGGCCGCTCCTTCACGTAGGCCACGAACTCGCCCAGGGTCTTGGCGGGCACGGCGGGGTGCACCACCACCACGGCGGTGCTCTCGCTGATCTTGCCGATGGGGCTGAAGTCCTTCACCGGGTCGTAGCTGATGTTGTTGTAGGCGAAGGGGTTCATCACCATGGTCGACATGTGCGCCATCAACAAGGTGTTGCCGTCGGCCGGCGCCTTGGCCGCCTGGCTGGCGCCGATCATCATGTCGCCGCCCGGCCGGTTCTCCACCACGATGGGGTGGCCCAGCAGATCGCGCAAGGGCGTGGCGAGGATGCGCGCGATGTTGTCGCCGCCCGAGCCCGGCGGCAGCGGCACCAGCAGCCGGATGGGGCGGCCCGCGTCCTGCGCGAACGCCAGGCCGGTGGTGGTGGTGAGTGAGGTCGCGGCCATCGCCGCGACAAGGCTTCTTCTGCTCAGGCGCATGGGTCTGTCTCCTGTGTTTGTGTTGGGCTGTCCGCATGCTAGGCCGGCTGCTCGCGCGCTTCAAACGAAGATTGGTGATGCGGCCCATCCGTTTTGAAAATGTCCCGCCGACATTTCGCAAACGCATGCGCCGCATCACGAGCTTTCATTGGTTTTCCGGAAGTCGAATACCTAGCATCCCGCTGCCCGTATTCAACAACCAGGAGACACCTTTTGAACACCACGAAAAGCGGCATCGCGGCGGCGGCGGCGCTGGCCCTCACGAGCCTGCCCGCCACGGCGCAGAACAACACCGGCCCCACGCTGTACGGCACCGTCGACGGCGGCTTCTACGCCAGGCAGCTGGCGGGCGAGGCGCGCGTCTCGCGCGTGGACGGCGGCATGATGACCACCTCGCGCTGGGGCATCCGCGGCTCCGAAGACCTGGGCGGTGGGCTCACCGCGCTGTTCGACCTCGGCGGCCACTTCCGCCTGGACACCGGCGAGGTCGGCCGCCACCCGGGCGACAACGCCGCCGGCCGTTTCTTCTCGCGCTACAGCTTCGTCGGTGTGCGTGGCGCCTTCGGGCAGTTCCGCGCGGGCCGCATTCCCACCGGCAGTTTCGTCAACACGCTGAGCTTCACGCCCTTTGGCGACTCCACCACGCTGGGCCCGTTCATGCTGCACACCTTCGTCGGCTCGCAGCCCATGCTGGCCTCGCACGGCATCAGCGACGGCAGCTGGAACAACTCGCTGGTCTACAACACGCCCACGCTGGGCAACTTCTCGGGCTCGCTGCAGGTCGCACCGGGCGAAGCCGCGCCGGAAGGGCGCCGTTTCGATGGCACGGCGAACTACCGCTCGGGTCCTTTCGCGGCGGCGCTGAGCGTCAGCAGGATCCGCGCGGCGGCGTACAACGTGCCGCGGTCGCGCACCGACCCGGCGGGCGCGCCCTACGTGATCGAAGCCGAGTCGAGCACGCTCGGCAGCGTGTCCTACGACTTCCAGGTGGTCAAGCTGTTCGGCCAGTGGGCCAAGGCCACGCTGCGCCCGCGCGGCCAGGCCGAGATCGACCTGGACACCGTGGGTGTGCACGCGGCCGTGCCCTTCGGCGCCGGGCGCTTCATCGCCTCGTGGGCGCGCACCGAACGTACGCAGGCCGGCACCACCGAGCGCGATCGCACCACGCTGGCCGCGGGTTACCTGCACAGCCTGTCCAAACGCACCGATGTGTACGCCGTGGTGATGAACGACCGGGCCACCGGCCTGCGTACCGGCACCGGTTACGCCCTCGGCATGCGCCACCACTTCTGAGATCCCCATGAAACTCGTGACCATCGATTCCGTGCGCGGCGGCGAGCCCGGCGCGCTGTTGCCTTCGGGCGAGGTGCTGGCGCTGCGGCGCGCGGCCCAGGCCGACAGCTTGGAGGCCTGGCTGCCCGAGAGCCTGCGCGAGCTGCTGGCCGGCGGGCCGGCCGCGCTGGCCCTGGTGCGCGGCCTCGTGGACCGTGTGCAGGCCGACCCCGGCCTGCAGGACCGCCTGCGCCAGCGCGGGGCGCTGATGCCACCGGGCACCCGCCTGCTCGCGCCCGTGCCCAACCCCGGCCTGGTGGTGGCCGCGGGCCTGGCCTACAAGTCGCACCTGGCCGAAATGGCCGGCACGCCCGCGCCCCGGCAGCCCACCGGCTTCCTCAAGGTGGCGGCCTCCATCGTCGGGCCGGAACACGCGGTGGCGCTGCCCGCCGACGCGCCCGCGCACGTGGACTACGAGGGCGAGCTCGCGGTGGTGTTCGGCCGGCGCTGCCACCGCGTGAGCGCGGACCAGGCGATGGCCTGCGTCGCTGGCTACACCGTGGCCAACGACATCTCCGCGCGCGACTGGGTGCGCGACGTCTGGGGCGCGACGCAGCCCTGGGAGGCGCGCCAGACCTGGGAGGTCAACATCATGGGCAAGCAGTTCGAGGGCTTCACGCCGCTGGGGCCGGTGCTGCTCACGGCAGACGAAGTGCCCGACGTGGGGCGCCTGCACATCACCACCCACCTCAACAGCGCGCTCATGCAGTCCTCGCCCGTGAGCGACCTGATCTTCTGCCTGCCCGAGACCATCGCGCACTTCTCGCGCTGGTACTGCTTCAACGCCGGCGATGTGCTGCTGACGGGCACACCGGCCGGCGTGGGGGCCGGGCGCAAGCCGCCGGTTTTCATGAAGGCGGGCGACGTGATCGAGGTCGCCATCTCCGGCATCGGCACGCTGCGCAACACCCTGGTGGCGGCGGGCTGACAAGGCGCTTCAGCCGGGTTCGCCCGGCGATGCCGCCGTCTCCCCGTCGTGCAGCGTGGCCAGCGTGAGTTCGCGCAGCCAGATGTTGCCGCCATCGGCGTGCGCGCGGTCGTGCCATTGCTGGCGCACCGAAAACGGCGGCACCTCGAACGGCAGTTGCGCCGAACGCAGCTGGTCGCGCGAGGCCATCATGGCCTGGCCGAGCCGGCACGGCACGGTGAGCACCAGGCGCGATTCGCTCAACAAGGCCGACAGGCCCAGGGAGTGCGCGGCCGTCAACACCACCTTGCGCCGCGCCAGCAGGTCGGCCGCCATCAGCGTGGACTGCAGGGCCGCGTCGCTGGCGCCGCTGGGCCGGTAGGCCAGGTGTTCGGCGCCGAAGTACTCGTCGAAGCTCATGCGCTCGGAGCGGATGTGGTGGTCCACGTGCATGAGCGCGAAGAAGGTCTCGTCGAACAGGTGCTGCGCATGGAAGCCCGCGCCCATGGGCGCCCAGCTGCCGATCGCCAGGTCGACGCCGCCGTCCGCCATCAGGTGGCGCGTTTCCTCCGGCGAGGTGCCGATGATCTCGAACTGCACATGCGGCGCCTGCGCGCGCGCCGCCGACATCAGGCGCGGCAGCACCACCAGCTGCCCCACGTCGTTCATGGCGATGCGGAACAGGCGGTCGCTGGTGGCGGGATCGAAACGCCGCACCTGGTCCAGCGCCTGGTTGAACTTGGCCAGGCCTTCTTCGACCAGGCCGATGAGCTGCTTGGCCATGGGCGTGGGCACCATGCCCTTGGGCGTGCGCACGAACAGCGGGTCGTCGAAGCGCTCGCGCAGGCGCTTGAGCGCGTTGCTCACGGCCGACTGCGTCATGCAGACCTTTTCACCGGCGACGGTCACGCTGCCGGTGACGTAGATGGCCTGAAAGACAAGGAACAGGTTCAGGTCGACGGTGTTGATGTTCATGGGTGGGGGCAGTGTAGGCAGGCTGGCGCGCGCGTCCATTGGGGAAAGCCACGAAGGCCATTTCGAAGCGACATGGCGCCCATCACGACTATTTGTTGGACGGCCTCGCGGGGCGCTGCCAAAGTCTCGCGCATGAGCTTCACCATCACGCTGCACCCGGCCGACCAATCCTTTGCCTGTGGTCCCGGCACCGACATCCTGCGCGCGGGCCTGGCCAGCGGCGTGGCCATGCGCTACAGCTGCCGCTCAGGCGTGTGCCGCACCTGCCGGGGCCGCCTCGTGTCGGGCCAGGTGGACTTCGGCGACGTGCACCCGCACTACCTGTCCGACGAAGAAAAGGCGCAGGGCCATGTGCACCTGTGCTGCGCGCGCCCGCTGACGGACTGCAGCTTCGAGATCGAACCCTTCGACCCCCACCTGGTGCCGGCGCGCACGCTGCCGGTGCGGGTGCTGCGCATGGAGCGGCTCGCGCCCGACGTGATGCGCCTGCTGCTGGGCACGCCACCGAACGAGCCCCTGAACTGGCGCGCCGGCCAGTACCTGGAGATCGTGCTCGGCGACGGGCTGCGGCGCTGCTACTCCATGGCCAGCGCACCGCGCGCCGGTGGCCGGCGGCAGATCGAGCTGCACATCCGCCACATGCCCGGCGGCCGCTTCACCGACCACGTGTTCGGCCAGTTGCGCGAACGCGATCTGCTGCGCGTGGAGGCGCCCCAGGGCAGCTTCTTTCTCGATGCGCAGAGCGAAAAGCCGGTGGTCATGCTCGCCTCGGGCACCGGCTTCGCGCCCATCCAGGCGATGGTGGAAGACAGCCTGGCCCAGGGCCTGCGCCGGCCCATCGACGTGTACTGGGGCGGCCGCCGGCGGATCGACCTCTACCTCGACGCGCAGGCGCGCCAGTGGGCCGCCGAGCATGCGCACATCCGCTACGTGCCGGTACTCAGCGAAGCCGGAGACGACCCCGCCTGGACCGGGCGCACCGGCCTCGTGCACCGCGCCGTGCTGCAGGACCATCCCGAGCTGTCGGGGCACCAGGTCTATGCCTGCGGCGCGCCGCCCATGGTGGACGCGGCCCGCCACGACTTCGGCGAGGCCGGCCTGCCGGCGAACCAGTTCTTCGCCGATGCCTTCATCTCCGAGGCCGACCGCCGGCCGGCCCCGCACTGACCTTCAACCGAGAGAGAGACCCATCGCCATGATCGCTGGATTCGTCCCCGACAACTGCCGCGTCGAACCGCCCGCGCGCCACTCCGTGCTCAAGCCTTTGTGCCTGAGCCACGGCACGCTGGAGTGCTTCAACCTCGCGGCCTCGCGCCGCTTCTACGAAGAGTTCCTGGGGCTCGAATGCGCGCGCCACGCCAAGCCCGCGATGTCGATCCGCCTGGGCATGCGCTTCCATGTGGTGTGCGTGGAGGTGGGCGACCAGATCCACCCCTGCAACGTGCTCAACCACTGGGGGCTGGACGTCGCCTCGCGCGACGAGGTGGACCACGCGCACGCGCTGGCGCTGCGGTTCAAGGACACCTACGGCATCCGTCAGGTGCTCCCCATCCAGGACATGCACGGCGTGTACTCGTTCTACTTCGAAGACCTCGACCACAACTGGTGGGAGATCCAGTACTACGAGAATGGCTTCGTGCACGACGACTACTTCGATTTCGGCGACCGCTTCGACATGACCCCCTCTGAGGAAACCCGCGCATGACCACCGTGAACGTCACCCCGTTCGAGATCCAGTTCCGCACCCGCGACGGCCTGCTGCTGCGCGCCGACGTCTACCTGCCGCCCGGCGGGCAGGGCGCCTTCCCCACGCTGCTGGCCGCTTCGCCGTACCAGAAGTCCCTGCGCCGCCTGCCCGCCATGGGCGTGTTCCCCTTCATCGAATACGGCCCCATCCAGCTGTACCTGGACCACGGCTACGCCTACGTCATCCTGGACCTGCCGGGCTCGGGCGTGTCCGAAGGTATCTGGGACCCGTGGTCCAAGGCCGAAGGCGAGGCCACGCACGACGCGATCGAACACATCGCCACCCAGCCCTGGTCGAGCGGGCGCATCGGCATGATCGGCCAGTCCTACTACGCCATGAGCCAGTGGAACGCCGCGCGCACGCGCCCGCCGCACCTCACCACCATCGTGCCGTACGACGGCTCGTGCGACCCCTACCGCGATTTCCTGTACCACGGGGGTGTGCCCATCCAGGGCTTCCTGGGTTCCTGGCTGATCGGTTCGGTGCTGCTGCAGCACACCGCCGAAGGGCACGATGTGCGCGGGGGCGCGCGCCACGAGGTGCTGCCCGACGTGTTGTCGCACACGCTGGACGACGGGTGGCACCGCCGCCGCGCCGCCTTCTGGGAACTCGGGAACATCGACATCCCGGTGTTCTCCATCGGCGTCTGGGGCAAGGCCTCGCTGCACCTGCGCGGCAACGTCAACGGCTTTGCCGGCGTGCGGGGGCCGCGCAAGCTGCTCATCACCGAGCCCGACACCTTCCACAAGGCACAGCACTATTTCGCCGAAGAGGCCCTGCACCGCGAGGAGCTGCTGCCCTGGTACGACCACCACCTCAAGGGCGTGGACAACGGCGTCATGGACCAGGCGGCGGTGCGTTACTTCGTCAATGGGCGCGGGCGCTATGCGGGCACCGACGCCTGGCCACCGGCCGATGCCACGCCCCGCGCCTTCTACCTCGATGGCGCGCGCAGCGGCGTGGTGAATTCGCTCAACGACGGCTCGCTGACCGACGCCGCGCCCGCCGAGGCGGCGGCGTCCACCGCATGGACCTACCCCGACGCGCAGTGGGTGGCCGGGGTGACCACCTTCGTCAACGGCGTGCCCGACCACGTGGCCCGCGTCAACACCTTCACCACGGCGCCGTTCGAGACCGACAGCGAGTTCACCGGCCAAGGCACCCTGGTGCTGCACGCCTCGTCGGACCAGACCGACTTCGACGTCTTCGTCAAGCTGAGCCTGCTGCCCGCGCCGGGCCGCCCCGGGCCCGCGCGCAAGATGAGCCAGGGCTGGCTGCGCGCCTCGCACCGGCGCGAGGACCCGGCGCTGACGCAGGAGCTGCGCCCCTTCCACACCCACGACCGGGTCGAGCCCGTGGTGCCGGGCCAGGTGGTGGAGCTGCGCATCGAACTCATGCCCATGGGGTTTGTCGTGCAGCCCGGTGAGCGCCTGCGGCTGGAGATCACGAACAACGACTCCACGATGATCGACCAGCCGATGACGCACTGGTATGGGCAGAAGGTCGGCACCGACACCTACCACCACGACCGGCTGCACCCGTCGCGGTTGCTGCTGCCGCAGCGGGCCGTGGCCGCCTGACATCGCCCGGGTTCCTGGCGGCATTTCCTGGTGGCATCGATGGAGCCGATGCCACCATCGATGGGCCGACATGGCGCGCAGGCGGCCCCAGCCGGTAGATTGCGGGCCCATGACGGAACCCATCACCTCCCTGCCTTCCCCCACCCCCTTGCCCGTGACGCACGCGGGCGTGCGCGTGCCCACGGTCTTCTGGTCGCCCGAAGCGCCCAGCCGGGGCATCGTCCTGGCGTCTCACGGCGGCAGTGGCCACAAGCTGTCCCAAGCGGTGCTGGCCATCGCCGCGCGCTGCCTGCCCCTGGGCCTGAGCGTGCTGGCCATCGATGGCCCGGTGCAGGGCGATCGGCGCAGCGACGGCAGCCTCGATCCCGCGGTGGCGCGCCTGGCTTTTCGCGAGGCGTGGCGCGCCGGCGTGGGCCGCACGGGCATGGCGCAGGAATGGCGGGCGGCGCTGGATGCGCTGCTGGCCTTGCCCGGCCACGCCGGCCTGCCGATCGGCTACATCGGCGTGTCCATGGGCACGGCCTATGGCCTGCCGCTGCTGGCCACGGAACCGCGCATCCGGGCGGCGGTGCTGGGCCTGTGGGGCACCACCTACCCGGCGAGCGAGCACCTGGCGGCGCACGCGCAGCGCGTGCAATGCCCGGTCTGGTTCACGCAGCAGTGGAATGACGAGTTCTTCGACCGCGAAGGCACGTTCGCCCTGTTCGACGCCATCGGTTCCAGCGACAAGCGGCTCGTCGCCTACCCCGGCCCGCACCGCGAACTCGAGGGCGCGCGCCTGGCCGACGCGGTGTCCTTCATCGCCGGGCGCCTGCTGCCCGCCTGAGGGCTGGGCGCGGCCTCAGAGGGTGCGCGCCGACAGCCCGTGGCCGATGTCCCGGAGCGTGTCCCGGAGCCACTTGTGGCCTGGGTCGTGCTGCATGCGCTCATGCCAGGTCATGCTCACATGCACGGGGGGCACGTCGAAGGGCAGCGGCAGCACCTGGATCGGCAGCGTCTCCCGCGACTGCATGGCCAGGTGGTCCGGCACCACCGCCAGCAGCTTGGACTTCGCCACCACGCCCGGCAGCAGCGTGAGGCTGGACAGCAGCAGCGCCACCTTGCGGGCCTGGCCCAGCGCCTCCAGCGCTTCGTCCACCAGCACCTCCATGGTGGCGTGCACCACGGGGGGCGCGCCCCAGCGCGCGTGGTCCGCCGCCGTGAACTGCGCCAGGCTCAGGCTGCCCTGCACCTCGGGATGGTCCGCGCACGCGATGCAGACCAGGCGCTGGGGGTAGAGCGTCATCTGGCGCAGTTCCGACGGCGGCGTGCGCACGAAGGCCAGCGCCAGGTCGAAGTCGCCGTCGCGCAGGTACTCCGACAGGCGCCGGGGATCGCCCGGGTGCACGGTGAACCGCATGCGGGGTGCTTCCCGGGTCGCGACGGCCATCAGCTCCGGCAGCACCACGCGCGAGATGCCGTCCGAGGCCATGACGCGCCAGCGCGCGGGCGACGCCGCGGGGTCGAACTGCTCATCGGCGAACCCGCGTCCTTCCAGCAGGTCGGTCATCTCGCGGATGCGGCCCACCAGTTCGAGCGCGCGCGGCGTGGGCTCCATGCCCGTGCTGGTCTTCACCAGCAGCACGTCGCGGAACACCTCGCGCATGCGGGCGAGGGCGGCCGACATGGCCGGCTGCCCGATGTGCATGCGCTCGGCCGCCCGGGTCACGTGGCGCTCTTCCACCAGGGCCTGGAGGTAGAGCAACTGCTGAAAGGTGAGGCGGTGAAGCCCGGTCATGGCGGCATGGTTCCTTGTGGCGATCGATCGGGGCCGATGGTGTCATCAAAACCGCGCCATGGCGCCCGCGGTCGAATGAACATCCAATGGCGCAGCATATCAACGGAGACCCACCCATGACCCTCAGCACCCCCACGGCCCGCCCGGGCGCCCTTTCCATCGACCAGATGAACCGCCAGCTCGCGGCCTCCCCCGGTTACCGGGTGTCGGACCAGGCCCCCGCCGCGAAACACCGGGACGCGGTGCAGCGCGTGTTCGGCGGCACCCTGACGCCCCTGATGGCCGCCGCCGAGGCCACGGGCCGCTTCGCCCAGGCCGCGCTCGCCTGCCCGCCCACGGCCTGCACCGGCAAGCTCGAACTCGCCCAGGGCGCGCAGACCCAGGCCTGGCGCAACCCCGACGCCATCGAATGCGTGTTCTGTGTCGAAGGCCCGATCGAGGTCCGCTGCGGCTCGGGCCTGGAGCACCGGGTGACGCTGGGCCGGTTCGACATGGTGTCGGTGCCCGCCAACGTGCGCTTGCAGATCGTCAACACGGGTGGTGCGACCGCGCGCAGCGTGCACGTGCTGAGCATCGCGCCGCAGGGTCGCTACAGCGCGGTGTTCGATGCCGCGCTGGCGCCGCAGGTCTCCGACGATGCCGCCCGCGAGCTCGGCCTGCGCTTCGACAGCGAGGCCGGGGACCGCATCGACGCGGCCGTGCTGGAAGGGCGCGTGACGCGCTTCGAGACGCTGGTGCCCTACAAGAAGGACCTCAACCGCACCAGCGGCCTGCCGCCCGAGGCCACTGAGGCGCTGTCGGCGGGCAACGTGTTCCCGCTGATCGTCCCCGAAGGCCACATCGGCCGCTCGCGCACGGCGCCGATGTACGGCAACCAGGGCCTCTACATCTCGATCGCGGAGTGCCGCGCCGGCACCGACGGCCCGCCGCCGCACGCGCACTCGGACACCCAGGAATCGTTCTACGTGCTCGACGGCACCTTCGACATGTGCACCGGCTTCGAGAACGAAAGCGTGGTGAAGGTCCAGCCCAACGACCTGATCGCCATGCCGAACAAGGTCATGCGCACCTTCTGCAACACGACGGGCCGGCCCGCGCGCCTGCTGGTCATCATCCAGGGACCGGACCGCATGAGCGACACGGTGTCGTTCTCGCGCGAGATCGGCCAGGACTTCGAAAAGCGCTTCGGCAAGGAGACCATCGAGGCCTATTCCAAGATCCGCATGACCTTCGACGCCGAAGAGCGCGTGGGCACCTGACCGCCCCATCATTCCCAAAAAAGGAGACAACCATGAACCGTCGAATTCTGCTGGCCGGCGCCATCGCCTGCGCCACCACCCTGCTCCCCACGTCGGGCTTCGCGCAGGAGCCATTCCCCTCGCGCCCCATCAAGCTGGTGGTGCCCGCCGCCGCGGGCGGCAGCACCGACATCGGCGCGCGCATCGTCGCCAAGTTCATGAGCGAATCGCTCGGGCAGCCGGTGGTGGTGGAGAACAAGGGCGGCGCCGGCGGCCGCCTGGGCCCGAGCGAGGTGGCCCGGGCCCCGGCCGATGGCTACACGCTGCTGTACGGGAATTCGATCGGCCAGGCCCTGCTGCCGGCGGTGGTCAAGACCCTGAGCTACGACCCGCTCAAGAGCTTCGCGCCGGTGGGCGGCGCCTTCTGGTACTCCACCGTGGTCGTGTGCAACGCCAAGGCGCCGTTCGACGACCTCAAGGGCCTGATCGAGCACGCGAAGAAGAACCCGGGCAAGCTCAACGTCGCCACGGCGGGGCCGGGCAGCGGCAACCACTTCAGCAGCGAGCTGCTGGCCAGCATGGCGGGCATCCAGGTGGCCCACGTGCCCTACAAGGGCAACGCGCCGGCCACGGCGGACGTGGTGGCCGGTTTTGCCGACTGCATCCACATCAGCGAAGCCAAGCCCTACCTCGACAGCGGCAAGGTCAAGGCCATCGCCACCACCGGGCTCAAGCGCGACCCGCGCTTCCCCCAGCTGCGCACCGTGGACGAGCTGGGCCTGAGCGGCTTCGACATCACCTGGTGGCAAGGCGTCTTCGCGCCCGCGGGCACGCCGAAGAATGTGATGGACGCGCTGTCCGCGGCGATGCGCAAGGCCGTGGAGACGCCCAGCGTGAAGGACACCATGTTCGACGCCGGCTTCGTGCCCGAGTTCATGACACCCACCGTGGTCAATGCGCGCATCAAGAGCGACATGGCCAAGTTCCAGAAGATCGCGGCCGACGCGAAGATCGATATCGAATGAGGACCTGACTCGACCATGAGCCACATGCACCCGGACGACATCCGCACGCTTTTCTCGCGGGCCATGTCGGACCTCTACCGCACGGAAGTTCCCCAGTACGGCACCTTGTGCGACCTGGTCGCGCGGGTCAACGAGGCCGAACTGGGCCGCCAGCCCCCGCTCGCCCGCGACGGGCGGCTGGATCGCCTGGAGGTCGAGCGCCACGGCGCGATCCGGGTCGGCACCGCCGACGAGCTCGCGCTCATCCGGCGCCTGTTCGCGCTGATGGGCATGCAACCGGTGGGCTACTACGACCTGTCGGCCGCCGGGGTGCCCGTGCATGCCACGGCGTTCCGGCCGGTGAGCGAGGCCTCGCTGGACCACAACCCGTTCCGGGTGTTCACCTCCCTGCTGCGGCTGGAACTCATCCCCGATGTGGGCCTGCGCCAGCGCGCGCAGGACATCCTGTCGCGGCGCCAGATCTTCACCGCGCGCTGCCTGGCGCTGCTGGAACAGGCCGAGCAGCAGGGCGGGCTGGACGGTGGCGATGCGCGCGAGTTCGTCAGCGAACTGATCGAGACCTTCCAATGGCACCGCGAGGCCACCGTCGATCTGGCCACCTACCGCCAGCTGCGCGCCGCGCATGCGCTGGTGGCCGACATCGTCTGCTTCAAGGGCCCCCACATCAACCACCTGACGCCGCGCACGTTGGACATCGACCGCGTGCAGGACGGCATGCCGGCGGCCGGGCTGGCCGCCAAGGACCGCATCGAGGGGCCGCCCCGCCGGGCGTTCCCGGTGCTGCTGCGCCAGACCAGTTTCCTGGCGCTCGAAGAATCCATCCGCTTCGTGGGCGAGACCGGGGACGACACGCACACCGCGCGCTTTGGCGAGGTGGAGCAGCGCGGCTGCGCGCTCACCCGAAAAGGCCGCGCGCTCTACGACCGGCTGCTGGCGCAGGCGCGCTCGGGCGATGAACACGCCTTCGCCGCGTTTCCTGACGGTGCGCAGGCCCTGTTCGAGAACGGCCTGGCCTTCTTCCGCTTCGAGGTGGACCCGGCCCGCCTGGCGCAGGCATCGCCCCCGGCCGGTGCGGATGCGCGGCAGCTGGTGGCCGGCGGCTGGCTCACGCTGGCACCCCTCACCTACGAGGACTTCCTGCCCGTGAGCGCGGCCGGCATCTTCCGCTCCAACCTGGGCGACGAGGTGCGCGGCGGTTACGAGGCCGCAGGCCATCAGCCAGATTTCGAGCGCGCGCTGGGCGCGCCGGTCATCGATGAAATCGCCTTGTACGAAGCCGCCCAGGCGGCTTCGCTGGCGGCTTGCGAACGCACGCTCAGGGCCGCCTGCCCGGCCTGGAGCGCGTGATGGCGCGCGCCGAGATCGACCAGGGCCTCGCCGACCGCCTGGTGCGCGAGCTGGGGCCGCGCGGTGCCGTCTTCGATGCGAAGGAGATGCAAGCCTACGAGGCCTCCGCCCGCCACGGCGCGGGGCAGGCCAGGGCGGTGGTGCGCCCGGCCGACCTGGCGCAGCTGGCCTGGGTGGTGCGCGAACTGGTGGCCGGCGGTGCGCACGTCGTGGCCCAGGGCGCGGCCACCGGCCTGGTGGGCGCGGCCACGCCCACGCCCGACGGCACGCAGTGGGTGCTCTCCACCCAGCGGCTGCGCGACGTGCTGCACATCGACCCGGTCAACCGCAGCGCCACTGTGGCCGCGGGCTTTCGCCTGTCCGACCTCAACCGCGAGGCGCAGGCGCATGGCCTGTGTTTCCCCATCGACCTCGGGGCCGACCCGACGATCGGGGGCATGGTGGCCACCAACACCGGCGGAGCGCGGCTGATCCGCTACGGCGGCGTGCGCGAGAACCTGCTCGGGCTGCAGGCGGTGCTGGCCCACCCCGCCGGCCAGGTGGTCGGCACCGACCGCCACCTGCGCAAGAACAACACCGGCCTGGACTGGACGCAGCTGCTCTGCGGCAGCTTCGGGGCCTTCGGCATCGTCGGCCGCGCCACGCTCAAGCTGCACCCCGTGCAGCGGCAGAGCGCCACGGCGCTGGTCGCGGTGGACTCCGCCGACACCGCAGTCGCCCTGGCGTGCGCGCTCGAGCAGGACATGGGCGAGTTCGTCAGCGCGTTCGAGGGCATGTCCTGCGGCGCCCTGCAGGCGGTCGAGCGCCACCAGGGGCAAGGCCTCTTCGCGGAGACACCCCCGTACGCGGTGCTGATGGAGGTCTCCAGCGCCGTGGCCCCCGGCCAGGGCCTGGATCTGGAGCGCATGCTGATGGCCTGGCTGGAAGGCCGCCTGGAGCAGGGCGGCATCCTGGACGCCATCGTCGACAAGCCGGCCCAGCTCTGGCGCATCCGGCACGCGGTCAGCGAGTCGGTGCAGGCCCTGGGGCGCCTGGTGGCTTTCGACGTGGCGGTGGCGCGCTCCGCGTTCGCCCCGTTCCGCGACGAAGCCCAGGCGCTCATCGAGCGGCACCTGCCCGGCGCGCGGCTCTGCGACTTCGGCCACCTCGGGGACGGCGGCGTGCACCTGAACATGACGGTGCCCGAAGCGACCAGCGCGGCGCAGATCGACACCTTGCGCGAGGCCCTCTACGAGGCCGTGGTGGTCCGGTTCTCGGGCAGCTTCAGCGCGGAGCACGGCGTGGGGCCCTACAACCAGCGCTTCTACGACCGCTACACCGAGGCGCCCCTGCGCAGCGTCTGCAGCGCGTTGCAGCAGGCGCTGGACCCGGGGCTCCAGCTGGGCAATGTGCGGCTGGGTGGAGCGGTGCCGGCCTGACGGGTTCAGCCGCCGCGGGCCATCGCCAGCACCGTGCGCGCCTGCGCCGCATCCACCACCCCCGGCGTGTCCGAGGTCCAGGCGACGAAGCTGTCGGGCCGCACCAGCACCAGGCGGGCCTCGTAGCGCGCGGCCTCGCCGGTCCGGGTGTCTTCCACCACGTTCAGCGGCAGCGTCAGGGCGGCCGCGGCATCGCGGAACGCCTGCGCTTCAACGGCGCTGGCGCCCAGCGCGATCAGGGTGTAGCCCGGCCCGAAGGCCTCGTACACGTTGCGCCCGGAGGACAGGACCGCCGGCGCGATGTGGTGGCCGGCCCGCGCGACGAACTGGTGCGAGCCCACCGAGCTCGGGCCTTGTCCGCTGCCGTTGGGCTGCACCACGGGCGAGCCTTCGTAGTTCGGCTCGAAGGCGTGCACCTCGCCCACCGCGCCTTTCGCGCGCGCCTGCCAGGCGGCGTCGAACGCGGCCTGGTCAACGGCCGGGTCGTGCGTCTCCAGGAACTCGCGGTCGGTGTCGATCGACTTGGCGATGAAGTCGCGGATCGTGGAGCCGGACACCGGGCGGCGTTCCGCGTCGTAGGAGTCGAGCAGGTCCCCGCCGCCCCAGCCCTGCAGCGTGGACGCCAGCTTCCAGCCCAGGTTGCGCGCGTCCTCCAGGCCGGAGTTCACGCCATAACCCCCGTAAGGCGGGTGGCTGTGGGCGGCGTCGCCCGCGATGAAGACGCGGCCCTGGCGGTAGCTGTCGGCCAGCATGAAGCGCAGGTCCCAGAAACCGATGTGCTCGAACTCGACCTCGAACGGCGCGCCCACGGCTTCGTGCAGGTAGGCGGCGAAGTCGAAGTTGTCCTTGGTGGTGCCCGGCGGCACCGGCGCGTGGAAGAACCAGGTGCTGCCCAGGTCCACGCGGCCGAAGAATTTCCAGTACCCCTTGAGGCCCGGCTGCAGCACGTTGTAGTAGGACTTGCCGGGGTAGCGCTTGAGCAGCTCGTGCAGCCCTTCGGACTTGAACACCAGCAGCACCATCATGCGGTCGTGGTCGGTGCGGGTCTGGGTCATGCCGGCCTTGTCGCGGATCACCGAGCGCGCGCCGTCGCAGCCCACGGCATAGGCCGCGCGCAGCTGCCGGCGGCCCGAGCCGCCGCGCTCCACCACGCTCACCGTCACGCCGTCGGCGTCCTGCTGCACGTCCTCGGCCTCCCAGCCGTACAGGGTGTGCACGCTGGGCAGCTCGGCCACGCGGCGGCGCAGCACGGCCTCGGTGGCGTACTGCGGCAGCCGCTCGTTGCCGGTGAAGTAATAGGGTTTGACCAGGTCGCGCTGCAGCCAGTCGTAGTGCGGCCCCAGCAGGGTGCCATAGGCCGTCAGGCCGCCGATGCCGTACTCCGGCGGAATGGTGCGCGCGGCGCGCAGCGCCGGCTCCGCGCCCCAGGCGTGGAAGTGCTCCATGGTGCGCTGGGTCAGGTTCTGGCCCTTGGGGATCGGCTGCGGCTGCGGGTAACGCTCCACCACCACGCAGCGCACGCCGCGCTGGCCCAGCTCGATCGCCAGGCCCGTGCCCACCGGGCCGCCACCGACGATGACCACCTCGGTGTCGAACGTGCTGTCGGCCTTGTTGTTGTGTTTGCTCATGTGTTCTCTCTTACTCGGCGGTGATGCCCTGGGCCTTGATCAGGCTGGCCCAGCGCTGGGCGTCGGTGGTCATCAGCTGCTGGAACGCTTCCGGGGTGGAGTGGGCGGGCGTCATGCCCTGGGTCTCGAACGCGGTCGCGATCGCGGGCTGCGCGAGGATGTCGCGCAGCTCCTTGTTCAGCTGGTCGATCAGCGCGCGCGGCGTGGCCGCGGGCGCCAGCACGCCGTACCACATGTCCACGTTCAGGTTGCCCAGGTTCAGGCTGCTGAGCGGCGGCACGTCGGGCAGCAGCGGGTTCGCCTGGCTCGAGCTGATGGCCAGCGCCTTGAGCTTGCCCGCCTTGATGTGCTGCAACGCCACGTGGATCGGCAGGAACATCAGTTCGATCTGTCCGCCCAGCAGGTCGGTCACGGCCGGCGCCGTGCCCCGGTAGCCGATGTGCGTGATGGAAATCTTGGCGCGGTTCTTCAGCAGCTCCATCGCCAGGTGGTGCGGCGTGCCGGCACCGGGCGAGCCGTAGTTGAGGGCGCCGGGGCGCGCTCGGGCGCGCTCCAGCAGGCCCTTGAGCGAATCGATCTTGGTGTTGGGGTGGGTCACCAGCAGCAGCTGGCCCCAGCTCGTGAGCGAGACGGCCGCAAGGTCCTTGACCGGGTTGAAGCCCGCGTTCGGGTACAGCGCGGCGTTCATCACCAGCGTGTTGACGCTCACCAGCAGCGTGCTGCCATCCGGCGTGGCGCGCACGACTTCCTGGGTGCCGATGTTGCCGGAGGCGCCGGCCTTGTTCTCGACGAAGAAGGGCCGCTTCAGGCGCTCGGCCAGCTGGGGCGCGATCTGGCGCGCGATCAGGTCGATGCCGGTGCCGGGGGTGAACGGCACCACCAGGCGCACCGGTCCGTTGGCCGGGCCCTGGGCCCGCACGAAAGGCGCGGCCACCGTGGCCAGGCCACCGAGCACGAGGCTTCGGCGCAGCGGGGAGGGGGGAAGGAAGGCGGGAGGGGTTTTCATGGTGCGGTCTCCATTGATGAGGGAGAATTACAGCAACACCTTTGACATTCATCAAACGGAAGATTTTGAACAACTCTTCAAGAAAACTGATCAATGTGGGCAGCCGGCAGCTTCAGGCCTTTCTGGAGGTGGCGCGCCTGCGCAGCTTCGCCAAGGCGGCCGAACAGGTGCACCTGTCGCCCTCGGGCATGAGCATGCTGGTCAAGGAACTCGAAGATCAGGTGGGCGCGCGCCTGTTCGACCGCACCACGCGCTCCGTCACGCTCACCGACGCCGGGCGCCGCCTGCAGCCGGTGGCCCAGCGCATCGTGGCCGAGCTGCGCGCGATCGACGACGTGATCGGCGGCACCGAGGCGGCCGTGCGCTCGCGCATCGACGTGGCGGCCACGCCCATGGTCTCGGCCAGCCTGTTGCCGGAGGTGATCAGCGCCTTCAACCAGAGCCACCCCCAGGTGCAGATCCACCTGGCGGACGTGGACGTGAGCGTGGTGCGCCAGCGCATCCTGGAGGGTGAGGCCGACATCGGCCTGGGCTTCTTCATCAAGCCCGCCTTGGGCCTGCAGCGCCAGCCGCTGTGCAAGTTCCGGCTGATGCGCATCAGCCCGCCGGGCAAGGGCGCGGGCGGCCTGGGGCCCAGCCAGACCTGGAGCAGCCTGGCGGAGCTGCCGCTCATCAGCCTGCCGGTCGACAACCCGATCCAGGCCGTGATCGAAAAACACCTCGCGCGCATCGGGCGCGCGCACGAGGAGCGGCCGCGCATGAACCTGATCGGCACCCTGATCGCGATGGTGCGCGCCGGCCGGGGCCACGCCATCGTGCCGTCCTTCGCGCTGGAGGACTGCCTGCGCCAGGGGCTCAAGGTGTCCATGCTCAGCAACCCCACGGTGCACATCGAGCTGCACGTGGTGTCGCTGCGCGGCACGCAGCCCAAGCTGGCGGCCACGGCCTTCGCGTCTGCCGTGAAGAAGGCGGCCTCGCGCCTGCCCGGTTAGGCCTTGCGAGGGCGCACGGTGCGCGCCGGTTGCCGCGCCACCTCGCGCAGCGCGTCCAGCAGGCCGTCCACCGCCGCGAAGCCGAGCGCGTCCTTGCGCCAGTACATCGTCATGGCGCTGGGCGTCTCCAGCAGCAGCGGCAGGCGCTTGAGCATCTTCCAGCGCTCGGGCAGCTCGATGGCGCGCTCGGAGACCACGGCCACCATGTCGCTTTCCGCCACCAGCGCGATGGTGGCGAGCAGGGAGTTCGACTGCACGCTCGCGCCCGGGATCGTGCGGCCGGCGGCCGAGAGCGCCGATTCGAGCAGGTCGCGCGCGGGGATGTCGCGCGTCCAGACCACCCAGCGCTGGGCCAGCAGGTGCGACCACTGCAGCGACTTGCGCTGCGCCAGCGGGTGGTCGGGCCGCACCGCGAAATGCAGCCGCTCCTCGTAGAGCACCTCCGAGGCGATGCCCGGGTCGTGGTACTTGGCCGCCGGCCGGCCCACCGCGATGTCGATCTCGCGCTGCGTGAGCTGCTGGAACAGCCGGTCCATCGGCGCCTCGACCAGCTCCACGCTCGCGTTGGGCATGCGGGCCAGCAGCGACAGCACCGCCTGCGGCACCACGCCCGCGATGGTGGCGCCCGAGGCACCGATCACCGCGCGGCCGCTGCCGCCGTCGCGCAGCGCGGCCATCTCTTCCCGCGCGCGGTCGAGCTCGTTGCCGATGTGCACCGCGAACTCGCGCAGGATCTGGCCGTGGGCGGTGGGGCGAAGCCCGCGCGCGTGGCGTTCGAACAGCGTCAGCCCGATGTCGGCCTCCAGCTCCTTGAGCCACTTCGAGAGCGCGGGCTGCGTCATGTGCAGCCGCTCGGCGGAGTGGCTGATGTTCTGCGTCTCCGCCAGGCTGACCAGTATCTGCAGGTGCCGCAGGCGCAGTCGATTCGTCCAGTCCATGGGCCGTCCTGCTATGTTCAAAAAGTTATGGATGAGAGCAATTCACCATTTTACGAGGCATGGCATCGGGCCAATACTCGACACCTTCAAGAACAGGAGACAAGACCATGATTCGCCGAAGCCTTCTGGCCTGCGTCGCGCTGTCCGCCATTGCCATGGCGGTGCAGGCCCAGGACACCTACCCGTCCAAGCCCATCAAGTTCGTCGTGGGCTACTCGCCCGGCGGCTCCCACGACATCCTCGCGCGCATCGTCGCCAAGCGCCTGGGCGACAGCCTGGGCCAGCCGGTGGTGGTGGAGAACCGCCCCAGCACCGGCGCCATCGTGGGGGCCGTGGTGACCAAGCAGGCCGCGCCCGATGGCTACACGCTGATGATCGGCGCCAGCGGCCCGCTGGTGATCAACGCCGCCACCTATGCCAACCTGCCGTACTCGCCGCAGAAGGACTTCATCCCGATCTCCACGATCGCGACCTTCCCGCTGATCGTCTCGGTCAAGGCGGACTCGCCGTTCAAGTCCATGCCCGACCTGGTGAAGTACACCAAGGAGAACCCGCAGCTCTCCAACTACGCCTCCAGCGCCTCCACCTTCCAGCTCGCCACCGAGCTGCTGAAGGAGCGCACCGGCATCCAGTCGCAGCACGTGCCCTACAAGGGCAGCGGCGACTCGATGAAGTCCGTGGCCGGCGGCGAGACCACCTTCAGCATGCTCGACCCCGGCCCGGCGGCCGGCGCCATCAACGGCAAGCTGGTGCGGGGCCTGGCCGTCTCGTCCGACGTGCGCAACCCGTCCTTCCCCGACATCCCCACGCTCAAGGAGCAGGGCATCGACCTGAGCATCCAGTTCTGGATCGGCCTGTTCGCGCCCGCCGGCACGCCCGCGCCCATCGTGAAGCTGCTGGAGCGTGAAGTGGCCAAGGCGGTGCAGCACCCGGAGACGCTCAAGAGCATGGCCCAGCTGGGCCTGACGCCGGCCTCCAGCACCTCGGAAGCCTTCACCCGCCAGATCGCGCAGGAGATCCCCACCTGGACCGAGGTCGCCCGCAAGAACAACATCAAGGCCGATCAGTGAGCATGAGCGAGATCACCTACCGCGCGCCGCGCCTGTTCATCGGAGGTCAGTGGCGCGCCGGCAGCGCGGACACGCGCAGCGCGGTGATCAACCCCGCCACCGAAGCCGTGCTCGACGAGCTGACGCACGCCTCGGCGCGCGACCTCGACGACGCGCTCGCGGCGGTGGCCCAGGGCTTCAAGGTCTGGCGCGCCACGCCCGCGGCGGCGCGCCAGCGCGTGCTGCTGCAGGGCGTGCAGAACCTGCGCGCGCAGCGCGAGACCATCGCGCGCCTGCTCACGCTGGAGCAGGGCAAGCCCCTGGCCCAGGCGCGCATGGAAGTCGATGTGGCGGCCGACATGGTGCAGTGGTACGCCGAGCAGGCCAAGCGCGTCTACGGCCGCATCCTGCCGGCGCCGCAGCCGGGCGCCGACTACGAGGTGCGCAAGGAGCCGGTGGGGCCCTGCCTGCTGATGTCGCCCTGGAACGTGCCCGTGATCCTCGCCGCGCGCAAGCTCGGCGGCGCGCTCGCGGCGGGCTGCTCGTGCATCCTCAAGCCGCCCGAGGAAACCCCTGCCTCGGTTGCGAAGATGGTCGAGTGCTTCATCGAAGCCGGCGCGCCCGATGGCGTCATCAACCTCGTCTTCGGCGTGCCGGCCTTCGTGTCCTCGCACCTCATCGCGTCGGACGTGATCCGCAAGGTGTCCTTCACCGGATCGGTGGCGGTGGGGCAGGGCCTGGCCCGCCTGGCCGCGCCCGGCCTCAAGCGCCTCACGCTGGAACTCGGCGGCCACTCGCCGGTGATCGTGTTCGACGACGCCGACGTGGACGCCGTGGCGCGCCAGCTGGTCGCGGCCAAGTTCCGCAACGCCGGCCAGCTCTGCCACGCGCCCACGCGCTTCTTCGTGCAGCGCGGCGCCTACGCGCGCTTCGTCGACACCTTCGCGGCCGCCGCCTCGCAACTGCGCGTGGGCGACGGCCTGGCCGAGGGCACCGACATGGGCCCGCTGGCCAACGGCCGGCGCCTGGGCGCGATCCGCGAACTCGTCGATGCGACACGCACCGAAGGCACGCTGGTGGCCGGCGGCGAGCGCGTGGGCGAGCAGGGCTACTTCCACCAGCCCACCGTGTTCGCCGACGTGAACCCCGATGCCAAGGCCATGCGCGAGGAGCCCTTCGGCCCGGTCGCGCTGATCCGCGCCTTCGACACGCCCGCGCAGGCCATCGAGCTGGCCAACGCCACGCGCTACGGCCTGGGCTCCTACGTGTTCACCGACTCCGCGCGCCTGCAACGCCAGATGATCGCCGACCTGGAGGTGGGCAGCGTCGCCATCAACAGCACCGTCGTCACCGTCGCCGAGGCGCCGTTCGGCGGCGTGCGCGACAGCGGCTACGGCTACGAGAGCGGCGAAGAGGGCCTCGACAGTTACCTCCACACCAAGTTCGTCAACCGCAGCTATTCCGCATGAGCCCCGTTTCCCCGACCCCTTTCACCGTGCGCGACGGCGTGTACGACGTGCTGCGCCAGTTCGGCGTGGACACCATCTTCGGCAACCCGGGCTCCACCGAGCTGCCCATGTTCCGCGACTTCCCCAGCGACATCCAGTACGTGCTGGGCCTGCAGGAAGCCGTGTGCGTGGGCATGGCCGACGGGTATGCCCAGGCCACCGGCAAGGTCGGCTTCGTCAACCTGCACTCGGCCGCCGGCGTGGGCCACGGCATGGGCAACCTCTACACCGCGTTCAAGAACCGCACGCCGCTGGTGGTCATCGCAGGCCAACAGTCGCGCTCGATCCAGCCGCTGGACGCCTACCTGGCCTCCGAGCGCGCCACCGAGCTGCCGCAGCCGTACGTGAAATGGAGCATCGAACCGGCGCGCGCGCAGGACGTGCCCCAGGCCATCGCCACCGCCTGCCGCCGCGCGCTGCAGGCGCCTTGCGGCCCGGTGCTGGTCTCCGTGCCCTCGGACGACTGGGACCAGCCCGCCGAGCCGGTGGTGCAGCGCGCCATGAGCCGGCGCACGGCGCCCGAGCCGCAGGCCATCGCCGCGCTGGCGCAGGCGCTCGCGGCCTGCGAGCGGCCGGTGTTCGTGGCCGGCGCGGAAGTGGACCGCACCGGGGCCTGGGACGGCATCGTCGCCCTGGCCGAGCGCCACGGCGCCAAGGTGTTCAACGCGCCCATGTCGGCGCGCGCGGGCTTCCCCGAGGACCATGCGCTGTTCCACGGTTTCCTGCCCGCGGTCAAGGCGCAGATCGTGCAGAAACTGGCCGGCCACGACCTGATCGTGGTGATCGGCGCGCCGGTGTTCACCTACCACGTGGAAGGCGACGGCCCGCACCTGCCCGACGGTGCCACGCTGTGGCAGCTCACCGAAGACCCCGATGCCGCCGCGCGCTCGCCGGTGGGCACCTCGGTGGTGGGCGACGTGGCGCTCGCGCTGCAGGCGCTGCAGGGCGCGCAACCGCAGCGCGCGCGCACCCCGCCGCCGGCCTGGGTGCGCGAAGCCCGCGCCGAACCGGGCGCGCCGATCCAGGTGGCCTTCCTGCTGCAGACCATCGCGGAACTGCGCTCGCCCGACGACGTGATCGTGGAAGAGGCCCCCACCGCGCGCGTGGTGATGCACCAGCACCTGCCGATCCAGAAGCCGCGCTCCTTCTTCACCATGGCCAGCGGTGGCCTGGGCCACAGCATGCCGGCCGCCGCCGGCATCGCCCTGGCCTGGCGCGAGCGCCGCGTGATCGCCATCATCGGCGACGGCTCCAGCATGTACTCGATCCAGACGCTGTGGACCGCCGCGCAGCTCGGCCTGAACATCAGCTTCGTCGTGGTCAACAACCGCCGCTACGGCGCGATGAAGCGCTTCGGCGGCGTGCTCGGTTTCCCGGCCGGCGCCGTGCTGCCGGGCACCGACCTGCCGGGCATCGACTTCGTCGCGCTGGCGCAAGGGCATGGCGTGCCCGGCGAGCGCGTGGAAGACCCCGGCCAGTTGCACGCGGCCTTGAAAGCGTCCCTCGCCTCGAGAGGCCCCTCGCTCGTGGAAGTGCGGGTCGCCTGAACAACCACCACCAGGAGACAAGACGATGAACCCCAACCTCCGCCGACGAAGCTTCGTGGGCGCGGCCCTCGCCGCCGGCGCCGCGCCCCTGGCCTTCGCCCAGGCCGGCCCCTACCCCAACCGGCCGATCCGCATCTTCGTCGGCTACGCCGCCGGTGGCGCGGTGGACACCATGGCGCGCATCGTCGCGCAGCGACTCACCACCGCGCTGGGCCAGTCCGTCATCGTGGAGAACCGCGCCGGCTCGGCCGGCCTGCTGGCGGCCGACACGGTGGCCAAGGCGCCGGCCGATGGCTACACGCTGCTGCACGGCGAAAGCGCGCTGCTCATCGCACCGCAGCTGCAGAACCAGACCTCCTCGCTGGACCCGATCAAATCGCTCGTTCCCGTGGCCGGCCTGTTCCAGTCGCGCCTGCTGCTGGTGGCCAACAACGACGTGAAGGCCAGCAACCCGGCCGAGTTCCTCGCGCTGGTCAAGGCCAACCCGGGCCGTTTCACCTACGGCACCTCGGGCATCGGCACCGTGCACCACCTGGGCGTGGAGCTGTTCAAGTCGCGCACCAAGACGCACCTGCTGCACATCCCCTACCGCGGCGCGTCGCAGCTCGTCACCGACGTGATCAATGGCCAGTTGCAGTTCGGCGTGGTGAGCGCCGCGGCCGGCGTGCCGCAGGTGCGCAGCGGGCGCGTGAAGGCCATCGCCATGTTCAGCTCGACCCGCCTGGCCGGCGCGGACGACATCGGCACCCTGGCCGAGGTGGTGCCGGGTTTTCACGTCGCGCCGCGCCAGATGCTGCTGGCGCCGGCCGGCACGCCGCAGGCCGTCATCGACCGCCTGAGCGCGGCCGTGGGCGAGCTGCTGGCCACGCCCGAGGCGGCCAGCGCCGCCGCCGCGCAAGGCGTCACCACCGCCTACCTGGCGCCGGGCCCGCTGGCGGCCGATGTGAAGCGCGAGTACGCGGAGTGGGGCCGGGTCATCAAGGCCCAGGGCATCTCGGCCGAATGAGCGCGCCGCGCCCCCGCATCGGCCTGATCGTGCCGCCGGCCCACGGGCGCGTGCCGCCCGATGCGCCCCTGCTGTACGGCGAGCGCTTCGACTTCATCGCGCGCGGCCTGGGCATCGACGGCGTGTCGCCCCGGGGCTTCGCGCCCGTGGTGAACCAGATCGTCGACCACGCCCGCGCCCTGCGCGCGGACGGCGCGCAGGCGATCTCGCTCATGGGCACCTCGCTCAGCTTCTACCAGGGCCCGGCCTTCACCGACCAGCTGCGCGACGCCATGCAGCAGGCCACGGGCGTGCCCTGCACCACCATGAGCCACGCCGTCGTCTCGGCGCTGCAGGCCCTGGGTGTGCAGCGCGTGGCGGTGGCCACCTCGTACATCGACGAGCTCAATCAGCGCCTGGTTGTCTACCTCGGCGCCCTGGGCTTCGAGGTCACCGCCATCGAAGGCCTGGGCATCGAGCCGGTCGGCGGCGCGGCCGAGGTCTCCACCGAACGCCTGGTCGCGCTGAGCCGAAAGGTGCACGCCCAGGCGCCTGGCGCGCAAGGCATCTTCATGTCCTGCGGCGGCCTGCTCACGCTCGACGCCATCGCCGTGCTGGAAGAGCAGCTCGGCCTTCCCGCCATCGGCAGCTCGCCCAGCGGTTTCCGGGACGTGGTGCGCGCGGCGGGCGAAGACCCGCGCAGCCGCACCGCCGGCGGCCGCCTGTTCACCCTGGCCTGAACTCCACCCTTCGCCCATGAAAATCATCCGCATCACCGCCACCGCGCTCCACATCCCCTTCACGCTCGACGTGCCCGGCGGCGGCCAGCACCAGGAGGCGCTCGGCTGCTGCGTCGTCGAGGTCGAGACCGACGAAGGCCTGATCGGCCACGGCCTGACCGCGATCACGCAGGAGAAGGTGGCCGAGTCCATCATCACCCACGTGCTCGCGCCGGCCCTCATCGGCACCGACCCGCTGGCGCACGAGGCGCGCTGGGAGCAGATGTACTGGCTCACCGCCTCGCGCGGCCAGACCGGCTACGCGCAGCACGCCATCGCCGCCATCGACGTGGCGCTGTGGGACATCAAGGGCAAGGCGCTCAAGCAGCCGATCTGGCGCCTGCTCGGCGCGGCGCGCAAGGAGCTCGACATCTATGCCACCTTCGGTTTCGAGTTCCTCGACATCGACGGCCTGCGCGGCGCGGTCAAGTCCCTGTCCACCGAAGGCGTGGAGCACCTGAAGATGGTGGTGGGCTTTCGCGCGCTGCCGCGCCGCGAGAGCCGCAGCCTCATGTCGGTCATCAAGGAAGACGCCAAGCGCGTGCACGCGGTGCGCGAGGCCGCGGGCGACGAGGTCTCGCTCTACATCGACGCCAACTGCGGCCTGGACGCGTACCACGCCGAGCGCCTGATCCGCCTGACGGCTGACTGCAACCTCGGCTTCTTCGAAGAACCGATCACGCAGAACGACGTGCTGGCCATGGCCGACCTGCGCGCGCGCACCGGCATGCCGCTGACCTGCGGCCAGAACGAAGGCCTGGCCTACCGCTTCCGCGACTGGCTGATGGCGCGCAGCGTGGACTTCGTGCAGCCCAACGTGGTCATCACCGGCGGCTTCACGCAGTGCGTGCGCATCGCCGCGCTGGCCAATGCCTTCAACGTGTCCATCACCAGCGGCGGCGCCTACCCGCTGCACAACATGCACCTGCAGGCCGGCGTGGGCAACGGCACCAAGGTCGAGTGGCACCTGCCGGTGGTGGCCATGATGAAGCGCCTCTACCAGGGCTTCCCCGAGCCCGTGGGTGGGCGCATCACCATGTCGGAAGCGCCGGGCCTGGGCTTCGACCTGATCCCCGGCGCCGTGCAGGCGCTGCGGGCCTGACCCCGTGCTCCTCAACCTCGACGACTTCGACGCCGCCGCGCGCTCGCGCCTGCCGCGCGCGCTCTACGGCTTCGCGGCCAACGGCTCGGAGCGCGGCGCCTCGGTGCTGGCCAACGCGCGCTCGTTCGAACGCTGGTCCTTCGTGCCGCGCACGCTGGTGGACGTGGCCTCGGTGAAGCAGGACACCACGCTGTTCGGCACCCCCTACGCCTCGCCCTTCGGCATCGCCCCCATGGGCGGCTGCGCGCTGTTCGCGCACCGCGCCGACCTCGCGCTCGCGCAGGGCGCGCGCGCCCGCGGCATCCCCTTCGTGCTCAGCGCCGCCTCCAGCGTGCCGCTGGAACAGGTGATGCAAGCCGCGCCCGGCAGCTGGTACCAGGGCTACATCCCCGGCGACGAAGCGCGCATCACCGCCTTGCTCGCGCGGTTGCGCAGCGCCCAGGTGGGCGTGCTCGTGATCACCGTGGACGTGCCCATCGCCTCCAACCGCGACCGCGACCGCCGCCTGGGTTTCACCATCCCGCTCAAGCCGCGCCTCTCGCTCGCGGTGGACGGCGTGCTGCACCCGCGCTGGCTGTGCGGCAC
>Ga0247822_10000068_pt1 | contig 41141 bp, 25 predicted proteins | sample 13C_Cellulose_Da_FD_192423 | JGI IMG/M metagenome (GOLD analysis project Ga0247822, IMG submission 192423) | Soil microbial communities from agricultural site in Penn Yan, New York, United States - 13C_Cellulose_Day30 | ecosystem: Environmental > Terrestrial > Soil > Agricultural land | place...
CTCTTATACTCTTATAAATAATGGGAAATCGGGAAATTTTTCTGTCATGACCACCGCTGAAACCACTGAGAAACTAAACAGCCCCCCGGTCCGACAGTTTTCTGTCTTTTTGCAGAACAAGGTCGGCGCCCTTCTGGAAGTCGTCAAACTGCTGAACGAGCACAACGTCGTCGTCCTCGCTCTCAGCATCCAGGATTCCTCGGAATCCTCCATCGGTCGCATGGTCGTCAGTGACCCGGATCGGGTGAAGGCTCTCTTTCACGAAAATGACATCCCCTTCAGCGAGTGCGAAGTGCTCGTCGTGGAGTTGAAGGAAGGCGCGGCCGATCTGAGCAAGGTGCTCTCCGCTCTGCTCATGGCCGAGGTGAATATTTTCTTCAGCTATCCGCTCATGATTCGCCCTCGCGGACGTGCCGTGATCGCGATGCATGTCGATGACAATGAGTGTTCCAGCGCTGTCCTCATCGGCGAAGGCTTCAAGATTCTGACCCAGGCCGATCTGTCTCGTTAAAACTACTTCCTCTTTTATGAAACTACTCCCTGTCCTCCTCGCTGTCGTTCTGCCCGCCACTCTTTGTCGAGCCGATATCACTATCGTTCAACAAATCCAGCAGGCCAAGGGCGCTGACAATGTCGACCTCACCACCACCACGAAGGTGAAGGGTGATATGGCCCGCATCGACGTGAACCCACAGATGGCGATGCTGGTGAACTTGAAGACCGGCGATGCGGTCTCGCTCGTCATCCCACAGAAGGTCGCCATGAAGATCTCCGGCGAGATGATCAAGCAGATGAAGAAGACGGCCATGCCGGAGGGCACGGCCAAGCCTGAGCCTCCAAAGCCTACGGGCCGCAAGGACACGATCAACGGCTTCGCCTGCGAAGAGTACACCACCGTTCTCGATGGTAAAAAAATCACGCTGTGGGTGACAAAGGACGCCCCGGAAGCGCAGAAGGCCGTCGCCCAGCTTTCCCAAATGTCCGCGGGCAATGACCCAGTGGCCGCAGCCTTGAGCCCGGAGAACGTCCCCGGATTTCCCGTCCGTGCGGAAATCGAGCTTCCCGACCAGGGTAAAATCACCGCAACGGTCGTGAATGTGAAGACAGACGCGCTTCCTGACACCGACTTCACCGTGCCGTCCGATTTCAAGGAAATGACCCCTGGCGCGCCTCCCGCGGGCCAGTAAGCGGTTGCCACACCTTCCGGATTCGGTAAGGTTTTCGCCATGTTCAGGCGCTTTTGGGCTGGCGCAGCCTGCCTCCTCGTCACCCAGGCGTGGGGGCTGGATGACGCTTCCCAGAAGCTGGCCGATCGATATTTAGCGGTTCTCACCGCAAATCCCACCCAGGCGGTCGCTTTTGACCGTCTGTGGAAAATCTACGCTGATGCTGGGGAGACGGCGCAGCTTCTCAAGCTCGCGCAGGAAAAATCCCGCGAGCATCCCCTTCTCGCCGCGCGGCTTTTGGAAAAGGGAGACCGTCGAGCTGACGCGCGGACGGTTCTGGAGCCATTGGTGCAGCAGAATCGTGCGGCTGCCGATTTGCTGATTCAGTGGATCGAGCAGGCGGATAGCCCTCTCACTGCGGCGCAGGTTTGGGCAAAGTGGGAACTCACCGATGCCGAGGCCTGGTTGCGCCTCGGAGAGCTGTGGACTCGGGCAGGCCGACCCAAGGAGGCGCAGCAAGCCTGGCAACGGGCGGTCGAAGCGGCTCCCCATGATCTGGCGATGCGAGGACGATTGGCTACTGCGCTCTCCGCTTCCGGAGATACGGAGGGAGCGCTGCAGCAATTGGCGGTGATTGCTGGCGAAGGCACGCCTGTGGAAAGACTCGCTGCCTGGGAGGAAATCGCGACCCTGACGCGGCGAGCTCAGCGCTGGGATGAGGCTATCACGGCCCAGGAGGCTTTGCTCAAGATGTTCGGTCCCGGGCATTGGAAACGAGCTGAGACGCAGCGGCAATTGGTCGAACTTTATGAAAAGGCCGATCGCTTGCCTGAGTTGGAAGCCCGCTGGGTGAAGGAAGCCGAGGCGCAGGATCCGGCGGCGGTTCAGCAACTCATCGCCTACTACGCCGCACGGCAGGACGACGCGGGACAACGTCGATGGCTCCGGGAAGCCGTAAAGCTCTCGCCGCGCGATGCGGATCTGCTGGGGCAGCTCGCCCGTGTGGAACTCGACGCCGGGGATCTCCCCGCGGCCGCCGCTGCGGCTGAGCGGCTGAAAGTCCTGCAACCCGGCAACGCCGACACAGTGTTTCTCCTGGCCGAGATCGCGGCCCTGCGCGGTGATGAAGCGCTGGCGACACGGTCGATAAGCGTTTATCTCGAATCTCATTCGGATGAGGCCGCCCAACTGCGGGCGCAGGCTTTTTATGAGCGGCTGAGATTGTTCCATCCGTTGGAGGGCAGCTTGCAGAAAGTCGTAGCCCAGGAGCCAAAGAATGAGGCTGCCACCATCGAACTGTCGCGGTTTTATCTTCGGCAGAAGCGATATGACGAAGCGGTGGCGACATTGGAGCGTTTTCCGGCGACGGAGTTTGGTCGGATAGGGATGGCTTTCGCCGAGGTACTGCGAGAGGCAAAGCTGGAAGAGGATGCGCTGCGGTGGTCCCGACGGGCTTGGGAAGCGACACCGGATCTGGACACCGCTCTTTTCACGGCGGAGTCGCTTGATGCGGTTGGTCGTCGGGAAGAAGCCCGGGAAGTGATCGAGCAAGCGGCTAAACTCTCAAAACTGCCGAGCGAGGCCTCTGACCGCCGCTTGTTTACGGCCTTGCGCGCCCATCCGCCCGAGGAGAAGACGGCTCAACCCGTTCGCGACCTGATAGTCCATTTTCAAAAAACAGCCATTGATGAAGGCAATGAGGATGCCTGGTTGCGGGTGGTACGCTGGCGACGTTGGAATGACGAGCCGGTGGCGGCGGAGGAGTCCTGTCTGGCTGGGTTGAAGCAATTTCCAAACTCGCAAAACCTGCAAAACGCTCTCGCTGATCTGATGATCGCGTCCGGCAATATCGATGGAGCGATCCCGGCACTACGGCGCCTGGCGGAGATCGCTCCGGATCGCGCCTCGGAGATCGAGCGTCGCATCGGGCACTTGGAACTGGATCGAGGGCGCCCGGAGGAAGCGGAGAAAATTTTCGCGGCGCTTCTCAGCAAAGATCCGGCCGACTGGCAGGCGCTGGCGGATGTGGCTATCGCCCAACAGACGGCGGGCGATTGGTTTGAGGCTTTGGAGACCTGGACCAAGGTCTGGGAACTGGCCCCTCCCGATCGACGTCGAACGATCCGATCGTCGATCCTGGGTGCGGTGGCGCGGCTTCAGTTGCAGGCGCGGGGCCTCGCGTTTTTAGAACAGGCCATCCTCCAGGAGCGCGACCCGGCCGCACGGTCGGAGCTGTTACGCGATGCGGCGGCCTTCGCCCGGGAGCAGAATGTCCTGGATGCCTGGCAGGCGATCTTGACCAGGCAGCTTCAGGAGCGCGAGACCCCGGCTTACTGGCGGGAAGGTTTGGCTTCTGTGCTGCGGGAGCGTGGGCAATTTTCGGAAGCGCGGGAGGTGCTGGCGGATCAAGGAGGCCCTAACGACGGCGCGACTTGGGAGCTTTTGCTCAAGACAGCCGAGCAGGAGGGAAACTTATCCGAAGCGGCGAAGTGGGCTGGACGGTTGGCCCGCCAAAGTACACCTCCGAACGCAACCGCCTGGCTGCGCTATGCGGCTTTGCAGGAGAGGGCGGGGCAGTGGGAGGAGGCGCGCATGACTTGGGCAACTCTCGTGCATCGGTTCGCGCGTGATCCTGCTGTGCTGCTCGCGGCCGGAGATTTTTTTCATCGTCGAGGAGAGTCGGCGCAAGCTGAGAACTATCGCCGGGCTGCGGTGAATTTAGAATCCGCTTCGCTTGCGACCCTGCTCGATCTCGGCCGGGATGCGCTGGCTCGGTCTGATCGAGATCAGGCGGCGAAAGACTTCGAACGACTGCTCGCGACCTCTCAGGCCGACCGGGCCATGTACGAGGAGAGCGTGCCATGGCCGTTGCCCACGCCGCTCCCGCCCGGGACCATGATGCCGGGCGAATTGCGAGCGGGAGGTTTTCCCCGCCAGGCCGAATGGACCGTGCCTTCTGAATCCAATGAGGAAGGCTGCCGTCTCCAGGCAATCAAGGAACTGGCCCGCTTGCTCGCGCATAGTCCTCACAAGGAGGAGTGGCTGAAAAGCTTTACGCACCCGGCGGAGTCGCTCTGGGCCACCTACTATTCCGGCGAGCTCGATCGCGCTCTGCAGATACTCCGGGACCGGAAGCCCATGCCGGAAATGGAGTTTGTCGTTCTCGCCCTGGAGTCTGGTAAAGCGGAGCCGTTGGCGGCTTGGGCGGGAGCGGAGCCGGAGCGCTGGACGGCGGTCGTCACCGGCTTGGGCTTCCTTGTTGATCAAGGTTGGACATTACGCCCGGAGGTGGTCAAAGCCACTTTCGAGCAAGCCTCGGGGATCCGGCGTTGGGAAATCGCCCAGCAGCTGGCCGAGCGCCGTCATTACCGACTGGCCACCGAACTCGTCGCCGGGGTGGCGGCCTCCCTTCCCGATACTTTGGCGGCGCAGGTCGATCTGGAGGTGGCGGAGTGGCAGGTCGCCTTGCGGAGGCCTCTGCGTGCGCGAGAGTTTCTGGACGAGTCGCTCAAGCGAGGTTCGCCGGAGCTGGGATTTGCCACGCCGTTTTTCTCGGCCTTGCATGCTCGTTGGCAACTAACCCCGGAAGACGAGCGGACGGCATTTCGCCAGGCCATGAACGAGCGGATGAAGGGGGAACTACCGCGAAACGCTGCGCTGGTACGGGCTCTCCTGGCGGCCTTGTCGGGAGAGAACGAAGTGGCTCGCGAGGAGTTGCAGGCGGCCTTTCCGCCGACTTCATCCGTGGCCGGCCAGCGCTGGCTGGAGACCTTTCAGCAGGGTGGTGCGAGGCTGGAGCAGTGGGAACTCCATCGTTTCGCCCGAGACCTCTACCGTCTCGCGTTGGCGAGAGATCGCGCTCTGGCTCGACTGCGTGATGAGCACTATCGCAATCTGACGGAGGGTAGCTTTCTCCAGAGCAATCTCTTCACGGCCAGTCCAGAGTTCGCCCGCTATCTGACCAGCGAGTGGAAGGCGCGACGTCCTGCTCAGGAGGAGCTTTTGATGTCGGCGCGTCGCCTTTTGGCTTCCGGTCAGGATCAGAAGGCCGCGGATATTATTAGCGTGCTGACTCGCGAGGATCCGGGCAGTGACGCCGTGGCGATGGGTTTGACGGCCTTGACGCCATATCGATTCCTGAGCGGTGATTTGGAGGCCTACATAGAGCGCATCCTGGCCCGAGCCAATGGCACCCCGCTCTCGAAAAGTCTTGCCGTGCAGGCGGGTATGCGTCTGGCGGGTACGGCTCATCAGGATGGCAATTTCCAGAAGGAACTTGCCCTGCTGGAAATACTGCAGGCTGATCCCTCTCCGGCTGTCGCTCTCTCCCGGAGCCAGGCTCTGGCGCGGCTCGGCCGCCATCGCGAGGCACTGGCCGTGTTGGAGAAAGCTTCGACCGCGGGCGATGTGGCTCCGTATTCCCTGGCGTTGGCGGAGTTGTTCAGTTCGCTGGGTCGGGAGCGTGAAGCGGTGGGGCTCCTGCGTCGCCAGTTGAAGGCGGCCTCCCCGTTACGCTATGCGGCAGCGACGAGGCTCCGCGAGCTAGCGACTCTACTGGGCGAGACCGAGGCTCTCGCCGCAGCGGAAAAAGTGCTCGCCGATGCGCCGGCCTCCCAGATCCATCGTGTGCAGGAGGATTGGCCGCAGGCTCTGGCCAGCCTCGACCAAAAATTCCCCGCGCCGGCGGAGCGGTTCGCCGCAGGGACGAGTTTCCTGCTGGGCCAGAGTGAACTCCCCGAGGAACTGCGTGTGCGGGAACTGCGGCGTTTGGAGAGCATCGTACGCGACTCGCCCGACTTGGAATCGCGCTACTACGTGTTCCGCACGAATCTGGCGCGCCAGCGAGGCACGCTTCCGGCCTGGGAGCAGGAGTTGATCCCGCAGTGGAAAAGCGGCTCCTACTTCGCCGGGGAAATCCTGCTCCAGCTTTACCTCGAGCAGGGGCGCCAGGCGGAGTTGGAAGCTATCCTCGATGATTACCTGACCTCTTCAAATTTTCGTGAGATCGCCTGGTCGCAACTGGCGCGAGATCTTCTTCAGCGCGGCCATAACCCTCTCGCCGAAAAGGTTCTCATCGCCCTCCAGCAACAAAGCGAGGGCGATGCCGACCGGGATTTGTTGCTCGCGGAAGCTCTCCAGAAGCAAAACCGACCTGTCGCCGATCTCGTGGATCCGGTGGAGACCCTCGTCCCGATCAACCCGGCGCTCCGTCTGCCCTTGGCGAGATACTATCTCGCGGTAGGTGATTTGGATCAGGCGCGTACGCATCTGGAGCGCTCCCCGGGAGCAGAGGCAGTCGACGCAGAGATCGCTCCGATCTGGCAAAGTCTCGCCGAGCGTCAACTCCAGGCGGGTCGCTTGGACGAGGCTCGGCGGGCGCTATCCGAATCACTGCGTCGCCAGCCATCAGCGGGCGCGGTGGATCTTGTTGGGCGTTATTATCGGACAGTCAACCGCGCTCCGGTCGCGGGAGAGTATCTGCTGACTCCTGTGGAACTCGCGGAAGTCCGTGCCCAGTTTGTCCAAGGGCTGCTGGAGCGTGAGGATCACGACGAAGTCTTGGCACTCTACGAGAGCGATCCAAGTGCCTTTCTATCGACGACCGAACTGCGAGCAGCTTTGCAGCGGATCGAGGCGAAGGACTGGGCACGAACGGCCCGGTTGTGGGCCCAGGTCGAAAATCAGGCGCCTTCATGGGATCTGCAGGCGGCCGCCGCGCAGTTTCACGCCCGCCGAGCGGCGCCGTTGGAGAAGACCGACGACCTCTATCTGAGTGAACTCACCCTTGCTCATAAGCTCGACCCTGGAAATTTCGCACTGACCTCGGATCTGACGAACGAGCTGGTACGGCGTGGACGGACTGCTCAGGCCGCGAAGATATTGGAATTGGCCGCCAAGTCGTTCGGCTCGGTGTCGGACCGGCTCGCCATTCGCAAGATGCAGGAGTCCCGGCAACTGACCCCTCCCTTGCCGAAAGGCAGCTAGTGCTGTAGACTGTCCGCCATGCGCGCTGCCCTCGTTATTTTATTCTGCCTGATGGCAGTCGCGTTATCCCCCGCCCAGCAGCAGGAAAAGACACTTATGGAGCGCCTCGACTCCACCCAAAAGAGATGGAACGAAGGCATGTCCAGTCCGCTCAATGGCAAGAAGTTCGAAGGGACGGGAGACCTCAAGATCAAGACCTCCGACGTGGGGGGAGCTTACCGGGGTTCGAAAGGCTACGGCTCCGATTCCTACACGACACGCAGCTTTTTTGGGCTCAAAAACCCATGGTTCGGCAAAAAGGTGATGAAGACGGATTCCGCCAATCTTTGGTCGAAGTCTCTCGTGGCCAACGCCGATAAAAAATTCGCCGTGGATGCGGCTTCGATCCGCGAGTTTCCTCAGGCCAAGAAGTCAGCCCAGGGCACTAATCACATCGTCGAGAAGAAAACCTTTATCGTGGAAGGGAAAGCGCAGGGGTCGCTCGATCAGACGAAACAACAGCTAACGATTGACGAAGTGCGGGAAATCCTAAACAAAAACCGCTGAGGTTTTTACCAGGACTGTCCCATGCCAAATATTTCCGAAACGCTTTCTGCTCTCTGCCGTGGTTGTGAAAAAGTACTCAACCCGGAGGATCTGAAGGCCAAGCTCGAACAAAATCGCCCTCTTCGCATCAAGCTGGGCGTGGATCCGACGGCTCCTGATATCCATCTCGGCCACAGTATCGCTCTCTCGAAGCTGCGCCAGTTTCAGGACATGGGCCACGAGGCCATCCTCATCATCGGCGACTTCACCGCGATGATCGGCGACCCGAGCGGACGCTCGGCGACACGCCCACAACTCACTCACCAGCAGGTGCTTTCCAATGCGAAGAGCTACCAGGAGCAGGCTTTCAAGATTCTCAGCCGCGAGCGGGCCAAGATCGTTTTCAACGGCGAGTGGTTTGAGGCCATGAGCTTTGAGGAAGTGATCAAGCTCAACAGCCGCGTGACTCTCCAGCAGATGCTCGTGCGCGAGGACTTCCGCGATCGCCTCGATAAGGGCCTCCCGATCCACGCGCATGAAATCCAGTACCCGCTCATGCAGGGCTGGGATTCCGTCATGATCAAGGCCGACGTCGAACTCGGCGGCACCGATCAGCTTTTCAACATCATGGTCGGTCGTGACCTACAGCGCGACGAGGGACTCCCTCAGCAGGTCGCCATGGTCATGCCCATCCTCGAAGGCCTCGACGGTAAGCAGAAGATGAGTAAGAGCCTCGGCAACTATGTCGCGCTCAACGAAAGCCCGACCGACATGTTTGGCAAGATCATGAGCATCAGCGATGAGCTCATGGTGAAGTACTATAAGATGCTGCTGGAGGAAGAGCTGTCACCCGACCTGCATCCCATGGAGGCGAAGAAGTCCCTCGCGCAACGCATCACCGCTCGCTTTCACAACGATGCCGACGCCGCAGCCGCGAGGGCGGAGTTTGAGACTCGCTTCAGCAAGAAGGATCTCGATGCTTCGCAATTGCCTGCTTACACCCCGCAGGGAGAGGCTCGTGATTTCGTGTCGCTCGTCGTCGAGGCCTATGCTCAGTGCTTCCAGATCACCAAGACCCGCGGCGACGCCCGTCGTCTCGTCGAGGGAGGCAGCATTCAGTGGAAAGGCGAGAAAGTCACCGACACCAAAGCCGTCCTGGCTGAGGGTGACGCTGGCGTGCTCAAGCTGGACAAGACTCGCGCCGTGCGCGTGGGGTGATCCAGATCGACTTGGACCGAGGGCGGCTCGCTGATTTCGCCCCTATTTATGAAACACCTCCTGCCGATCGCCGTTCTTAGCCTCGCGACAGCCTGCAGTGCGCTGGCATCTCCGCCCGTGGTGACTCTCGGTTATCTGCCGCCGGGCGTGAGTATCGTCAAAACCATCGTCGAGTCGGCCCGTCCTGCTCCTTTGGAAGACGAAGGCATGCCAGAGGATCACACGACTGCCCGTCAGGTCGTCCTCCGTGTGAAGGGACAGCCCGTGCGCGAATACGATTTCGGCATGTCGAACTATGTCGCGGTCGGAGAGCTCCACTCCGCCGATGCGAAGAAGTACCCATCCATCACAGGCGCTGCGAAAAAGCTGAAGGCCCTCCTCGGGAAACGCCCATTGACGCCTCCATCCGAGCTTTCGGTGTACCCGCCTCTCGATGCAGCGCTCGAGATCGTCACTCATTTTTCCTACATCGACGGGGAGTGGGGCAGCGGCTACGGCGCGGTCGTGATTTTCGCGCAGGACACGCCGCGTGTGACCAACGCCGACATCCAGTACTACTTCCAAGGACTAACGAAGGACGGTCGGTTCTATGTGACGGCGACCTTCGCCCTGACGAATCCCAAGCTCCCGGCCAACTATGAAGTTGCCGACCAGAACGCGACCACGGAGGACGACATCAAGCTCCTCCAGAAGCTACCCGGCGACTCCTTCACGCCTTCGCTCGACGAGATTCGGAAATTGATCGCAAGCATTACGATCGCGGAGAAGTAACGCTCGACGACGCCACTCCCCGGATCCCGATCTCAGAACAACTCCGGCTCGGGCGGATCGCTGGCAAATTCGGCGAATTTTTTGGCGAGGTCGTCGAGCTTGCCGACGTAGTATTCCACGTTTTCGTCGCGGTCCTCAGGATTCCACTCGGAAATCAGCCGCGCGTTTTCGTAGGCCACGACCTTTTTCTTCGTGCCGGTGACGTAGTAGGAGACTTGGTCGCCGGCCTGGTAGTCCTCTCCACTCTTGATCGCGAGTTCGAAGGCGGCGGATCGGTTGCGTGATGAGGCGCCGATTTTCTTCTGATAGGAGGCGAGGGAATCCTGAAGCGCTTCGGTTTTCGCCAGGGCCTCGATGGGCAGGCTACGGGCGCGAAGTTGCTCGGAGAGTTCCGCCTTGAGCGCGAGAGCCTGCTGCGGCTCGCCTTCGAGGAGGAAGCGAACGAACTGCTCCATATAGTCGCGCAGGAACGGCTCCATGCCACGGGATTTCAGCGCGGCTCCCTTGAGGTGCATCGTGCCGTCTTCCGCGAGAAGGGCGTAGTTCTTCGCCTTGTAGCTGAACATGGCGCGGTAACGCTCGTCGAACTCCACCTCTATCCCGGCGGGAAGTTCCGCCGCGAGGCCGGCATGGAGCAGTTCGGCGTCCGCTTCTGTTGGCGGGTGAAAATAGATACCGTCCGTGTCGATCTCGATCACCGTAGCCCCCTGGCTGTTTAGCCACTCCACCATCTGGCGCAGGATCTCGCGACCCTTGGCCGTGACAGCTTCGGCGGCCGTGAAATCGGCGAAGTGGCCTTGGGCGAAGCCGAGGTAGCCGTAGAAGGAGTTGATGAGAATCTTGAAGGTGCTCTGAAGGGTATCGAGCTGGGTGCGCTCGACGGGGCAGGTCGACTGGCGCAACTCGTTCTTGGCCTGCACACGGAAGGTGCGCAAGTCTTGGAGCAATCCTCGGAACATACCGAGGGCATCGTTTTGCGGAAGGAAGCCGAAGGCCAGCATGACGGATGGGTAGAGCGAGGTCACGTCGCAGTGCCAGACGTCTTCGATGATGCCGGTCTTGAAGATATCCGTATAGCCGCCCTCGAAGTGGCGCGGCTCGGGGAAGTCTGGCAGGGAATGTCCGCGTCGCCGATACTCACGGAGGAAAAGCGCGTCGATCTTCGTGGCGTTGCCGCGGACGATGACGTCCTGATAGTTGTACGGGAAGATCTGTGCCTGGATGAAGTAGCTGCGGCTCAGCAACCCTGCCACCGCGCGAGTCTCGCGCACGTCGCGCAGGGCTCCCTCGACCCCTTTTTCGTGCAGTGCGAAATGCGTGGCGACGGTCTGGAGGTCGAAGCCGGAGAGTTCCCGCGAGGAAATGTCGTAGTATTGCGCCAGGACCCAGGTGTCCACGATATGGCGTCCGCGCGCGGTGAAGCGGGCGTATTGGATGGCTTTCTCCGCGATCTGGAGTCGCGAGGAGCGGGATTTGAGCGGCTCACCCTGACGTCCCCAGGCGAGCTTTACTTTGAGCTTCTTCGCCCGGGCAGCGAGGTGGGTGAGGGTGGATTTGAAAAGATTGTGCCCCTCGATAATGTCTGGGTCGCGTTCCTGGATCGTGCGGGTAAGCCATTCGAGAGCGGAGCGCTCGGACTCCACGGAGTCGGTGGCGATTTCGACTACTTCCTCCCAGCCGGAATTGTCGCCGAGGGCTATGCTGGTGATGGCGTCACCCTCGGTCGTCATGGCAAATTGCAGCCGCCGAAGATCCTCGATAACCATGCCCTTGAAAAGCGTACGGCCGGAGACAGTCAGATACTGCTGGACCGGGTCATTCAGGGAAAACGTCGCTTCCCCGGCCCGTTGCCAGTTGCTACGAGCTTCGAGGTATTCGTCCCAGGTGTTGTATTGGGCGAGATACTTGAGCGGGAGATTGCCCTCGAGTTCCTCCACGCCATCGGCCGACGCGCCGAGCCAGAGGTAGGGGGAAAATCTCTCCTGGAGAAGGCGGGTGGTGCCGTCGCTTTCCCGGAGGAAAACATCGACCATGTCGCCGTCCGCAAACTCCACCGCCACGATCGCCGGAGTCGGATCGAAACCAAATAGCTGCTCGTTCTCGCCAAAATTCACAGAAGTACGTTAAATGCGAGCGGGCTGCCTGCCAACCTCACCCTTTCTCCATGAAATCGATTCTCCTATCCGCCTCGCTCCTGTTTGTTTCTCTTCTCACCGTGCCGGCCCAACAATCCATCACTCTTTCTGAAACCGAGGCTTTCGAGATCGGCAAACGCATCTGGAAAAACGAGTGTGCCGGTACGGTCGAAGGGCTCACGTCCTGGAACGGCGGGGAAGACTTCGCCTCCCTCGGCATCGGGCACTTTATTTGGTACCCGGCAGGGAAAAAAGGGCCGTTCGAGGAGAGCTTCCCCAAGCTGGCGACCTTTCTCGTGGTTCGCGGCGAGTCCGTGCCCGGCTGGATGCGCGGCCCGTGTCCGTGGAATACGCAGGCCGAGTTCAAGAAAGACTTCCAGTCGCCCCGCATGGTGGCACTGCGCAACTTGCTGAAAAAGACTATCGGCCTGCAGGCACGATTTGCCGCCCAGCGTTTGGAGGAGGCATTGCCGAAAATGCTGGCCGCCGCTCCTGCGGCTGACCGGGATCGGATTCGGGAAAACTTCTACCGCGTCGCCACGAAGTCTCTCGGGCCTTATGCGCTGATGGACTATGTGAACTTCAAGGGCGAGGGGATCTCTCCGACCGAGCGCTATGACGGTCAGGGCTGGGGACTCCTACAGGTACTGGAGGAAATGGATCCTTCCGGCCCTCCGCTGCCGGCCTTTTCCGCCGCCGCCAACGAAGTGCTAACCCGCCGGGTAAAAAACTCTCCACCGGCTCGCAACGAAGCCAAATGGCTGGCTGGATGGCGCAATCGCGTGGCGACTTACAGTTCTCTATGAGGAAGTGGGCTCTCGGGTTTATCGCACTCGCTGTGCCCTGTCTTTGGGCGTCAGCCGAGGAATTTGAGAATCCGCATACGATCTCGGCTGGGTTCGTGCAACCGGCGGTGCTGCTGAAGGGGCCCGGCTGGACGGTGTCCCCGCAGGTCGAGATGCACAAGTTTCACTGCCGGTACACGGTGACCAGTGCCTACGGGACTTTTCACCCCCACTGCAATGCGGAGTTTTACGAGACCTTGCGGGATATCGAGGCCATCGCGGTGCTACGTAAGATCGCTGGCTCGAAGGTTTTTGCGCATTCCTTTGGCGAGGCGGCCAAGGTTCCCGTGCAGGCGGTCGGGAAGGTCGTCGAACATCCGGTCGATTCCCTGGCTGCGTTGCCGGTGAATGTCTTTCACATGGCGCAACAGACGGGTTCCCGGTTCAAGGAGCAGTTCTCCGGCACCCCGCAGAGCAAATACGAAGACTCTGTACCCTTGGAGGTGCTGGGCTTTTCCGACGCGAAGCGTGAGTTGGCCGCCGAGCTCGGGGTGGACCCTTACACGTCGAACCAAGCTCTTCAGAAGGAATTGAACAAGCTGGCCTTCGCGGCCTATGGCGGACAGATGAGCATTAGTTCCCTGCTCGCGATGATCCCGGAGGTGGCTTTTACCGTCGGGGTGGCCGGGCTGAATCTCTCGCCGGAGATGGAGAATCGGATCACGGATAACTCGGTGACCGATCTGCGCATCCTGGATCGTCGCGATCTCACGGCATTGGGCGTACCCAAGGCTAGTAGCGATCGGTTTTTCCACGCTTCGATCTACTCGCCGGCTCGCGCTTCGTTGCTGGTCGACGCGCTGAAGCGCATGGCTGGAGTGGAGGGGCTGACCGGATACGTGGACCTCGCCGCGACGGCGAAGAAGCAGGTGGACGCGATCTTTTATGAGAAGTCCGCGCAGATGCTGGCGGTCTATCATCAGACGGTGCGTCCTTTTCGCAAGCTGGTCTATATCTTCGATGTGCCTGCCGGGATCACCCAGGACGGGCGGCTCGTGGCCTTCCTCGAGTACGATTATGTCTGGTGGACACCGGACGCTCAGCATATCGCAGCGACCTTGCGAGACTATCCGTTGCCCGGTGGCGCCAAGGCTCCGTGTGAGATTTGGGTCTCGGGTCAGTTCTCTCCGCTCGCCCGGCAAAAGCTGATCGCGATGGGCTGCACGCCGTTTCCGCACGCCGTGCAGGAATTGGCGAGAATCATGCGTTGAGCCAGCACGACGTCCTTTCTAATCTCACTTTCCCAAGGCCATGACCAAAGACGAAATCATCGACACTCTTGAAAACATCGCCCGCCTGCTCGAACTCAAAGGCGAGAATCCCTTTAAGGTACGCGCCTATACGAACGGAGCCCGCGCACTCGAGACGCTGACGGATGATCTGGCGGCTGTGGTGGAGAAGAACGGTCTGGGCGAGGTCGATGGCATCGGCAAGGCGCTCGCGGAGAAGATCACGACCCTCGTGCTCACCGGACGGCTGGAGTATTACGAGAACCTGCGCGAGGAATTCCCGCCCGACATTTTCACCTTGTTCGAACTTCAAGGTCTCGGCGCAAAGAAGATCAAGGCGCTCTACGATCATCTCGGCATCCATTCGCTGACGAAACTGGAGCGCGCCTGCCGTGATGGCAAAGTGGCGGGACTTGCGGGCTTCGGGGCGAAGACGGCGGAGAACATCTTAAAGGCGCTGGAGCAGTATAAGAAGAGTGCCGGACAGTTTCGCATCGGCGATATCACTGCGCTGGCCGAAGCTTTGCTGGATGATCTGCGTCAGCATCCGCGCGTGACGCTCGTGCAGGCGGCGGGCAGCTATCGGCGCAAAAAGCCCATCGTGCGCGACCTGGACTTCATTGTCTCCACGCGCCATCCCGCCATCGTCACGCAGGATTTTGTGAATCACCCAGAGGTCGAGTCCATACTGGCTAATGGCGAGACGAAATCGAGCGTCATCCTGAAGAACGGCATGCAGAGCGATCTGCGCGTGGTCACGAGCGATGAGTATCCCTATGCGTTGAATTACTTCACCGGCAGCAAGGAGCATAACGTGCGCATGCGCTCGCGGGCGCTGGAGCGCGGCTGGTCGCTCAACGAGTACCGCTTCAGCGAGGCTGAGGGGCGCACGCTCAAGGAGCCGCTGCCCGAGGTGCACACCGAGGCGGACATCTATCGCGCGCTGGGTCTCGCTTACATCGAACCCGAGATGCGCGAGGATCGAGGGGAGTTCGCCGCGGCGGAGAAGGGGGAGCTTCCCGATCTCATCGAGTGGACGAATCTACGAGGGACTTTTCACTGTCACACGACCGAAAGCGACGGACGCGCTTCGCTGGAAGACATGGCCGCGGCAGCGCAGGAACTTGGCCTCCAGTACCTCGGCATCGCGGATCATAGCAAGAGTTCGGTGCAAGCTCGCGGTCTGGACGAGGAGCGTCTGCTCGCGCAGGTCGCTCGTATTCGTGAGATGAACAAGACCTTCGACGGGTTTCGCCTTTTTGCCGGGACGGAGTGCGATATCCGCAAAGACGGTTCGCTGGATTTCTCCGACGAGATCCTCGCGCAGCTCGACTACGTGGTCGTCTCTGTGCACGCGTCCTTTACGGTTAGCGAGTCCGAGATGACCGAGCGTATCATCCGCGCCATGTCGAATCCCCACGTTACCATGCTCGGGCACCTGACCGGACGCCTGCTGCTCACGCGGGAGCCTTACAGGGTGAATGTGCCAGCCGTTATCGAAGCCGCCGCCGCGACGAATACGATCATCGAACTCAATGCAAACCCGCGGCGTCTCGATATGGACTGGCAGTGGTGGCCGTTGGCGAAGCAAAAGGGCGTGCGCTGCTGCATCAATCCCGACGCCCACTCCACCGCTGGGCTCCAGGACTTGCTCTTCGGCATCGGCTCCGCCCGCAAGGGCTGGCTCTCGAAAAAAGACGTCGTCAATACGCTGCCGCTGGGGCGCATCGAGAAGGAGTTGCTCCGGAAAAAGCAAAGCTAATATTTTTCAGCCACTATCCCGTCTTAGTTCGCCATGAATTTTATTTACATTCTCGCTCAAGCGGTGACGCCGTCGCCGTCGCCCGAGCCTTCGCCGACTCCCGACGCAGCTACTTCAGTGGCGGCGGTGTTTACACCGGCTGGGCTGAATGCCGCACTGATCTACACGAGTGTGGCGTTAGCTCTCTACGTCATCCTCATGATCATCGGGAGGTGGGTGAAGCGTCGCCTGCATGTGCCGCTGGGCTGGTTTTATCAACTCTTCGCGTTCTCGATGGCGTTGTTCCTGCCGCTACAGTTCTTTGCGGTGCCGGGTGAGTTGGAGCTGGGCGAACATATCGATGCGGCGGTAGTATTGACGGGTGCCTTTGTGGCTATTTCGTTTCTGCGGCACTATCTTTTCGATATTGCTTCGCGCGGGAATAATAACGGAAAGGTTCCTAAGTTTCTTAGTCAGATCATTTCGATCATAATCTTTCTGGTGGCGCTGGCCATCGTGCTTCAAGTCATCTACGGGCAGGAAGTGCCGGGCTTGCTGGCGGGTGCCGGTATCGCTGGATTGGTGCTGGGTCTTGCTCTGCAGGACACGCTGAGTAATATTTTTAGCGGATTCGCGATTTATTTTGGCGGCCAATTTAAGGCCGGGGATTGGTTGAAGGTCGGCGATCAGAACGCCGAGATTATGGAGGTGAACTGGCGCTCCACGCGTCTGCGGACCGAGGACAATATCTACCTGGATATTCCTAATAGTAACATCACCAAGGAAACGGTGGTGAACTTCACGCACCCGACGCCGCTGCATGCCTTGCGCATCGAGATCGGCCTCGACTATGAGGTGCCGCCCACCCGTGTTCGCCAAGTGCTGATCGAGGCCACCCAGATGGCCGAGCACGTGCTTTGCGAACCCGCGCCGATCGTGTTTCTCAAGGACTTCGCCGCATCCAGTATCACTTACGAGATCAAGTTCTGGATGAACGATCATAGCAAGTACGAGGAAGCTAACAGCGCCGTCCGCACGAATCTCTGGTACGCTCTGCGCCGCGCGAATATCTCGATTCCGTATCCGATCCAGCTCGAGGCCTCCTATGAGCCGTCCACTCCGGTGGTCGATCGGAAGTCCCTGATCGGTGGAGCCCTCGGCAAGATCTTCTTCGCAGAGTGCCTGAATGAAACACAGATCGCCCAACTCATCAACCGCGCTCAGGTCAACCACTTTGGTCAGGGTGAGCAGATCATTCGGCAGGGGCAGCACGATAGCTCGATGTATGTCATCATGGAAGGTCGGGCCGACATCGTGGTCGAGGCCAGCGGCGTGACGCGCACGGTTGCCACCATCGGTGCGGGCGACTGCATTGGCGAGATGTCGCTGCTCACTGGAGAATGCCGCAGTGCCACCGTGCTGGCGCTGGAAGACACTCATGTCGTGGAGATCAGCAAGTCCATCCTCGCGCCGCTCATCGCGGAGAGCCCGGAACTCCTGGAAGTCCTCAGCGACCTCCTCGCGCGTCGCCGCATGGCGAATGAAGGCGTCCTCGCTCGTGCTCTCAGTGAGGCGCAACTCTGCGCCACGCATGAGGACTACCGCTCCGGCTTCCTAACGAAGCTGAAGTCCTTCTTCGCGATATGAGGCCCGTCGAGGAGCTGCACCACATCTCGGCGTCGCTCGCGGTGTGGCAGGCCTACGACCCTTCGGTCAAGGTGGACTGCACGAGCACGGCGCTCGCGACTCCGCAGGGATGGCTCCTCATCGACCCCATCCCGCTCGCCGACGCCTGTGTCGCGGAGCTGGCCGCTTCCCGCCCTATGGCTGGCATTCTTTTGACCAGTGGCAATCATCAGCGCGCTTCTTTGGAGTTAAAGGCGCGCCATGGCCTGTCCATCTATGCCCCGGATGCGCCCGATTTGGTCGCTGACGTGTGGATTTCCGCAGGTCAGGATCTGGGAATGGGCTTCGAACTGGTGTCAATCGCGGGGGCAGGCCCTAGGGAATTAACCGTACGGTTTGGAGAGGTCACCGTATTCGGAGACGCGGTTATCAATCTCGGAGAATTGGCTCTTCTCCCTGATAAATACTGCGAAAACCCGAAATCGATGCGGGCCTGTTTAAAACAGCTGATTGAAATACCTTGGAGTGTTGCATGCGTTGCACACGGGTGGCCGATCACTGGTGGAGCTTCTGCTAAAATTCAGGCTCTTTTGGAATAATTTCAGCCTATTTCACGAAAAACAGTCAACGCAACCTGTTGAATTATGACTGTTTGGCAATGCGCGGCCCGGCGTCGCTTTTCGAGAAAAATTCCTGCCTTTTGAAAATTTCTCAACAAAAAGTAGTTGTCGCGCACTGTACCTAAGTACAAGATGGGCAACGAGAAGTGCATACGCACCAGGGCGTAGATAGGGGTCTTGTTTCATTGTTACCATTTGGAAATCAATGAATTAAATAAATTACCAAAGCGCGATAAAATTTCTCTTGCTTATCGCTGGTCTAGGAATAGTAAATCTCGCCGTAATTCTATCTAGGGGATTGTCCCTAGGTACTTTTCCTTTGCGGCCATGATCAAAAAATTCGTCAAAAACAACACGATAGCCGGCGCCCTCGCGCTGGCTGGCTCCGTCCTTCTCGCTTCGGGAATGGCGCTGAACGCCGAAAACTCCTATGTGACCGGCTTTGGAACCGGTGGACCTGCGGGCACCGATGGCTGGAAAAGCGACGACACGCGCAATGCGGCGGGCGTCAATTTGATCGGTGGCGCGGACTTTTCGAATCCCGGGTACACGCACGCTCCGGGTACGGCTGGGAATAACATCTACGATCCGGCGGCCGTCTCTTCCCAGATCGACTGGCAGAATTTCTATGGCAGCCGTGGCAACCTGGGCCTGCTGAATCTCACGGCCAATGTCACCTCTGGATCGCCCTTCACGGCGGGGCAGAAAAGCACGGTCAGTGTGATCAACTCGACCTCGGGCCTCGGCTCGGCGGCGTCCGCTCTGGGAGAAGATTTTTCAGCGACCTACCGATTCAACAAAACGGCGAACAATAGCCCTTCGATGGGTGGTGGTGTTGCTTTGAAGATCGGTGTTCAGTCCAATGTTTGGGGGGATTCTCAGACGGGCTACACGGCCAGCCGCTCCGGCGAATCTTCCTGGGACCTGATCCTGGTCCACGACCCAAGTTTCGATGGAGTCGACTATAGTGCCGCCGGTGTTTACACCGAAAACGTCACCGCGTCGCAGGGTGTGTGGAAACTCTTCGGCCAGGTTAGCAACAGCTATTGGACCTCGCCCGAGGGTCCGGGAGCGCCTCCGGGGGGCAGTGCGCCAGCCAAGACCTTAGAAGAATGGGCGGCTGATCCTGTTTGGGGACCTCTCCTCTTCGGTGCGAATGCGAAGGTCTCTGATGTGCAGTTTGGCGTAGGTTCTGGCAATGCCGGTATGGATGCGGGCCTCGATTGGGCTCAGGTCAGTTTCTTGAATGAAGGCGGCACGATCGACTTTGTCGATGCCTCCACCTGGACCGGCAACGCTGGCGACAACGAGTTCAAGACCGCGACGAACTGGACGACCAACGGCCTGCTGCAAGGCCCGAGCGCCGACAACAACGTGGTCTTCACCGGCTCCGGCGCGACGACGGCCAACGTTTCGAGCGACACCGATGCCCGTAGCATCGCGGCTGGTAGCGGCACGGTTAACTTGGTTGTCGCTCCCGCTAGGACTCTTGCGCTGAAGAACAACGGTTTCCTTTCCGCCGAAAAGGGCGCAACCTTGAATCTCTCTGGTGGCGCTGGCAGCCAGGTCACGGCTGCAGCGGTGGAAGCCTGGGGCAATGTTAATCTCTCGACGAAAGTCACGCTCGATGGCGGTAGTGTGAACCAGCCTGTCCGCGCTGGTCGCTATGCGATCGTCGTGGCCGAAGGCGGCGAGCTCACTTTGAAAAACGGCGCCGATATCACCGTGGGTAACGCCACTGGCGCTAATGGCGTCAAGACACTCATTCGCGTCGGCGAAATGACCGCCGAAGGCGGCGTAGGTGTGATGAATATCGAAGGCGGTGCGCACCTCACGGCTGGCAGCACCACCGGCTCGGCGAACTGGACAGGTTTCCACGTCGGTGACTGGGGTGGAGAAGGCGTCGTCAATCAAACCGGAGGCATCGTCGATCTCTTCGGAGGTTTGCTCCTCGGCAACGAAGCCGCTGGCACGACCGCTGACCTCGGCAGCAAGGGTACGTACAATCTCTCTGGCGGTACATTAAACATCTATCGCCCTGCGGGTGATAACGGCGCCCTCATCATCGGTCGCGCGACGGCCAACCGGTTTTCGGAAGGTATTCTTAATGTGAGCGGAGGGCTTCTCGATCTCGGCGCGTTGGGCGGAGCTTCGGGCAACGTCGCGTTGGTGTTGGGCGGTCTTTCCGACAATGTGGCGGCTTACGCCAATGCCAAAGGCACCGTCAACCAAACAGCTGGCACCGTCCGATTCACCAATGCCAAGCTGGTCTTCGGCCGCGGACAAGGGACATACAACCTCAACGGCGGTACTTTGGAGATCGGCGGCACGAACGGCATCTCCGCGACGGCGGGTGGCACTCCCACCTTTAACTTCGGCGGCGGCACGCTGAAGGTGATCAATTCCAACCTAACCACGAGCATCGATGCTAATATCGTGGCCGATAAACGCTCCTACATCGACACGAATGGATTCGATGCCACGTGGGGTGGAAACTTTGTCAGCGCCGGCCTGCATCAGATCGGCCTTGGCGGCAGCTACTTGGAGAAAAAGGGTGATGGAACGTTGATTCTGTCCGGCGCTAGTCGTGTGCTGGATACCTTTGCTGTTACGGACGGAGAAGCGCGCCAGACGGCTGGAGCGACTTCGGCGGTTGAGTTTATGGTGGGTTCCGGAGCTGGCAGCACGGCGTCTTTCACGATGGCGGGCGGTACGCTTCAGATCAATCCGTCCACCCGGATTGCTAATGGTGATCCAGTTTCTGGTTCCTTCCGCGTCGGTGATTTCAACGGCACAGGTACCTTCGATCAGAATGCGGGCACAGTGACGGTCACTCCTAATAGCGCCCTGATTGTCGGCAACCGCGGCGGTACTGGCACATACAATGCCAATGGTGGCACGCTACAGCTCTCGAACGCGCTTAACATTCTAGGTCGTAACGACGCGCAGGATGGCAACCCTTTGAACCCTGGCTTTGCCAAAGACCTTGGCTCGAGCGAAGGCACTCTGAACATTTCGGGAAACAGCCTCGTCGAGTTGCTCACTGGTGGCAGCCTCGTGCTCAGCAGCAACGTGGTGACAGTCAATGCCGCCATCGGCCGTGCGAGCAAAGGCACGATTAATCAAACTGGTGGCACTCTGCGCATTAACAACGGCGCCAGCCTCTTCCTCGGCGGAGCCGGTGATGGTGAGTACAATCTGAACGGTGGTGTCCTCGAAATCGGCGGCGATAGCCTGAAGGGCGTTTATAACGGCATCGGAGGAACCTATGCCTTCAACCTCGGCGGTGGCACCGTCAAGGTTCTCGGGACAGATCTGACCACTAGTGTCACGGCGGCTTTGACCGCCTCCCAGAAATCGACCATCGACACGAACGGCTTGAATGCCACGTGGACCGGGGCCTTTACCGGCCGAGGCGCTCTCCAAAAGAAAGGTGCTGGGAAACTCACTCTCGACAGCAACTCGGCTTCGAGTGTCGGCCAGTTGGCCGTGACCGAAGGAACGGTGGCTATTTCTTCTGCTCTGACGGCAGATGGGGCCAACTTTGTTCCTGTCACTCCTAACACCGGTGCCGCACATCGCAATGCGATCGTCGTGCAAGGCGGCGGTATCCTCGATCTGGAAGATGGCGCTGATGTCTGGGTCAAAAATGACGAGAACAACACGGCCTTCCTACGCGTTGGCTACGCTGATCTGCTCGGTGGCACGTTGAACATCAAGGACGGTGCATCTCTGGAAGTCGGACAGTCCTCCCGCTATGCCAACCTCATGGTGGGTGAAGGCTTCGGTGCGAGCGGCACGATCAATCAAACCGGCGGTGAAGCCACGGTGCGCGGTTCTTTCAATATCGGTGTCGACGGCGGTACCGGTCTGTACGAGATCAGTGACGGCACGTTGAATATCACACATGCTGATGATGGCGGTCATACGACCCTGGCGACCCTCGGCCTGAATCTGAACCCTGATCAGCCTGGCTCCGGCACTTCCAGTGGCGAACTTCGCATCAATGGTGGCACGGTCAACGTGACCTCCCATCTTTGGAATGGCAGCGAGTACGGCAGCACTGAGCTCATCCTTGGCAACCGTGATCGCGGCGCGGCTAGTTATGGAGCGGGCAACGGTAAGATCACCCAGAATGCGGGTCTACTGCATGTCGATAACAACTCGAACCTCTACCTCTCTTCGGTCGGTAATGGTATCTATGACCTGCTCGGTGGCATTCTCGAGATCGGCGGCAATTCGCTGAAGGCTAAGTATGGCAACGGTCCCGGCACCTACGCCTTCAATCTTGGTGGTGGTACGATCAAAGTGATCGGCTCGAACTTGAACACAGCCGTGAATGCAAACCTCGCCGCCAACACCACATCGACCATCGACACGAACGGCCTTGATGCCATTTGGGCGGGTGACTTGACGGGCAACGGCCTGCACCAGATCGGTCAGGGTGGTAGCAAGTTGGTCAAGAAGGGCCTCGGAACGCTCTCCTTCACGGGCAGCGGCACACGCAAGCTCGATACGTTCGCCGTCGAAGGCGGCGCAGGTCGTCAGACCGCCGGCACGACTTCTGCCGTGGAGTTCATGGTCGGTACGGCTACAGGTAATACGGGCGGCTACCTCATGGAGGGCGGTGTGTTGAATATCAACGCTTCGACCAACTCTGGCGGTAATCCTGTGGCAGGCTCGTTCCGCGTCGGTGACTTCGGAGGCACGGGTACCTTTACGCAAACCGGCGGTGACGTAATCCTCGGTGCTAATAGTGCGCTGAACATCGGTAACCGTGGCGGCCAAGGTGTCTATGACATTAGCGGTGGTAAGCTCGAACTCACCAGCATCAACGTCATGGGTCGCAATACGACCAACGACCTGATCGCGAGCGAGGGCGAGTTGAACATTAGCGGAGATGCGCTGGTCGACATGCTGACGGGTTCCAGTTGGATCCTGAGCAGCAACTCGCCAACGACGACGAATGCGGCAGTCGCCCGGGCGAGTAAGGGCACGATCAACCAAAGCGGCGGCACCTTGCGCGTTCGCAATGGCGCTAACCTATATCTCGGAGCTTACGGCACCGGCGCTTATAACCTCACGGGTGGTACACTAGAGATCGGTGGTTCCAGCCTGAACGGCATCTACAACAGCACTGGCGGATCGTATTCCTTCGGGTTTGGTGGAGGTACGCTCAAGGTGATCGGTTCTCATCTGAACACTGCGATCGATGCGAGCCTAATCAGTAACGGTGCGACTTCCACGATCGACACCAATGGCTTCAACGCCACATGGGCGGGCAACCTGACGGCCGACGGCCTTCATCAGGTCGATCACGGCGGTAGCAAGCTCGTTAAGAAGGGCGAAGGCAATCTCGCCTTCACCGGCACGAGCCGCGTGCTCGACACCTTCGCGGTGGAGGGTGGATCTGCTCAGCAGACCGCTGGTACCACGAGCGCGGTTGAGTTCATGGTCGGTACGGGAAATGGCAATACTGGCGCCTACCTCATGGACGCCGGCACATTGCGGATCAAGGAAGCGACGAATACTGTCGGTGGCGCCGTAGCTGGCTCGTTCAGAGTCGGTGATTTCGGTGGTACGGGTACCTTCACCCAGACGGGTGGTGCGGTTATCCTCGATCCGAACAGCGCTTTGAACATCGGTAACCGCGGTGGCGATGGTACCTACGAGATCAGCGGTGGCAGCCTGACGCTTTCGAGCATCAACGTCTTCGGTCGCAACCGTACGACGGATACGGTCTCCAGCGAGGGCGTGTTGAATCTCTCTGGCACGGGCTTGGTGGAGTTGCTCGACGGCAGCAGTATCATCCTGAGCAGTCAGGAAACCACGAACAACGCCTCGGTGGCCCAGGCCAGCACGGCTACGATCAATCAAACTGGTGGCACATTCCGCGTGAATAACGATGCCGACATCTATCTCGGTGCACGCGGTGCAGGCGTTTACAACCTAGAGGGTGGCACGCTCGAGATCGGTGGCGACAGTCTCCACGGTGTCTATAACAACGTTGGCGGTTCCTACGCCTTCAACCTCGATGGCGGTACGCTCAAGGTCATCGGCTCCGATCTAAATACGGACATCGATGCTACGCTCAAGACGGCGGGCAAGACCTCTACCATCGATACGAATGGCTTTGCCGCCACCTTCACGGGAACGATCTCCGGTCCGGGTAACTTGACCAAGGCCGGCACGGGTGAACTCACCGTAGTGGAAAGCGCGAACATCGGAACCCTGCTGGTTTCGGCTGGCAGTGCGGCTTTCATGAGCGACTACACCGGTGTTGACGTGATTCTGGACGGCGGCGATGCCGACTTTAAGGGATTGAACAACGCTGTGAGCGGTGATGTGACTGTGGGAGATGGCAGCCAGTTGATGGGTTCCCTCTCCGCCGAAGGCACCACGACGATCGAGGACGGTGGCACTCACCAGCTTTGCGATGAGTCGATCTCAAACCTGACCGGTGCTTACATCCTGAAGGATGGCGGTACCCTGATCTTCGATCTGGATGGATCGGATTTCGAGAGCGCTCGCCTGACGTACGCCTCGATCACACTTGAGGAAAACTCCTTCATCGTTCTGTACAGCAGCACAGCCTTGAATGTTGGAGACAGCATCCTCTTATTCGATGCCGCAGCCTTTACTATCGACGGTCCTGTGAACATCCAGGGAGCGGGCGAGGTCGCTGGCTACACCTTCACGCTGGGCGTGGACGGCTACGCGATCGTGGCGGTGCCAGAACCTTCGGTGATGGTGCTCCTCGCTCTGGCCCTTGGCTTCGTTGTGATCTTCCAGATGAAGAAGCGCCGCCAGGCCTAAGAGTTAAGACTTAAAGAGACGCCTTCGATGAACGCATCGGAGGCAAAGGAAAGGCCCACTGTCGGAGGACGGTGGGCCTTTCTTATTTGTTAAATTTAAGTGTCGGGATCTAGTAGATGACGAGAGACTTCACCGGCACGGGAGTCAGGAGTTCCCGTCCATGGAGGAAGTCCAACTCGACGAGGAACTGCGCTTGCACGACGGTGGCGCCGATGCGTTGGATCAGCTTCGTCGCGGCTCCGGCCGTGCCTCCCGTGGCGAGGAGATCGTCGATAAGGATCACGCGGTCTTCCGGGTCGAAGGCGTCGACATGTACTTCCACCTCAGCGGTGCCGTACTCCAGGTCGTAGGCGAGAGATTCCGTTTTCCACGGCAGCTTGCCTTTTTTGCGAATGGGGATGAAACCCAGCCCGAGCTTGTAAGCCACCGTCGAGCCGAAGAGGAATCCACGAGCATCGATGCCGGCGATCTTGGTCGCGCCGAGGCCTTCGGTGTCCGCGATGAACTCATCGATGGCGAGTCGGAGGAGCTTCCCGTTCGAAAGGACGGGGGTGATGTCTTTGAAGATGATGCCGGGCTTCGGAAAATCCGCCACATCGCGCACGGCTTCGCGCAATTCGAGTCGAGGGTCCATGAAAACGGAAAAGTCTAGTCGCCGAAGGAGATCTCCACGGCACGAGCCGTGGCCACGAGCTGGCAATCTGGCGTGACGCGGCGCAGGCGATGGACGGCGTGCGAGATCGGGACGTCGAGCGTCTGGAAATTCTGATAGCTCACCATCGTGCCGAATTTCTTCTCCTCCACCAACTGTACGGCCTTTACGCCGAAGCGGGTGCCGAGGATGCGGTCCAGTGTGGTCGGAGCTCCGCCGCGCTGCAGATGGCCGAGGATGCAGGTGCGCACTTCCTTACCGGTGCGTTCGGCGACTTCGCGGCCGACGATGTCACTGATGCCGCCCAGGCGATGTTCGCCGCTGGCGGTGATGTGACGGAGTTGCTTGCCGTCGGCCGGGCTGGCGCCTTCCGCGACCACGATCATGGTGCTCTTCGCGCCGAGCTTTTCCCGGAGGAGGACCTGCTCTGCGACCTTGTCGTAGGTGAAGGGAATCTCCGGGATCAAAATAACATCAGCTCCGCCAGCGAGACCGCCGTGCAGGGCGATCCAGCCCGCATGACGTCCCATGACCTCGAGGATCATAACGCGCTTGTGACTCGTTGCGGTGGTGTGCAGGCGGTCGAGCGCATCTGCCACACAGGCTACCGCGGAATCAAAGCCGAACGTCATTGCGGTGGCTTCCAGATCGTTGTCGATCGTCTTGGGAACGCCGACGATGGGAATGCCGTGCTCGTGAAGTTGCAGGGCGGTGGAGAGAGAGCCGTCTCCGCCGATGGCGATCAGGGCGGTCAGGCCGAGATTGTGAAAAGTCTGCTTCGCCTTATCGATGATCTCCTGCGGGATGGAGGCTTTGTCGCCCGCTCCCATCTTGGCAACGAAGTGGCCGCGATTCGTCGTGCCGAGGATCGTGCCGCCGAGGTGCATGATGCCGGCGGTGTTCTTACGGTCGAGCTGGACGTAGTCGCCTGGTGGCAGGAGCCCTTCGTACCCATCGCGAAAACCGATGACTTCCCAGCCGAGCTTGTCCGCCGCGCGGGAGACTCCCCGGAGCACTGCGTTCAGTCCGGGGCAATCCCCGCCGCTGGTTAAGACGCCGATTTTCGTTTTAGCCATAGTAGTCTAGAGGGTCTGACCGTTCTTCACCTTGCGACCGGAGGCGGCCCAGGAGTCGTAAAGAGCCCAGCCTTTTCTCGTCAAAGCGGCGCCCTCGCTGAAGCGGTCCCGCGAGCCCAGGATGACGATCGTGATGCGGCGCGGCGTGACAAAGACGGTCTCGCCCTGACGCTGGACTTCCGGCTTGCGCTCGGAGGTGAGGATCAGGCACTGGCCGGCTTTTGAGGTGGTGCCGGTCTTGACGCCGTCGATGCCATCCTGGCCGAGCAGTTCGTTGGTGTTGGTGAGTTGGACGGGTAGGTCTGCTCCGGCGCGCAGCACGTGAACGACGCGGGTCTTTTGGGAGACAAAGAAGGGGAAGTCGGCTTCGCTGTAGGCGTATTTGGTCAGCCGGGCCATGTCGGTGGCGGTGGAGTAGGGCAGGGTGGAGTCGGAGATGTTATCCACGCCGGTCGGATTCAGGAAGAGCGTGCGCTTCATGTCGAGTACCCGGGCGAGGGCGTTCATTTGGGCGACGAAGCTCTTCACGGGCGAGAGGCCGTCGTTGTTAGGGAGTTGAGCTCCGACGTACTCCGCGAGCGCCGTGGCGGCGATGTTGTCCGAGGCCATCAGGGCGCAGTAGAGCAGGTCGCGGATGGTGAGGCTGTCACCTTCCTGGAGGCCGACGGGATTTGCTCCGCCGGCGAGGGTGGCGTTGCGCGAGATGATGGCGGCTGCGCCTAAGTCTTTTTTAGTGAGCTGCGCCCAGTCCAGCACGACCATGGCGGTGGCCACTTTGGTGAGGCTGGCGACCTGGACTTTTTCGTCTCGAGCGTCCCCGGCCAGCACGTGTCCGGTCTGGTTGTCGATGACGATGTAGTTCTGAGCGGACCAGCCCATAACTGAGGAAAATAATAGCAAACCAAGCAGAAGACCCGACAATCTCATAATAGCGTCTGGCGCAGCCTACCTGCGCAGGGCGGGTTGGCAATGCCGATTTGGTCGGATACTTGCCAATTCGCCCCGCCTTCCTTTTATTCTATTTCCAGGCCGCGCGAAATCATGCCGATCTACGAATTCTTCTCTCCCGATACGAACCGGATATACACCTTCTACGCCCGCTCACTGGCGCAGGTAAAGTTCGTGCCACGGTGCCCGGACGATCCGAAGGCCAGGATGGAGCGGCTCGTCTCGAAATTCGCCGTGACGGGAAGCCATAAGGAAAAGGCTGAGTCCTCTGACGAGGCGGGATTCGACCCGCGTCTCGAAAAGGTCATGGCTGAGATGGAGCAGGAGATGTCCTCCATGAGCGAGGAAAGCCCGGACCCCCGCCAGTTGGCCCGCATGATGCGGAAAATGACGGACGCCACGGGACAGAAGATGCCGGACATCATGCAGCAAATGATCGAGCGACTGGAAAAGGGCGAGGATCCCGAAAAGCTGGAGGCCGAGTATGGATCCTCCTTGGAGGACCTTGGCGAGGGACTCATCGATGGCAATGACGAGTCCGGTCGCCGCGTTCCGACGCGCCAGGATCCTCCCCAGCGCGATCCCACTCTGTATGAAATGGGCGACTACCTGCCCGAGTGATTAGTAATGCGGGGCGCGGACCGTGCCGGCCTCCATGTCGTCCCGGCGACGCTGGACGATGCTGTCGGCCACCTCTTGCACCATCTCCTCGATCAGGAATCGCAGGTGGCTGCCCCGCCGGAAATCGGACGGCGCGATGTTTTTCACCCGCTCGGCGTGCACGCTGAGCTGGTAGCATTTCTTAAAGCCGGAGCGCGTGGGATCGTTCGGGTTGTAAACGGCGATGGCTTTGCCGCCGCTACGCTGCATGACCGTGAAGCACGGAACGTCAGTCGGGCCGTCTCCGATGTAGATCATGTTCGTGAAAGGCACGGGGCGCAGCTCGGGGGACATGTGGTCGTTCACATCCTGGCTGAGATCGAGCATGCCTTTGTTGATGCGGAACAAGAACTGCGTTTTCTGCGTGTGGCTGATGGCGCGCTTGGGGAAGGTGATGCGGCCGTGCGCGTCTTCACCGAATTCGCAGCCGAAGATGGCCTTCACGAAGGGCTGGAGACGGCTGCCTTCCAAGAGGGCTTTCAGGCCTGACGATACGATATAGTGCTCCACCGTGATGCCGTAGGTCTCGTGCTCCGTGGAGAGGAGCCCGCTTTTGAACTCCTCGAACATATCGGGCAGGCCGGGGTAGAAATTCAGCTTTTCGCCGAGTTTTTGCAGATGGGCGTTCGTTGGACGGTCCATCTCCAGGTAGTCGAGCATCACTTTCATGTAGGCGAGCTCATTGTCATAGCTCTGCTCCTTCACCAGCGTCTGGCATTGCTTCCAGAATTTCTCCGAATTGATCCCGAACTCCGGAAAAATCGCCTCTTCCTGCATGTAGGCGGGAGAAAGCGTCTGATCGTAATCATAGATGAGAGCGATCGTGTTTTGTGGTGCGGCCATAAGTCTCAAAGTGCCTGAAACGCGAAACCGCCGCCACGAGAAAAAAAGCGCTTTCTTTTTCCAGGAGCATACGGCCGCGGTCCGCGTGAGTCGCGATACCACAGGGGAGTATCTAAACATGACCGATCATCATCACTCATCACGGGAAAGTCTCGATTTCACAACCATCGGCTCCTTGGTGGCCGACTCGCTGACGGCAACGGGTTATCACGTCATGCCGATGGAGTGCCAGGAGTGGTCCGTGCAGTACTCGCTGACTAGTGAGAATATCGATGGTTCCGCGGAGGTGTTCTTTGGTCCGGCCCTCCATCGCACTCCGGAGGAGGTGGAGGTTCCCTATCTTATCGTTGGTAAGGAAACCCGGCGCGGAGAAGTGTACCTGCCGCAGGGTGCCGACGAACCATCCGTTGCATCAGCTCTGCTTGGTCGTATTCATGAGACCATTCAGGAGCTGTTCCAGACACCTCACCCGAACCACCCTCACATCGGGGCCGGTTTGCTCCCTGTGGATAGAGGCGGCGTTATCCGAGAATAGCCGCGATCGCGAACCACGCGATCATGATGATTCCGATCGCGACCTTGCCGATTATACCTGCCGTCGTACCTAGGAACGTACCCCAGCCCGACTTGCCGGCTGGGAGGATTCCTTTGCCGCCGAGCAGTTCGCCCAGCAGAGCGCCTACCAGTGGGCCGATAAAGATCCCGATCAGCCCAAAAAACAGTCCCACAATGGCGCCGAGGATGCCGCCGATCGCACCCCAACGGGTCGCTCCGAACCATTTTGCCCCGACCGCGCCGCTCACGATATCCAAAACCTGAGCCAAAAGCATGCAGAGGGTAAGGCCGATCAACGTCGGCCAACCGATAGACTGTAGAGTGAAATAGTTCAACAACGCCCCCGCCAGGATCAAAATCGTGCCCGGCAGCAGCGGTACCACGGTGCCGACCAAGCCCACGACCATCAGTCCGAGCGTGAGGGTCCACCATAAAATCTCCATGCCACGATCCTCGACAAAGCCCCGCAAAAGCTCAACCTCCCGTTCGCAAAAATCCGCCACCCCGGCCAAACGGATGAACTTGCGAAATTCCAAGACCGCGTCAAAGTCTGCGTCCATGCGTAATCCGACCGCGGAAGCACATCAAAAACTACTACCCCTTCTCAAGAAGAGGGAACAACTACAGGTGCAGATGGCTCAGCTGGATGACCAGATAGCCGCTGCTCTACGTAACCAAACTCCGGGCCCCATCGCTGTGGAGAAGCGCTCCGGCGCATCGGCTGCCTCCGGAAAGCTGGCCCCCCGTCAAGGGAAGGCATCGCTAAGCCCCAAGGCTGGCACCAAGCATGGTATGCTCAAGGAAGCTATCTTGAGCGCGCTGAAGAAGTCCGGGCGTAAGGGCCTGTCTATCGGCGAGCTGGCCGCACATGTCGGCGTCTTGCGTGCTAATGTCCAGGTTTGGTTCAGCAGCACCGGCCGGAAGGTGGAAGGTCTGGAGAAAGTGGAGCGCGGGCGCTGGCGGTACACGTCCAAGCGCTAGTTTTTCGTCCATTTTGCTTCGGAAATAAGAGCCCCGAGCGGGGCTCTCGTAAGATTTGACTTGCCCTCGTCTACGGCATCTCTACGTTTTCGTGCCCCACGTCATCGCGTGGCCCTGAGGCACAAACCATTTGGGTTGTGCCTTTTTGCATACGATGATGGGGGTATAGAACTCAAAAGCATGCCGAAACGAAACATTACTACCGGTGAACTCTTGATGACACCTCTGTCGTCGGTCGCCTCGTGTTGTCGTTAAGCCCTACTCTTATGTCCGTTAACCCGAATTCGCCAAATCGCGCTTTTCCTCTCGAACGCACTCGTAACATCGGTATTGCCGCTCACATCGACGCGGGCAAGACCACGCTCACCGAGCGTATCCTTTTCTACACCGGCATGATCCACAAGATCGGTGAGGTGCATGAAGGCACCACCGTGACTGACTGGATGGAGCAAGAGCGTGAGCGCGGTATCACGATCACCTCGGCTGCCACCACCTGCTCGTGGCTCCAGCGCAAGGAAGAAGGCATCTACAAGGCCTACGAAGGCATCAAGATGCGCGTGAACATCATCGACACTCCCGGCCACGTGGACTTCACGGCCGAAGTGGAACGTTCGCTCCGCGTGCTCGACGGCGCCATCGCCGTGTTCTGCGGTGTGGCCGGTGTGCAGCCTCAGTCTGAGACTGTTTGGCGCCAGGCTACCAAATACGGTGTGCCTCGTATCGCTTTCGTCAACAAAATGGACCGAACTGGTGCTGACTTCGACGCCGCCGTCAAGAGCATGCGCGACAAGCTCGGCGCCAACGTCTGGCCTGTGCTCATCCCTTGGGGTCGTGAAGACTACCTGAAGGGCCAGATCGACGTGCTCAACCAAAAGGCCATCCAGTACCTCGACAACGACCAGCACGGCTCCACCTATGAAGTCGTCGAGCTTCCTGAAGATTACAAAGAAATCGCCGCCCTCGCTTACCAGGATCTGGTCGAGCAGATGTGCGATCTCGATGAAGAAATCGGCACTCTCTTCCTCGAAGAGAAGCCCATCAGCAAGGAGCAGCTCAAAGCCGCCATCCGTCGCCAGACGATCGCGAACAAGTTCGTGCCCGTCGCCGGTGGTTCCGCTTTCAAGAACAAGGGTGTGCAGTACCTCGTTGACGCCGTCATCGACTATCTCCCCGGCCCTCTCGACATTCCAGCAGCCAAGGGATTGAACCCCGACAACGGCGAAGCCATGGAAGTGGTCTCCGACGACAATGGCAATTTCTGCTCCCTCGCGTTCAAGCTCTGGAGCGATCCATTCGTTGGTAAGCTCGTGTTCTTCCGCGTGTACTCCGGCAAGCTGAGCAAGGGCGATACCGTGTACAATCCTCGCACGAACAAGCGCGAGCGCATCAGCCGTATCATCCAGATCCAGGCCGATAAGCGTGAAGATATCGACACCTGCTACTCCGGCGACATCGCTGCGATCGTGGGTATCAAGAACATCACCACGGGCGACACTCTTTGCGACGAAGATCATCCTATCCTCCTCGAGCCACCGTCCTTCCCTGACCCCGTTATCTCGATGGCGGTCGAGCCGAAGACCAAGGTCGACCAGGAAAAGATGGCGATCGCTCTCCAGCGCCTTGCTGAAGAAGATCCGACCTTCCGCGTTTTCACCAACGAAGACACCGGCCAGACGATCATCGCGGGCATGGGCGAACTTCACCTGGAAATCATTCGCGATCGTATGATGCGCGAGTTCAAGGTCGAAGCCAACGCTGGCAAGCCGCAGATCGCTTACAAGGAAACCGTCCTGGCTCCAGCCGACGGCGAAGGTAAGCTCGTCAAGCAGTCCGGTGGTCGTGGTCAGTACGGTCACGTGGTCGTCAAGATCCAGCCGAACGAACGCGGCAAAGGCATCACGATCGAGAACAAAGTCGTCGGTGGCGCGATTCCGAAGGAGTTCATCCCTGCGGTCAACAAGGGCCTCAACGAAGCCGTGCTCAACGGTGTCGTCGGCGGTTACCCTGTCATCGACGTCAACGTCGACATCGTGGACGGAAGCTTCCACGACGTGGACTCGAACGAACTCGCCTTTAAGATGGCCGCCATCTTTGCACTCAAGGACGCTCTCAAGAAGGCTAAGCCGATCTTGCTCGAGCCGATCATGAAGGTCGAAAACGTCACTCCGGAAGAGTTCCAAGGCGATATCATGGGTGACCTCAACCGTCGCCGTGCTCGTATCGCTGGCATGGAGACGAAGGGCAACCTTTGCACGCTCAATGCCGAAGTGCCTCTGGCCGAAATGTTTGGTTACGCCACCGCTATCCGCTCCCTCTCGAAGGGCCGCTCCTCGTACTCGATGGAGCCATCCCACTTCGAGCAGGTCCCGACGAACGTGCTCAACGCCGTTCTCGACCAGCAGGCTAAGGGCTAAGCAATTTCCCCATTAGACAACGAAGGGCGCTTCGATTTTTCGAAGCGCCCTTTTTGCGTCTGAAAGTAGTACGCGAGGCTTATAGTAAGCCCCCTTATTATCTATTGACTTAACCATTCCGAAAGCTACTTTGGGCGCCCATGTCGCTCTTGATGCTCAGAGAGCTTCCTCGGGCGGAATGTCTGAAGGAGGTCGCCGCCATGGTGCCGGGGATGAACCCGACCACCTGCGCGATCTATTTTAATATTCTGTGGATGGGGGACGTTCTGGCCCGTGCCGGAGCGGAGTTTCTCTCTCAATACGGCTTGAACCAAGCTCGCCTCGTCATCCTCATGCTCCTGGAGGAAGCCGCTGATGCTGGATTGAGGTCTTCTCAACTGGCGGAGGAAACGAACGTGAGCCGCGCAACCATGACCGGCCTGCTGGACACTCTGGCTCGCGCCGATCTCATCACCCGCTCGCAGGAGCCGGGGGATCGCCGGGCCACTCAGGTAACGATTACTCAGAAAGGCCGCGAACTGCTCAAGGAAGCGGGTCCGGCTTGCCTGAACTGGGCCAGCCAAAAGTTGAGCGTCCTCGACGAAAAAGAACAAGACCAGCTCAACGGCATTCTTTCTAAAATTCAACAATCCTTTTCCCCCGGAGCGACCGCTCGTCCTCACGTATCTCTATGAAAAAGAACATTCTACTCATCATCGTCGCCATCGTCGCTTTTGTTGCGATTGTTGGCGTACTTGGGTTCATAAAATATCGGCAAATTTCCGCTGCCATCGCTGGGTATGAAAATATGGTGCTGCCGCCCACGGTAGTGACCAGCATGGCGGCTCCCACCGAGGACTGGGTATCGGCCATTCGGGCCGTTGGATCCACCACCGCCGTGCAGGGTGTGATCGTCAGCACCGACCAAGCTGGCATCGTGGAGAAGATTACCTTCGAATCTGGTCAGTCCGTCAAACAAGGCGACCTGCTCGTACAGCTCGAAGTCAGTCAGGAACAGGCCCAGCTTCGCTCGGCTGAAGCACAGCTCCGACTCGCCCAGGCGAATTTGCAGCGCCAGCAAAACCTCCTGAAAGGTCGAGTCAGCGCTCAGGCCGATTTCGACACAGCTCAGGCTCAATTCGACGAGGCATCCGCTCGCGTTCTGGAAGTAAAAGCTCTGATCAACAAGAAAACTATTCGCGCGCCGTTCTCCGGCGTGATCGGTATTCGGTTGGTGAATCTCGGTCAATATCTCGAGAACGGGGCGAAGATTGCTCCTCTTCAATCCCTGGATCCGATCTTCGTGGATTTTTACGTGCCTCAGCAGGCCTTGGGACAAATCTCGGCTGGCCAGGAGGTCAAGATAAGGGCCGACGGACTTCCCGATGAGGTTTTCACCGGCAAGATCAACGCGGTAGACTCCATCGTGGACGAAGCCACTCGTAACGTGCGGGTGCAGGCCACCTTTAGCAACCCGAAGGGTCTCCTGCGGCCCGGCATGTTTGTAAACGCCGAGGTGCCTCTGCCAAATCCTCAGCACGTCGTAGTACTGCCTGCCACCGCCGTCCTTTTCGCTCCATATGGCGACACCGTTTACATCGTCGAGGAAATGACTGATCCCAAAAAAGGGACGACCTACAAAGGCGTGCGCCAGCAGGTCGTGAAGCTGGGCCAGTCCAAGGGGGACCAAGTCGCGATCCTCTCTGGCGTGAATGCCGGAGAAGAGGTCGTTACGTCAGGCGGATTCAAGCTTCGCCAAGGCGCGCCTGTAGAGATCAACAATTCGATCCAGCCGGCGAATAGCGCCAGCCCGACTCCAGAAGACACGTAATCCTCCAGGGTTTCTCGTATGAAGTTTACCGACTTATTTATTAAGCGACCGATCCTGGCATTGGTCGTCAACCTGCTCATCCTGATCGCGGGGTTTGTCTCGATCAATACGCTCAATGTGCGGCAGTATCCGCGCAGTGATATCGCGGTCGTGACGGTCAAGACCGCCTACATTGGGGCCAATGCCGACCTCGTTCGCGGATACATCACGACGCCGCTCGAACGTGTCATTGCGAGCGCCGATGGCATCGATTACATGGAATCGTCGAGCGCCCAAGGCCTCAGCACGATCACGGTCCACCTGAAGCTGAACTTCGACACGAACGCTGCGCTCACGCAGATCCAGGCGAAGGTGGCACAGGTCCGCAACGACCTGCCTCCCGAGGCGGAAGCGCCGATCATCGAAGTCGAGTCGAAGGACTCGGAGTTCGCTGCGATGTACCTGAGCTTTTACTCGAAGGACCTCGATCAGAACCAAATCACCGACTACCTGACCCGTGTCGTCCAGCCGAAGCTTTCCGCCATCACCGGAGTGCAGCGTGCTGACATCCTCGGCGCTCGTACGTTCGCCATGCGTATCTGGTTGAAGCCCGATAAGCTGGCTTCCCTGAATCTGACACCGACGGAGGTGCACCGTGCGCTCCAGGCCAATAACTATCTGGCCCCCGTCGGTCGGACCAAAGGCTCGATGATCTCGGTCAACCTGGTGGCAAATACCGATATCAAGACTCCCGAGGAGTTTCGCAGTCTGGTCATCCGTGAGGATCATGGCGCGATCGTTCGGTTGGGTGATGTAGCCGATGTCGCGATGGGCGCTGAATCTTACGACGAAGACGTCCGCTTTACGGGCGAAAAAGCGACTTTCATGGGCATCTGGGCTTTACCGACGGCTAACACTCTCGACGTGGTGCGCCTCGTCCGTGAGGCGCTGCCCGACATCCGCAGCCGCCTGCCTTCGGGCATGAACGTGAGTGTCGCTTATGACTCCACGGTTTATATCGAAAGCGCCATCAGTGATGCCTTGAAGACGCTCATCGAGACGTTGTTGATCGTGGTTGCGATTATCTTCGTCTTCATGGGGTCTGCGAGATCAGTGATCATTCCTGTCATCGCGATCCCGATCTCCCTGATCGGCGCGGTGTTCCTCATGATGCTGGCGGGCTTTACGATCAATCTGCTTACCCTGCTGGCGATCGTGCTGGCGGTCGGTATCGTGGTGGATGACGCCATCGTCGTGGTGGAGAATATCGAGCGTCACATCCATGAAGGTTCTTCACCTTTCGACGCCGCTATCAATGGCGCTCGCGAACTGGTCGGTCCGATCATTTCGATGACCATCACTCTGGCTGCAGTGTACACGCCGATCGGTATCCAGGGCGGTCTGACGGGTGCTCTCTTCCGAGAGTTTGCCTTCACCCTGGCTGGAGCCGTGGTGGTTTCCGGTGTGGTGGCGCTCACTCTCTCGCCGATGATGTCGGCTTACCTGCTGCGGCGCGGAGATTCCGAGAAGGGATATGCCGGGTGGGTGAATCGTCTCTTCGATCGCCTTCGTGTCTGGTACACCGGATCGCTGGAGATCGCCGTGCGGTATCGCTGGCCCGTGCTAGTATTCGCCCTGCTTTACACCATCCTCCTGTTCCCCTTTGCCATGTTCTCCAAGAATGAACTGGCTCCAAACGAGGATCAGGGATTCATCTTCGGTGTTGTACAGGCTCCGGCAAATGCGACGCTTGATCAGGTCACCCTCTTCTCAGACGAGATCAACAAGGCCTTCATGTCGGCTCCCGAGTCGTTGAGCACCTTTCAGGTGAGCATGCCGACGGGCGGGTTCGCCGGGTTGGTCACGAAGCCTTGGAACGAACGCACTCGCAGCACGGAAGAGGTCTCCGCCGATCTTTTCCCCAAGACAGGAGCGATTGCCGGATTGCGCGTGATTCCCATCACACCTCCTCCTCTTCCTGGCGGGAGCAACTTCCCGATAGAGTTTGTCATCGCTTCTACGGCCGAACCCAAGGAGCTCTTGGAGGTCGCAAACAAGCTGGTCGCCAAGGCATTCGAGAGCGGCATGTTCATGTTTGCCGATACCGATCTGAAGTTTGACCAGCCACAGACGGAGATCGTCTTTGATCGTGATAAGGTCGCGGCGCAGGGGTTGAACCTGCAATTGGTCGGAGCAGATCTGGCGAACATGCTGGGTGGCAACTATGTGAACCGCTTCCAGAATCAGGGACGCAGTTACAAAGTCATCCCGCAGATCAAGCGTGCGGAGCGTCTTTCGGCTGACCAGTTGAAGGACATCTATGTGAGCGGACCGAATGGCAAGATGGTCCAGCTTTCGACCTTCGCTACTCTCAAGAACTCCGTAGAGCCTCGCGAGTTGAAGCGGTTCCAACAGCTCAACTCGGCCATGATCCAAGGGGCCATCCCGCCCGGGGTGTCCAAGGATCAAGCGCTGAAGGTGCTCGAGGATGAGGCAAAGAAACTTCTGCCTCCGGGCTTTGTCGTGGATTACGCCGGTGAGAGTCGTCAGCTCCGCAAGGAAGGCAATACGCTCGTCACGACGATGGTGCTTTCCTTCGTACTGATCTTCCTGGTGTTAGCCGCGCAGTTTGAGAGTTTCCGCGATCCTTGCATCATCCTCTTCGGTTCGGTGCCGCTCGCGCTCTCGGGAGCCCTGATGTTCTCCTTCCTCGGCTTCACGTCGCTGAACATCTACAGCCAAGTCGGACTGATTACGCTGGTGGGCCTCATTTCCAAAAATGGTATCCTCATGGTGGAGTTTGCGAACCACCTGCAGGAACAGGGTTTGGACAAGGTTAAGGCTATCATTCAAGCCTCCGCGGTACGATTGCGACCGATTCTGATGACGACGGCGGCCACGGTGGTTGGCCATACTCCGCTGATCCTGGCGAGCGGCCCCGGTGCCGCGGCTCGTAACAGCATCGGTATCACACTGGTCACCGGCATGCTGATCGGAACGGCCTTCACGCTGTTCGTGGTGCCAGCTATCTACGTGCTTATCGCGACCGACCGCTCAAAGAAGAAAGCCAAAGAAGAGCAGAAGTCTCTGATGAACGCTAATCCAGCGACTGCTTAGTAGTTTTATCAGCGGGTCGCTGTTCGGCCCGCTGATTCCCGCCCCCGAGAGGTTCTCGGCGGTCGGCGATTTTCTCCATTGGTGAAGCGCTATTCCAAGTTTCTCGGAATAGCTTATTCTTAGTCTGTTAGTGAGACTGCGCGGGTGGTGCTGTCTTTAGCTTACGTTTCTTGTTCCCCTCCAGCCTGCGCACGACGACGTAGAAGATCGGGGTGAGGATCAGGCCGAAAAGGGTCACGCCCAACATGCCGGAGAACACCGCTGTGCCGAGCGCGCGGCGGAGTTCGTAGCCGGCTCCGGTCGCGAGAGCGAGGGGCACGACGCCGAGGATGAAGGCGAAGGACGTCATCAGGATCGGGCGCAAGCGGAGGCGGCTGGCCTCGACGGCGGCGTCGAGCGGAGACATGTTCTGCTCGTCTTCGATCATGCGGGCGTACTCGACGATGAGGATGGCGTTTTTACACGCCAGACCCACCAGTACGACGAAGCCGATCTGCGTGAAGATGTTATTATCCCCTCCGGTCAGCGAGATGCCCACTAGCGAGCAGAGTACGCACATCGGCACGATCAGGATGATCGATAGAGGCAGGGCCCAGTTTTCATACAGCGCGGCGAGCACCAGAAAGACAAACAATACGCAAATCGGGAAGACGTAGAGTGCGCTATTGCCCGAACGAATCTCCTGGAGGGCGGTCTCCGTCCACTCGAACGCGAAGTTACGCGGTAGAGTTTCGGTGAGGACCTGCTTCACGGTCTCGATGTTCTGGCCGGTGCTGAAGCCGGGAGCGGGACTCACATTGAGATCCGCTGCCGGGAAAAGGTTGTACCGCAGCACACGGGACGGGGCGTTGATTTCCTTGAGATCGATCAAGCTGCCCAGCGGCACCATCTCGCCGGCACCGTTACGGGTTTGCAGCTTGAGAATGTCTTCAGGCCGGGCGCGGAAGGGCCCATCCGCCTGGGCGGTCACCTGGAAGGGCTTGCCGAAAAGCGTGAGGTCGTTCACGTACACCGAGCCGAGGTAGAACTGCAGGGTCTCGCCGATAGAGCCGATGTCCACACCCTTGCTCTTGGCCTGGATGCGGTTGATGTCGGCGTAGACTTGCGGTGTGTTCGCTCGATAGAGACTGAATGCCCGCCCGATCTCGGGGTGTTCTGACTGGTCGGATAGCTCCGCGATGGAGGCTTGGAGTGCTTTTTCCAGATCGGCAGGGCGACCGCCGGCCCGGTCCTGCACCATGACCTTCAGGCCGCCAGCCGTGCCGAGTCCTCGCACCGATGGAGCGGGGAAGGCGAGCACGCGGGCTTCCTGGATTTTGGCGAACTGCGGCTGGATGTGATTCAGGATGCCTCGCAGGGATTTCTTAGGGTCGCCTTTGCGGTCCTCGAACGAGTGGAAGATCGCGATGATCGTGCCGGTATTCGGTGCGGTGGCCTGAGTGATCGAGGAACTACCTATACGGTTGATCGTATGGGCGACGCCGGGGGTCTTCTTCAGGATGTCTTCTACGTGCGTCATCACGGCTGAGGTGCGTTCCAGAGAAGCGCCCTCGGAGAGCTCCACGTTTACGAACATCACACCTTGATCGGTTTCCGGGATGAACCCCGTCGGCACGGTCTTAAACATGTACCCCGTTAGCGCGATTAGGCCGGCGTACAGGACGAGCATGAGAGCGCTCCAGCGGATAAGGCGGCGGAGCATTCTCGTATAGACGTTCTTAATCCCCTCGAAGCTGCGGTTGAACAGGCGGAAGAACCACCCGGCGATGAAGTCGAGAAAGCGCCCGAGGATGTCTTTCTTTTCCTTGGGCGGTTGCAGATACAGCGCGCAGAGCGCGGGGCTCAACGTGAGGGAGTTGATCATCGACAGGATGGTCGAGAACGCGATGGTGAGGGCGAATTGTCGATAGAACGACCCGGTCAGGCCGGGGATGAACGCGGTCGGAATGAACACGGCGCATAGCACCGCGGTGATGGCCACGATGGGGCCGGACACCTCGTTCATCGCTTTGATCGTCGCTGCGCGACGCTCCAGCCCCTCGTGCATGTGATGCTCGACGGCCTCCACTACGACGATGGCATCGTCCACCACGATGCCGATGGCGAGCACCAGACCGAGGAGCGTGAGGAGATTCAGCGAGAAGCCGAAGGACAACATGATGGCGAATGTGCCGATCAGGGAGACCGGTACGGCCACGATGGGGATCAGGGTCGAGCGCCAGCTTTGCAGGAAAACCAGCACCACCAATACCACCAGCAGGAACGCCTCGATGATCGTGTGGACCACGCCGTCGATGGCTTCTTTCACGAACATGGTCGTGTCGTAAATGATGCGGAACTCCACTCCGGGCGGGAAGCGCTCGCTCAGGCGCTCCATTTCCGCGCGGACGAGTTTGGAGACCTCGAGCGCGTTCGAGCCGGGCGCTTGGAAGACGCCGATGTTGATGGCGGGCTGGCCATCGAGTTTGGAAATGACCGTGTAGTCTTTCGCGCCGAGTTCCACCCGGGCGACATCCTTGAGGCGAACGACCTGACCGTCAGAGCCACTCTTGATGACGACTTCTTCAAATTCTTCCACCGTCTGAAGTCGTCCCTGCGTCGTGACCGTCATCTGGTAATCCAGACCGCTCGGGGAAGGGGCGCCGCCGACGGATCCTGCGGGGATTTGCACGTTTTGCTCGCGCAGAGCTTTCACCACGTCACCGGGAGTCATGCCGAGTGCGGCGATTTTGTCTGGGTTCATCCAGATGCGCATCGAGTAGTCGCGTGCACCAAAGAATTGGATGTCGCCCACGCCTTTCAAGCGGGCCAGATAGTCGCTGACCTGAAGGTAGGCGAAATTTGACAGGTACAGGTCGTCATAGCGCCCGTCCGGCGAGACGATGCTGACCGCCATGGTAAAGTCCGGGGACCGCTTGCGAACGACAACGCCGTTGCTGCGCACCGCTTCGGGGAGCTTTGACTCGGCGGCCTGCACGCGGTTCTGCACGAGCACCTGCGCTGTATCTGGGTCCACACCGGGCTCGAAGGTCACGGTGATCGTCATCTGTCCGTCCGAGGTGGAGGTGGACGAGATGTAGAGCATGTTGTCCACGCCGTTGATCTGCTGCTCGATGGGAGCGGCGACCGTGTTGGCGACGGTCTCTGCGCTGGCTCCGGGGTAGGTGGCGGTGACGGCGACGGTTGGCGGGACGATGTTCGGATACTGCGCGATCGGCAGGTTGAACGCTGCGATGGCTCCGACGAATATCGTCAGAATGGCGATGACCGACGCGAAAATCGGTCGGTCGATAAAGAAGCGAGAAAGTTGCCCCATAATCCCTAGCCTTGAGCTTTTTGTTCGGTTTGGGGGGCGTCTGGAGCGACGACCTCGACCACCTGGCCGGGGCGAAGCATTTGCAGACCCTCGGTGATCACCCGGTCCTCGGG
>Ga0247822_10000069_pt1 | contig 41009 bp, 45 predicted proteins | sample 13C_Cellulose_Da_FD_192423 | JGI IMG/M metagenome (GOLD analysis project Ga0247822, IMG submission 192423) | Soil microbial communities from agricultural site in Penn Yan, New York, United States - 13C_Cellulose_Day30 | ecosystem: Environmental > Terrestrial > Soil > Agricultural land | place...
CTCCGGGAGCGTTTGCGCATCATGCGCGACGGGGGAGGAGAGTCCCCCTTTCTATAATGGGGCCGTTTACTGTTCACTTTTTAACCAAGGATTTTTCATGTCTTCTGCACCTCACATTGATGACTTTCCCACTTTGTGGGGTCACCTGGGCAAGGCCCGCACCGACCGTATTCGCAACCACCAGACGGACAAGATCCGCATTGGCGGACCACGTACGCGCTGGGTTAACAACCCGCACCACTTCTTCTTCGGCACCTTGGTTTCACACGCAAGCAACAGCAAGGTCGATGATATCCTGACCGGCATCTGTGCCGTAGACGATAGCCATGACAAGGTGCGCCTCTCAGCTACCCGCTTGTTCACATTGCTCTCTTGCAATCGCCGTATCAGCACCGATCTGATCAAGGTTGTGATGAAGCTGGAGGAGCGCCAGGCACGACGCTACATGGCTGCAGCCAAGCTGGCCACTGCGCTGATCACCCGCCACAACGTCGCAGACACCTGGGAGATTGCCGGGGACTTCGACAATGCCTGGGCTATCGAGCTTGAGGCAAAAGAAACCCCGGCCGAGTACAGCCATCTGGCTCGCCGGTCACCAACTCTGCCCGAGATCCGGGCAGGTCAATGAAACCAGGAGACGCAATGGAACTTCGAGCTATATTAGACGCCAACGGCAACCTTTTGCATGTAGGCAAGCAATACACCTACTCTACCGATGGTCAACTAATTCCCTTTGAACTTGGCTCCGCCGACTACAGCGCAGACCCTCTGGCAGACCAAGCCAAAGCCTACCCGGCCTACTGGCGAGAAATCCCCAGCAACTGGGAATACTTGGACACCTACCGGGTGGGCAAGCTGTTCCCGCTCGCGGATGACCGACTGATCCACGCCCGCAAGAAATTGCTGGTACCTGGCATCCGCACCGGCGGAAAGTCCGTGTTCAAGGATGTCAAAGAAGCGCGGGACACCCTGACGCAGTGGATGATCGACAACCCGGAGAAGTAAGCCATGAAACTCACCAACAACACTGGCTTGTCGCTTTTTGCCCAGGTTTACCTGGCGCATGAGACGTATGACCGGGAAGAGGCCGGCTTGTCGGTCACTACCCTGCTGAAACCAGTGAAGCAGATCATCCTCGCCCGGCGTGTGCCGGAAGGTATGGCTGTGGGGGATGTCTCCGACCTGATTGCTAGCAGCAACGGCACCGCCATCCATGATGCCTTCGAGGCTGCGTGGAAGTCACCAAAGCTGGCGGAAACGCTCATGCGCCTGGGCCACCCGGCCGGTATTGCCAAAAAGGTCAAGGTCAACCCGACCCAGGAAGAAGTCGCCGCCGGCGGCATCATTCCCGTGTACACGGAGATCCGCAGCAGCAAAGTCGTGCTGGGCGTCACCGTGACAGGCAAATTCGACTTCATCGGCGACGGTGCGGTCGAGGACCTGAAAAACACGTCCGTCTGGAAGTTCATGAACGCAGACTTCGAAAACTATATCCTCCAGGGCAGCATGTATCGCTGGTTGAACCCGGAGAAGGTGACGAAGGACTACATGAACCTCACGTTCCAATTCACCGACTGGAATGCCCGGGATCGCAACATGTCCCCGGACAAATATCCACCAGCGCGTATGCACACCCGCAAGCTCAACCTGTTGGGCCTGGCAGAGACGGAAGCCTTCGTTGAAGCCAAGGTACAGCAGCTGATTGACTTCGAGCATGCGGATGAAGACCAAATGCCACCGTGCAGCGACAAGGACCTCTGGCGCAAGCCTGATTCCTACCGCTGGTTCTCCAAACCGGAGAAGGCCTACGAGCCCGGCGCACGATCCAGCAAAAACTTCACCGATAAGGCTGAAGCTGACCTCCACGTCGCCTCCAAGGGTGGCGCGTTAGTCACCAAGCGCGGCGGCGTAACGGCGTGCAAATACTGTGCAGGCTTCCTGGCTTGCAAGCAAAAAGACTTGCTGATCGCCTGTGGCGATCTGGAACTGTAATCGTCCTGGAGGACTTCAATGATTCCGTTCGAAGAAATGGAATATCACCCGGACGTGGAGGAGGTGGTGCGCGTTCTGTGCGAAAAGACACAGAGTTCGAACCACCTGTTCTTCCGCGTCTTGACGACGTTCCATATGTGCATGATTGCAGCGCAAATGCGCGTTCGCATTCGTACGCATGATCGTGGTGACATTCCTGTCAACATGTACGCCCTGAACCTGGCCACCTCTGGTGCCGGCAAGGGGTTCTCCACCAACATCCTGGAAAAGGAAATCACCAACCGCTTCCGTGAAAGCTTCTTGGAGCAGTTCCCCTTCACCGCGGAACCTAACCTGGAAAAGCTGGCGCTGAAGCGTTGTGCCCGTGACAACACGGACTACGACTTCGAGCTGGACAAAATCAAGAAAGAGTTCGCCTCCCTTGGCCCGTTGGTTTACAGCTTCGATTCTGGTACGCCGGCAGCCGTCAAACAGATGCGCCACAAGCTTCTGTTGGCAGATGCTGGCTCGGTCAACCTGATCATCGACGAAATTGGTTCGAACCTCACCGCCAGCGGCGAAGTGCTGACCACCTTCCTCGAACTGTTCGACATGGGCGGCATTCGCCAGAAGATCACCAAGGTCACCGGTGAAAACATCCGTCACGAGGAAATCCACGGCAACACGCCAACGAACCTCATGATGTTCGGTACTCCGTCTAAATTGCTTGACGGCGGCAAGACCGAAGAGGAACTGATGAGCCTGCTGGACACCGGCTATGCCCGGCGCTGCTTCTTCAGTTACGGCAAAGAGAGCACCCGCGATCTGAGCCTGACTGCAGAGCAAGTCTACGAGCGCATGACCAACAAGGCATCCTCGACGTTCATCGACGACTTCAGCGAGCGCCTGGGCTACCTGGCCGACGGCCACAACATGAACACTGTGCTGTCCATGTCGAAGGAAGTCAGCCTGATCCTGATCCAGTACAAGATCGACTGTGAGCGGCTCGCTGCAGGGCTCCCTGAGCACGAAGAGCAGCGCAAGGCAGAGATCTCCCACCGCTACTTCAAAGCGCTGAAAGCGGCCGGTGCGTACGCCTTTATCGACGGCTCCCCGGAGCTGACCGAAAAGCACCTCTACCACGCGATCAAGTTGGCTGAAGACAGCGGTAAGGCCTTCGAGCTGTTGCTGTCCCGGGAACGCCCATACGTCAAGCTGGCGCGCTACATCGCCAACTGCGGTACCGAAGTCACCGAACCGGACTTGATGCAGGATTTGCCCTATTACAAGGGCAGCCAGGCAGCACGCGCCGACATGGTGAAGATGGCCATCGCCTGGGGCTACAAGAACAACGTCATCATCAAGAAAGCTTTCACCGATGGCATTGAGTTCCTGCGGGGGGAAACCTTGCGGCCTACCGACCTCACCAAGCTCACTGTGAGCTATGTGATGGGCGGACCGGGCGAACACCCGGCTCATGGTTACAAGAACCAGCAGGCCCCTTGGACGCAGCTGGAGCGCCTGGTAACCAAAGACGGTATGCACTGGCTCAACCACCATGTGAACGGCGGCCACCGGACGGAGGATACCTGTCTTCCTGGCTTCAACATGATCGTGCTGGACATCGACGGGTCGATGAACCTGGCCACGGCCAAGATGCTGATGAAAGACTACGCAGCCATCTTCTACACGACCAAGCGCCACACCGACGACGAAAACCGTTTCCGTATCATCCTGCCAACCAATTACGAGTTGCGCATGGATGCCAAGGAATACAAGGAATTCATGAAGAACGTGCTGGAATCACTGCCGTTCGAAGTGGATGAGTCGTGCACCCACCGAAGCAAGAAATGGATGTCGAATGACGGTCATTTCGAGCAGACCGAGGGTGAACTGTTCGATGTGTTGCCGTTCATCCCGAAAACCAGCAAGAACGAAGAGCGCGTCCAGCGACTGGGTTCCCAGCAGCAGATGGACAACCTCGAACGCTGGATCATCAACAACACCGGCGATGGCAACCGCAACGTCATGCTTCACCGCTACGCGCGTCTGTTGATCGAAGCCGGCAAGAACTGGGGCGAGATCAAGGACCTGGTTTGCAGCCTCAACGATAAGTTGGCGGACAAGCTCACCGAAGCCGAGATCCTAGGCTCTATCATGACCACTGTCGGCAAAGAACTGTCGGCGCGTCCTTAATAATTCACAGGGCCCCCTCCGGGGGCTTTTGTGATTTTCATCTGGAGAATTTCCATGAATGACCATTTGGCGCTCATCTGCGGCAAATCGGGCAGCGGCAAGTCTGCTTCCCTGCGTAACTTGCGCAATCCTGAGCGTGTGCTCTACCTGAACTGCGAATCCGGCAAACGTCTTCCGTTCCCGGCCAAGTTCGTGCAGAAAACCGTGACCAATCCAAACCAAGTGAAGGAAGCCTTCGCCTGGGCTGAAAAGCAGGAACACATCGACGTTATCATCGTCGACACCCTGACTTTCTGGCTGGACATGTACATCAGCCAGTACGTGCGCAACGCTGCCGACGGCCGTGCTGCCTGGGGCAACTTCGCTGAGTTCTTCCGTACCACCATGCAAGTCGATGTGGCCAAGTCCACCAAGAAGGTCATCTTCCTGGCTCACGTCCTCGACGTGTACAACGAGACCGCCATGGTCATGGAAACCGCTATCCCGGTTGCCGGCTCGCTGAAGAACCAGGGTATCGAAGCCTTCTTCTCCATGGTGCTCATGTGCCAGAAGGTCAAGATCGACGACCTGAAGGACGAGAACGCACTGTTGAAGATCACCGACCGCGAGCGGACCACCGGCTTCAAGCACGTGTTCCAAACCATGGTGACCAAGGAAACGGTGAACACTCGTATCCGCGGCCCAATGATGATGTGGGGCGACAACGAAACCTACATCGACAACGACATTCAGCTGGTCATCGACCGGCTCGACGAGTACTACGGCCAAGCGGCCTAAACTCAATCAGTGGCCACCTCCGGTGGCTTCTGTGATTTGTTTTTCCTTCCCAAATTCGGAGCAATACCATGAACCCATTTGCTGACCTGGCTTCCTCGGCCCAAGACAACATCGAACAAGAAAGCGACCGCCTGGGCGGCGGCTTCCTCTGGCCCACCGGCGCTTACGAAGTCACCATCCTGGCCGCTTACCTGACCGTTGCCCAATCGGGGGCCAAGGCCATGAACTTCGAAGTTCAAGACGTCAACGGCAAGAAGCTGAAGTTCACCGAGTACGTCACCGGCAAGAACGGAAAGCCGTACTACGAGCGCGACGGTAAGAAGACCTTCCTGAAAGGCTTCAACATCGTCAACGCAATCTCGCTGTTCACTACCAAGCTGGAGATCTTCTCGCCGGACCAAAAGTTCGAGACCAAGATCGTCAAGCTGCGCAACAAAGACACCCGCACCGAAGTGCCTACCGAAGTGCCAATGGCCGTTGGCATGCTGGGCCAGAAGATCATCCTGGGCGTCCAGCTGTCCGAGGTTCACAAGACCCGCAAGGTCAGCGTGAACGGCAAGGACGAATACCAACCGGTGCACAAGCCAGGCGAGCCGACCGTTCCAGACACCCGCCAAGAAAACGAGATCGACAAGATCTTCTTCATCGACAACAAGTGCACCATCGCCGAACTGCGCGACGCCAAGATGAAGCAGAAGTCGCCGGAAGCCCTGTTCTACCCTGAATGGGTCAAGGACAAGACCGGTAAGGTCATCAGCAAGCTGAAGAAAGATGCCAAGCTGATCGCCCCTGCCGGCGAGGGTGCTGGCCCTGCCGGTACCCCGACCGACGCCGCCGGCGAAGAAGTCGACTCGCTGTTCGGTTAATCCACCCCGGGGCAGGCAACTGCCCCACAATTGGAGCAATCCATGTCTACACCTGCTGAGCAACAACTGGAAAGCGTGATCCAGGCCAAAGGCTTGAACACTGCTCCGCGTGTCACCCCTGCGATGGTTGATGCCATGGTCAAAGACCAGGCGCTGATCAAAATCGACGATGTTGGCATGTTCTGCGTCATCAACCTGCACAACGGCCTGAAGGTCGTAGGCAAGAACCTCGGTGCCGTCTCCCCGGAGAACTACAACGAGGACATCGCCAAGCAGAAGGCCTACGAAGACGCCCGCAACCAACTGTGGCCGCTGGCCGGCTTCATGCTGGCTGAAGACATCCACCGTGGTAATCGCCCGCTGACCGAAGCTCAACGCGAGCTACCGGACCATATTCAGCGTGTGCTGACTGAAATGTACCAGGTTGGCAGCCGACTGCTCGGTTTGTCGGAATTCCTGGCCAAGCTCGATGCGGGCGTGGAAGGTATGCCGGATCTGACCGATACTGAGCTGACCGACCTACGCGAGCAGCATGGTGTCATGAAGTCCTACGTTGCGATCCTGCAACGCCGGCTTGAACGCGCAGGCGTGTAATGGCCAGCCTCAGTGTAGCGGGCATGGACCCGTCCTCTCGCAACTGGGGCATTGCAGGTGGTACCGTCTGTACGGTGACCGGCAAGCTGACCATCAAATCCCTTCGGGTAGTGCGTAGCATCGAAACCAAGGGCAAGCAGGTACGCCAGAGTTCCTCTGACCTGAGCATGGCAAAACAGCTGTATGAGGGAGTCCTCCCGTATATGAAGGCGCGTGTCATCTGCGCCGAGATACCGGTCGGTTCACAAAGCTCCCGTGCATCACTTTGCTCCGGCGTCTGCATTGGCATCCTGGGCAGTTTGCGCAACACCTCGCAATTCATTGAAGTATCGCCCACAGAGCTGAAAGTAGCTTCGCACGGCAGCAAGACTGCCACGAAGAAACAGATGATCGCCTGGGCAATGAAAGCCCACCCAGAAGCCCCGTGGCCTCGCAAGAGCAATGGCGAAGTCCTCCTGGGTGACGCGGAACACATGGCTGACGCCGTGGCCGCTATCTATGCTGGTTTGGCTACAGACCAGTACAAACAACTCGTTCAATTCCTACAAGGTAACGAAGCATGAAACTGACTCTCTCCCACAAAGACCTGGAACTGGCCCTGATCGAATCGCTGCGCGCCAAAGGTATGTCCGCCTTCGAACCAGGCAAGGCCGCCGTCGATTTCTCGTTCAAGCGCGGCACCAAAGAGCTGATCTGCGAGCTGGACACCGAAGGCAAGCCAGCCGCTCCTAAAGCCCCTGCGGCCGCCGAGCATAAGCCGGCTACTGTCCCGGCTGCCAGCGAGCCGGTTGCTCCGGCAGCCAAGCCAGAAGTTGCTGCTGAGTCGGCCACCGAAGCGCCAGCCGAGGCCCCTACTGAACAGCCTGCCGAACATCCGGTTGAATCCCCTGCCGCCACTGTCACCGGTGAAGAAGAAAACCTGTTCGGTTAATCGTGCCTGCCCCGGGAAACCGGGGCTGTTTGCGAGGTAAGCCATGAAGCTGCATTGGCATTTGCTCTCGTTCTCGGTACCTGAAGCGGGCCGTTATGACCCCTTCAGCTTGTTCGTGAGCACGAAGCATCCAGGGATCACCATCCCGCAAATTAACGCTGCCCGCGACAATGGCAACGTTCCTTCTACGGCCGTACTGCAGACCATATCTTCACTGGGCAAATGGACCCAGGAAGAGTTTGCTGGCCAACAAGAAACCAAGGAATAAAACATGCTGGGTAAACTCGCTGGACGTCTCTTCCGCGGCGCCAAGAAAGTGGAAAACCGCGACCTGATGGAAGCCATCGTTGGTGGTGGTTTGCTGGTTGCAGCCGCCGATGGCGAGATCGAAAAAGACGAGCTGACCAAGCTCGAAAAATTGATCTCGGGCAACGAAAACCTGAAGCACTTCGGCGCCGAAATCGGCAAAACCATCCGCCGCTTCTCCGACCTGCTGGACGGCGATTGGCTGGTAGGTCGCTCGAAGATCCTGCGCGAACTGCGCGACATCCAGGGCAACGACGAACACGTCGAAGACGTGGTGCTGAACATCCTGGCCATCGCCAAAGCCGACGGCGAAATCGAGCCGGAAGAGCGCAAGGTGATCGAAGAAGTTGCGCGTGAGCTGGGCTACCGCCTGAGCGAAGAACACTTCGAAATCCGCAAGGGCGCCTAACATGCGCTGGCTTAAAGCTGGCGCCTGGCTTGCTGTACCAGTGATCTTCGTCTGGGTCGTGCTTACCCTGATCGGCACCGCACGGTGTGCGATCTACGGTAGCTCCACCGAGCGCGAAACCCGGTACAGTGGCTTCGTGGGCTGCATGGTTAAAACCAACCATGGTTGGGTACCGCGCAGCGAACTGCGTAGCTCTGCAGAGTGATAGGGTATTAGTTGCCCGGGAGTCACGGAGAGCCCCGATGTAGCGCAGGCAACACCTATCAACCGGTTTACCCGTTCCGGCCAAAAACGGGTCTTTATGGGGATGTAGCTCAGCTGGCAGAGCAGAGAACTTCTAAATCTTGTGTCCCGGGTTCGATCCCCGGCATCTCCACCACAAACTACAGCCGAGGGCTGTTTCCCTTAAAAATGCACAATCCCGTAACCGGAACGGAGCGAAAGTGCGAGGAAACAGTCCTCGGGTGCAGTTTGCACCATAACCCTATTCATTTATCACTATATGTGGTTCAGGCGTTCAGAAGCCCTGGAATAGGGGGCAAAGATACAATGCGTTTACGCGGTAAGTAAGCCGCACCAATAGTCGATTCACCATTCGCGATCACGTAAGTAAACGTGCGCCAAGCTGACGCATTTCGCGAAAAACATCTGAATGAGAAACAAAATATTCATCTACGACTGCGAGTAAGCGGTCTCCGTAAAACATGCGAAGATTCAAAAAGGGCGCTGACAAATCGCCCGATCAAGAAGCCGAAAGAGTAATTTCGCAACAGAAGACAGTTGTGCGTCTTCTGCGCAGCCGGAAACCGTGTGAAGTGGCGCTTCACCCAGAAAACTCTTTAGCAAGCTGACCGTAAGGAGGTTTGCGGTATGGAGGGTGTTCTGGAACTGCAGTTGGTCCACCGAAAGGGCAGGGCCGTGGGAAGCTGAGGATCAGCTGCAGTTCCTGTACACCCACCAACGAAAGGAGCTTTTATGTCCCAAGATCGTCAAAAAATTGAGAACAATCACACTGTCGCCGCCAGCCTGCGTGAGTTGTCCCAAGCTGTTCTTAACCTGACTGCCGCAAACCAGTGTAAAGCTGCCGACAAAGTGGCCAACATCATTATTGCTCTGGTCGACAAAACTGAGCTGATCAATGAAGACCGCGAGTCCGTATCTCAGCAAGGCGACCATCAAGCGGAAGATCACGGCCCCGGTGACGCCACCTTGCTTGAGTCCATCTTCCGCAGCCTGGCCAGCACTGATCTGGCGGCTGAACTGAAAGAAAAGATCATCAGCCCCGGTGCACCAAGCTCCGCGTGCGACTGTGGGGTGTGCCAACCACAAACCCTGAAAAGCGCCTTGGAACAGGTAGAGGGCGGTGTCGATACCGGTGACCTGTATATCAACGACAAAGGCCAGGTATACATCAACGGCAATCTGGTGGGTTACGCGGTAATCCGTCGCTAATGCGCGGCATCCGCCTTCTGTTCGGCGTAATGCTGGGCATTGGGGCGGTGCTTGCCTTAATCACGACGTTCATTGCTGTAGGGTATGCATTGAAGATCATTGCTGCCCTTGCGGCAGTGCTTGGAGTGTTTGCCCTGGTGATCTTTCTGGTTTGGGCAGCTATCCGCGAATTCGTGATTGACCCATTGAAAAAGCCCCCTAAATAAGGGGGCTTTTTTGTTTTACAGCATCTTGATTGCCGGCAGCTCTTTGAGGGAGCCGATGAAACCAAGTGCACCATCTTGCATCGGGTTATTGCCGATCTTATTCAGCCAGTTCGAATCCATGACGGATTGCAGGCCGGAGAAGAAGTTGTCCGCAACACCGAGCATCAAACCGCGTGCTGGGTGTTCCCGTACCAGACGCATGATGACTTTCTGGATTCGGAGGTAGTACTTGGTGAACATCACTAGACCCATGTCGTTCAGGTACTGCAAAGTACGGTGCGACGGCAGGTCATAGTTCACGAAGCTTTCTTCCGCCAGTTTCAGTGCATCAGCGTGGCTCAGAGGGTCTTTTACCCGGGTAGTCGCATGCTGGTACAGCGCATAGCGAGCAACCAGGTCAGACAGCTGAGTTGTCTGACTCAGGAACTTGTACGTGGCGGTGTCGTGGGTCATGTAGACCTGCTTGCCGACAGTACGCACCCAAGCCGGTACCTGCGAGGTGAACCGGTCGAGCTTACGCTCGAACTGTGCCTTGTAGGTGTAACGGTCGTCATCAACCTCCACATCTTCCACGATGGTTGGCATCAAGCCAGCATCGATCAGCGGTTTGATCGGGTTACGCGCCAAACGATCCCGCAATTCCACCAATTCTTGCTCAGCCGGTGCACGGTCAGGGAAGTAGCCTATATCCAGCGCTTGTTGCAGCTGCATCGCACGCTTCGAGTCTTTGCGGTAATCCAGTGCGCCCTTGATAGCCACAGCATGGTACTGAGCTGCATCGCGCAGAGGAACACCTTCCCATGCCAGCAAAGTCATGTTCGACATGATGTTGCCTGCCAGTGTCAGCACGTTCTTGATCACGAGGATGTCTTTCATCTCTTTGACCAAGGCCTGCATGATGTCTTCAGCTTGCCCGACCCGCAGTGCGGCTTTCGCGCCGAACATTGCTTCAGTGATACCGGTCAGCACCTTTTCCATCAGGTTGCGGTCAGCTGGCAGCACCTGGAAGGCGTTGGTCAGGCTGAATTTGCGATAGCCCAGGATCAGGTCCAGTTGGTCGGCCGGCACGTACATCGCGTCGTCTTTCCACACTTTCTTGATCTCGCGCTTGGTGCTTTCCGGCAACAGGCGATACATCTCAGCAATCTGCGAATCAGCCGAGTCGGCAGACACACGCAGGTAAGAAGCTGGACGTTTGGTGTAGTCAGCCTTGTACTGATCGTACAGGGAGCGCACCACGTCAGCGTTCTGGTTTGCCGAGCTGACTTTATCCACGATCTGTCCGGCCAGGACTCCCATCACTTGATCCATCGAATTATCGCGGTCCAGCAGGACATCGCGGTTGTGTTCGATCATCAGGTGACGGTAGTCCGCAATTCGACCGTCAGGTGCCAGGGTGGGGGCCATGTGGCCACCAGTTGCCTTGCGTGGGTCGTAGTTCGCACCGCGGGTGAACAGTTCGTCGATTGCCTGGGCTTTCGCTTGGGCAATCTGCTGGCGCATGGCCACGGAAGTGGTCTGGGTGCCTTGCATCATGTTCAGCGCTTCAGTGACCGGGCTGGAACCTTTGGCTTGCATGCCGGTGAACGACAGGGCACCAGTCAGGATACCCATTTGGCCAGCACCACGGCGGGTCATCAGAACACGGTTACCGCCCTTCAGCGCCTTCACGTTTGGGTCCATCTGCAGGCGGGATCCTACGGTGAACCCAGCACGCACATGGGCTTCTACGTCCTTGGCTTCCACCAGCAAGACTTCGATCTTGTTGTCGTGGATCTCGGGCACGTAGCCGCTCTGTTGTAGGGCCTCGGTACCGTTGAACAGGTCATCGGTCGATTTCTCTTGCAGGCCCTTGTGGAGCTTCAAAAGGAAGTCAATACCGTTGCCGTCGTCCTGGCGGTTCATCTCGGTGCGCAGAACCTGCTTGGCGTGGTTCACGTCGGTGTCCGCGCTGTACTCGATACCGTAGACCGCCATCAGCTGATCCAGCACTGGCACCAGGTCCGCAGCCACAGCATTGGCCTGACCAGCTTTCTTGGTACCGTACATGGCCGCAATGTTGCGGGTGGACAGCATCAGGTTGGCCGAGGTCGAACCGCCCACAACCTTATGGTACGCCAGGTCTTTGGTCTGGCTGATCATGTACTGGCTGAAACCAGTGAGTGCAGCAACCTGGTTCTCCAGCTCAGTACGGTACGCGGCCATTGCCGAGCGATCTTCCATCAGGTCGCGCAGACCGGCCACACCTTTGGCTGCAACGATTGCCTGGGCGTTGGTGCGCAGGAGGACCTTGGTCATGGCATCGCGCTGCGGTTGGGTCAGGTCCTGGCCACCATTGTTGAAGGCAGCGTTCACAGCCGACACGGTGTTCTCAATGACAGCCTTGCGCTCCTGCTCGATGGCTTTGGCGCCCTTGAACAGTTCGGTAGCCAAGTTGCGGGAGTCGTAGTTGCCGCGCCATTCGGTCAGCAGGCCCATGGCCAAACCATGGCGATTACGTAGCGAAGCATCTCGCACCTTGGTCACATGGTCGAGCACGTCATCAAGGCGATCGCCGGCCAGGGTGGACAGGGCCACAGAGGCAGCGCGCGCACCCGGGATACGGGAGTTACGCAGCATCTTGGACTGACCCAGGGCGTCCAGCTTCTCGCGCACAGTACCAGCACCGCCGGTGATGTAGGCTTCAGCTTGGTCCATCAGGCCTAGGCGACGGTCTGCAACACGAGCCTTGCGCTTGGCTTCGATATCTACCAGCTGCTCCACCAGAGTGCTCAGCGCTACGTTGCCGGCCATGCCCGGGGTCACATGCGTGGCCAGGGATGCAAGGCGGGTCATCAAGCGGCGGAACAGTTCAGTGAGGCGGCTGGCCCACGGCAGCGACTTCAGCTCAACCTCTTGGTTTGCAGTCGAGAAACCAAGGACATGACGGACTTCGGCCGAGGCCAAGCCCAGCGCAGCAAAGCGAGCCAGGTGGTTCGACTTGCCAGCAACCGGGGCAGCCGGGCGGAAGATCAGGTCGTACTTGGCCTGGGCGATGTCTTTCTCTGCCTGGGTAGCGGTGCTCCACTCGCCTTGCAGGAAGTTGGCCGGTTTCAGGGTAGCTTTCGCCTCCTTGTACAGGTTCTCCAGGCCTTGGCGAATGAACACAGTTTCCTTGGCGTTCAGCGCATGGGTGACGGTCGCTTCAACCGATTCCAGTACGAAAGCTTCCTGCTGCGACAGGATGAACTGGCTGGCTACGGCATCCGAGCTGAATGGCAGTTTCCCGGTGGCCGAAGCCTTCAGGAACACATCCATTGGGGTAATTGCACGGTTGGCCGAGGCCTGCTCTTTGAATGCGCCGTACGGACCGTAGATAGGCTCGGTCACCGAGGTCAGCAGGTCTTTCAGGTAGGCAACGTGTGCACCGGAAGCTTTGGTGCCCGGGAGGTTACCCAGCTCTTCGAATACCTGCTCGGCGGTCATGGCGTTGACGTGATCGACGGCATCTTCGTACTTGTGGGTACGGGAAGCGCGGGCATCACGCACAGCAGCCGCTTCTTGGAACAGGGCAGCCGAATTGGCAACCAGGTTGGCCAGGCCGTTGTTGTTCGCTGGTTTGTTGTCACCGAACAGCATGGTGGTCAACTTGCCGATGAACGACTTCAGGCCGTCCAAGAACGAGCGGTTACGCTGTTCTACTTGGATTTGAGCCAGCACATCGCGCTGGAACGCCTGGTTCGTGAGGCCCCAAGCCAGAAGCTCATGGACGTTCGAGGTAGCGTTGCGGAACTGGGCCGACAGTGCACCGTTGTTGCCGATGTGCTCAGCAGCCTTGGCACGGATGGCTTCCAGGTCAGCAACAGCACGACCAATAGCAGTGTTCTTGCCTTCATGGGTATCCACCAGGTTGGCCAGGGCAGCGTGCACCAGTTCGTGGGTCAGCAGCTCCGGGGTGATCCCCGACTCTACGAACTCAGGCGATTTGATGAACAGTGCCGACGAACCGTTGCGCTGGGCGAACCAACCGCGGGACTTGTCCACACCTTCACCGAATGCACCCTCAGGGCCGGTCTCGGCGGTAACGTAGGTCACAGGCATGTTGCTTGGGATGCCTTTGCGGGCCATCTTCAGCACAGTGCGCTGGAACGGATCCTGGACGTACTCAACCAGCGCGTCGATCAGGTTGTGCGCGGACAGTTTGTTCTGGCTCAGCAGCTGGACGAGGTTCACATCGGACTGCACCACTGGTGCGCCGAGTTGGCCCCATACCGACACCTTGCCCACGGTGGCGGCACGAACAGCTTCAACCACTTCAGCAGCTTGGTTTTCCGGCAGGATTTGCACGGCATCGGCCAAGGTACGGTTACCCGAAACCATGGAGTCAATGACCTGCTCAACCTGTGGAGTTTGCTCCACGGAAGCCAGGGTGTTCAGCGAAGTGCTCGGGGCCAGGGTGGTTACCGAGTTGTTCGACAGAACAGCAGACTGGCCAGGCTGATATACAGCCGGATCTACAGCAGCAGCCACATCCAGTTGCTCGGCGATAGCTTCAGCGGCAGGGTTGAAGGTCGAACCAACTTCCTTCAGCTTGGTGACGGCAGCAGCACGGTCTTCCGGGGTAACCACGTAGGAACCCAGGTCGGTAGCGTATTGGCCAACGGCCTGCATCTCAGCCAGGATTTCCAGCTTGTCGGTGTCAGCTTGACGCGCAGTCTCGCGGATGGCCACAACCTGGTCGTAAACCGAGCCACGTTTACGCTTGGCACGCTCAATAGCCTTCTCGCGCAGCTTCGGTTGGATCCGGGCAGCGAGAGCAGGGTTTTGCATGACACGCGCAGCACCTTGCAGCACTTCGTCGAACATGGTCGCCATGGCGGTAGCCGACGAGTAGTTCAGCATGGTGTTATAGGTGGCTTTGTTCAGCTCCTGGCCAACCTTAGCCACGTTGTTCAGATCCACGCCCAAGGCGTCGTGCACGTTCAGCGCTTCCATGGTTCCGTACACGGCAGACGCAATCGCCGAGTCGCTGGAGTGAATGGAGGTGATGAATGGCATTACACCCGGATCGATCTCGACAGTGCGGGTCGAGGACACGCGGGAGGAGCCGATACCGTTCATGGTGCCGTCTGGTGCAATGGTGTTCACCATGTCACCGAATGCGACTTCCTGCTCGAACGGCAGGGACGAATCCAGCTTGCGCTGAGTCTTGGCCATGTACATGCCAGCTTCACGCTGGCCGGCAGCTGAAGACATCGCAGTCTGTAGGATTGGCGCCATGTCACCCAGGATTGCATCAACCTCAGCCTGTTGGCCTTTGGTCAGGGTACGGATGGCGTTGCCGGCAGTGTTGCGAGCTACTTCACCGCTGTTGGCTTCGACATGCTCAATCACGCCGTCCCGGACAGCGTTGAAGATCTCGAAAGACATCTGCGCGGTCTGGTTGATCACGTTGCGGCGAGCAATGAAGGTGGCGTAGGTATCGCCCAGCGCAGCCTCGGTTGGCTGGCCCAGCAGCTCGTAGAACGACTTCTTCAAGGCATTCTTCTGCACATCGCTCAGCTTGGTTTCAAGTGCACGCTCGTAGCCCATTTGGGTGTCCAGGGCGAGCTTCTTGTTGACCAGCAGCACGTTGACCGCAGTCAGCAGCTTCTTGGTGGCTTCATTGTCGCGGGCAGCAGCTGCACGCTCAATGCTGTCGTAGGTGGCGTCGATGAAGGCGTCAGCCATACCTTGCACAGCAGTAGTCGGGTTCGAACCAAACATCAGTGCAGTCAGCGGCTTCTTGATGATGTTCCGGCCTTTGGAGGTCACGGTGTTGTCATCGTTCTTCAGCTGACCGGTGATGACCTGCATTGCGTCCAGCATGTTGGTGTTACGACCAACCAGGTTGTTCAGGGCACCGGCAATCGACGACTCGTACAGGTCCAGGTTTCCCATGGCCTTGTAGTCGTTGAACTGCACCAGTTGCTCGCCATCCTTGTTCAGCTGACCGAGTTGGAAGAATCCACCTTGGTTCAGGGTGTCATAGCCTTTGGCGCCCAGCATCAGCAGGGAAAGCATCGGACCGTTGGTCACACCGTCCACTTCACCCATCATTGCGGTGGTGAACGAGGGTTTGCCGTCTTGCTCGGCGATGCGTTGCTCTGCTAGGGAAACCAGTGCATCAAACGAGTGGAAGTTCTCGCCGGCGGCCTTTACAGCAGCGACGATGGCTTCTTCGTTGGTTGGCGTATCGCTGTCACGCAGAACGTCGACCAGTGCGTTGATACCGTCCTGGATAACCGGGGCGGAGATCATTGCATCGTAGCCAGCCAAAACCACGGAGGTAGTGTTGGCTTCGGTCTTCTTGCCGAACGCCTCCATCACGCGCAGCTTGAAATTGTCCATGCTGGCTTTATCGGCCAGGACAACATCAGCATTCCAGCCAGCCATAGCCAACATGTGGCGATGGATCTTGGAAGTCTGCGGGTTCACGACGTTGGCGGTCAGACCTACACGCTGAGGTTTCCATACCGAGCGACCGAAGAACAATTCCTGCTCCAGGCCGTTGGTCGATGGGTCACTGGCCATGGTGTTCACGAAAGCGTCGAAGTTGTCGATCTGTTGGATCAGACCGTCGTTCTTCGCTTCACGGGAAGCCAGGTTCTCAACGTGAGTTGGGGTATCAGTGGTCGAAACCACACCGCCCATGGCGTACAGCGCCTGTTTGGACAAACGGCCCCACACATGCCACATGTTCTGACGAACGACGTGTGCTTTGGCGCCTTCTTTGTCCAGAATCTCCACCAGCCCTTTCGGGATGGCTTGACCAGTACGCTTGGCGAATTGTTGGTTGAATTTGACCGGGGTGTAGCTCGGCTCAACACCTTTGGTTTCCACGGACATCAACCGGGCCAGCACAGACTGGGAACCAGTGGAACGCTCGCGGATACGCTTGACGATGGGCGCAGGTTCACGCTTACCGTTCACTTCCTGCGAAACCACGCTGTAGAAGGTGTGGGTTACCCGCGGGTTACCTTTTTCACCCGAATTCATCAGCGCTTGCAGGGTTGTGTCAGCAAGTTGCTTACGCTCCAAGATACCCAGCTCAACCATGGCAGCAAGTGCCCGGGCGCCGACAGAAGCTTCCAGTTTGGACAGCTCAGCGTTGGTGCCTTGTTGGTTTGGGCGAAGACCCAGGGCTTGGGCAATACGTCCGCCCAGCTGCGATGCCAGCACCGATTCGCGGGTGCCAATCAGAGACAAAGTCTGGTACGCAGCAGGCGAGACTTCATCGTCGAGGTCTTTCAACAGGATAGCGTTGATTGCCTCGTCGGAGTTACGCAGTTGGGTTGCGTTTTCATTGGCCCACGAGAAGATGCCGAAACTCACGGCAGTTGCCAGGTTCTCGTCGATTTGCCCATCCGCATTTTGGAGGAACTGTGCCATGTCCCGATAGAAAAAGTCCGGGCGTTTGGCGCGAGTAGCAGTCACTCGGAATTGCTTGCGAACCGCCTGCGCAGAGTATTGCGCGAAGTTGAAGAAGGCGTTCAGGGCGGCCGTTTGAGGGCCGGACAGTGGATCTTTCTGGTCAAGGAAGTCCTGGACTGTTGCTTCGCCAGCTTTGATGGCGGAAGCAAAGTCTTTGACAGCTACGAGAGGACGCAGGCTGGCGTCGGTGTCGTTACCCGATTCCTGGCTGAACAGCTCGGAAACCAAGTTGACGGAGGTGTAGTTGTCGGCAGTCACTGCCACACCAGTTTGCTCGCCGATTGCGGTGAGCTTGCCCGCGGCACGATCCGTGGCGCTGTCAGCTTGCTCAACCTGGGCCGGGGCCTCTTCTGGTACGACCGCAGCTTCTTGGTCAGCGGCCGGCGCAGCAGTCTCTTCTACAGCAGGAGCTACCTGTGCAGATTCAACGGCTGGTTCAGCCACAGCTTCAGTTGCTGGGACAATGACTTCACCCTGCTCGAAGTCACCCGATTGCACAACCGGGGCAGCAGCAGGAGTTGGAGCAGCGTTTACCAGAGCTTCGAATGCAGCAGCAGTCTTTGCCAGCACATCCGCTTCAGCAGCTACACCGTCGCGCAGCCGGAAGGAACGGGCATCAACCACCAGACCACCACGGGCTTTAAGGGCTTGGCCCTTCAAATCCGTTGGACCCCATTCGCCTTGCTCATTCCGCACGATGTTGATCGACTTGTTGGTGCCCTTCACTTGCTCATAGGCAGTGGTGATAGCGTCCAACTTCGAGACACGACTGGCGGCGAATGCGCGAATGCCATCGACTTGCGAGCGGGCTGCGTCTTCGTTGCCATTGGCCAGGGCCATACGGATTGCATTGCGATACTGCGGGATACCCTTGAAACCATCGCCACCAGTGGCAATGTCGGAACGTACGCCGGTAAGGCCTTTCAGGGCGTTGGCTGCCACCTGTGCTTCGCTGAAGAGGCGCATGGCGGTACGTTGGCCGACGGACAGGGCTTCGCTCTGTGCAAGAGCATCGGCAACCTGGGTGTCTACGGCTTCAGGATTGGTCATGGTCAGGGTCAGCAAGCGGTCAGCCGCTTGAACATCACCTGTCTGTGCTTCATTTGCCATGGCTTCAACAGCAGCCGGCTCAGGGCTGGTGTCTACGCGCAGGCGCTCACCTGCTTGTTGTACGGCGTCCAGCTGCGACTGCAAACGAGCCAGCTCAGCTTCGTCAGCCTTGCGTTGCTCGGGGGTGTACGACGACACAGCCTCGTGGATTTCACGCATATCCGCAACTTCAGCTTGGTCAACGCCAGCGGCTTCCATTTGCGAGATCAGCTCACCAATTTGCGCAACGCGCTCAGGCGAGGTGTTATCCAGGCGTGCTTGCACCGAAGACAAGTCAGCAGTCAGGTTTTGCTGGATTTCGTCAGCCTGGGCCAGGTTCGCAGCTACATCGGCACCTTCGTTCAACGACATCTGGTGCAGTGCTTCAACAGCGCGCACTGGATCATAAGTCGCGGACTCGGTGTCGGCGAGCGACGAAACATCGCCAGACTCAACAGCAGAGGTAAAGGCTTCTTCTACCGAGGCACGATTCTTGGCCCGGGCAGGTTCAGCACCGCCAAGTTCGGCGGACAGCTGGAAGTTACCGCCAACCAGTGCACCAATGGTGGCACCTTCGACAATTTCTTCCAGAGTTGGGTCACCCAGCTTGGCTCGCGCTTCAGCATAGGTTTGGTAGCCTTCAGTGATGCCTTCTTTGGCGGCAGCGCCACCAACAGCACCAGCGCGGCTCATTGCACCGCGAGCATTACCCGAACCTGCAGCACGCATGCTGCGTAGTACAGAGGCATCACCCACCAGTTCGGCAGCAGCTGCGGATGCAGCGAATGCACCCATTTCAGTACGCTGGCTTGCGTCGGGGATCTGACCGTCGTTGTTCAGGTAGTACTCTTGCAGGCCTTCGCGGTATAGGTCAGCACCGTAACCGGCGTTGGTACCTACCAGCAAAGCAGGGTTTACAGCGGCAGCTGCCAGCTGTGGGATGTTCTCGACGGTGTACTCAGCAACCGCTTGTGGCGATTGCAGGCCGGTGGCCAGGGCATTACCTGCAGTTTTCAGGATGCCTTTGGCACCGGTCAGCAAACCATCAACGATCTCACCATCTTCCAGCTGATAGCGGGCATCACGCAGTTGCGCAACACCATCAGCAGTTTCACGACGAATATCACGGCTCAGGGTATCCCGGGCAGTGTTGTCGACGATGCTGGAAATGTCGAAGAAGTCAGCCACATCTTGGCCAACTTTCTGCAGACCTTGGGCACCTTGCAGGCGCTCCATGAAGGTTTGCGGGATACCGTCGTCACCGGGTGCTTGTTGCGCCAGGAGAGCCAGGTCATTTTCGTTTTCAGTGCCGGCCATCCAGCGGTTGTACGCCTGCACCTGCTCTTCCGGTACGGAAGCCAAGGCACCAGAGGAAATGGCGTCAATTGGCAGGGTTGCCAGGTTACCGGCCAGGCGGCTTGCGCCAGAAACCAAGGAAGCACCGAGGTTGGCCGCACGGCCAATGGTGTCGTCAGCGTCGTAGCCCATTTTTTCAATCAGCGCCTGCTTCTTCTGTTCAGAAGCTACAGCTACCTGGGCAGATTTCTGCTCGGTATCAAAAAGGGGGCGGAAGCCCCCAGTTTGTGCTGTAGGCAGGCCGGCTGGGAACAATTGGTCGAAACCGTAGTTCTCGTCACCGTTTGCCATAGTTGATGTCTCCTATCGAAGTTTTCGGTCCTCGTCCGCTTCTGGCAGGAGACCTGGGCTATTTTGCTGAGCACCAGCAGGTTTATTGCCTGCCAGCTCGGCGAGTGCTGCAACGATACCAGAAGTGTCCAGCGCAGAGCTAGACCCGATCTGCGTTTTCGCCCGTTTAAGAGTTTGCATCACATTGTTGGCTTGGCCCCGAATTTCCTGGGCTGCCTCAGCTTTTGCACGGTTTGCCGCACCGGCATTACCCGATAGGATATCGCGGAAGTGATCTTCGATATCGGTGGCCGGGTTGTCGGTGATCCACCACTTCCCTTTGATGGCTTGCAGTTCCTGTTGCAGAAGCGCCGGCGGTACCTTGATCTTGGTGCCGTCATCCAAGGTGACACCGGAACTCAGCATCTCGGTGACCTTCTTGGTCATCTGACGGCGGTCGGTAGTGTTACCGTTCAGCCACGAGTCGAATTCACCTTTCGGAAGGTCTGCCAGCAGAGCCTGTGCATCTTTACCTGGATCAGTCGACACATTGGCCCATTCGTTACCGGCCAAGCGGGTATTCAGGATAGTCTTGGCTTGTTCCGCAGCGTCATCCAGGATACGCGCCCCATTACGGAAGTTACGTTCTTCCTGAGCGTTCGTCATGTTGATCTTACGCAGTGCTCGGTTTTCCGCAGCAGCCGCCATGGATTCCTGGAACTGTGCAATCTGCCGGGTTTCTGCACGGTTCTGCCGTTGCTGATCTTCAGCGGCGTATTCCCGGCGAGTCTTGGCATCCAGCACGCTCATCAGCGACTGGGCGACCTTGCCTTCGTCAAGGAACTCAGTGTCTGCCAGCAGCTTCTGGACGCCAGCCATATCACCGGCTTGTGCCATTTGCAGACCTTGGTCAACCAGGGTCCGTTGATCCCGCTCGGTTTGCTGGTCCTCGAACTGGTTGGCCACCAGGGTACGGCGCTGGTTGTCGGTCACCCGGGAATCAATGGCCCCGCGGGTAGCATCACGATCAATCAGTGCACCGAACTCTTGGCGCATGGCTTCCAAGCCTGCACGTTGAGTCGGGTCGGACAAGTCAGCCGTCTGCACAGCATCCAGGTACTGTGCGGTGTTGTTCGCACGCTGGGCCACGAACTGTTGCTGTTGTTGCTTCTGGTTTTGCTGGATCAAGCCAGCTACTGCCTGAAGCCCCTGGTTGAATTGCTGTTGGCCCATATTGAGCAGGCCCGGGGCAGAACCAACCCCGGAGCCTCCAACGTTACGCCAAGTGATTGGTTCTGCCATGGCTTACACCCGATTCTTGTTCATGTAGTCTTCGACCGACTGGTACGCCGTCGGGTTCGAGGCAACACGGGCACGCTGACGATCTTCCAGCGCGGTGTTGGTGGTTTTGCGTTGGGCGTCGAAGTTCAGGTCGAATTGGCGGCGAGCCTCTTTGAACTGATCCTTGGCCAGACCCACAGCCTGCCGGCCCTGCATTGCACCGAATAGCGCCTGGCCCAAACCAAGGGCAATAGGCACCCAGCCTTGAGTGCCTACACCGGTCTTGGTGTTGATGCCACCGAACATGCTGTTGGCGCTGAACAGGCCGCCACCTTGGGAGCCGCCACCACCGAACATGTTGCTTAGCCAGTTTCCGCCGATAGGGGAGAAACCGCCCAGGCCTGCCATCTGTGTCGAAGGTGCGCCCAAGGTTTGGCTGTTATAGCCGCCGCCCGAACCACCCAGACCGAAATTGAAATTAAGCGGTTCCAATTCGTCCATCGTTAAAATCCTCTTCTACGTTTTTGAGTTTAGGCAACTGCAGCATAGTATCCACGTAAAACTCCGGGATACTGAGAGCAGCTACGCCGATGTTACCAGAAGCCACCGTACGGTCGTACATTTGCGTCGGAGTCTCGCCAAGTACGATCATCGGGATCAACTTCGACGATTGCACACCACCAACTTCAGATAGGTCCATAAGTAGCCCTGTCTGGTCCTGGATATCCATCAGCTTATCCATTTCCTGCTGTGCCCAGGTCTGGAAGCCAACAATATCACCCGTCAATGAGTCAATCTCGTTTTGCAGGTCGGCGGCGTCCTGTGTAAACGATTCCTGGGCCAAGCCTGCACCCGACTGCAGCAATGGTGTGGCCCAGTCAGCTTCTACCTGCATACCGTACAGGGACGCTGCGATAGCTGCGATAGCTGCGAGGAACGCCAGCTTTGGACCGAGTGCTTTGACAAACAGCTTGTACACTACCGAAACCAGCAAGCCCTTGATTATGATCGACAAAACCGTGATCGCCACCGCGGTCGCACTGATCGCGGCGGCTGCCACAATTGATTGCCATGCGGCCCCCCAGGTCCAGATGGTGATCACGATTGCGATGACGATGAGCACGATCTTAAACCAGCCAGATTGATACCAACGGGTCTTCGTGACGATGACCGTGTTCACCATGAGCCGCATGAAGCGACACAGGGCTTGTTCCTGATCGGGCACGCCCAAAGTGCGCATGATGGACATGTCCACCGGGATCAAAAGATCTTCCGAGTCAGCGCCGGCAGCAAACCCTTTCTTGCGGTGCACCTCGTAGTTCACCCGCATGTTGTAGACGTGCAGTTCCTCGTACATGGAATCCAGCACCTGGTAGCGGTAGATCCACGTCGGGACGGTGATGACCACCTCTTCCCAGCCCACACCGGAGCGGGTCTGCGTGTTGTACCGGTGAGCCTTCTGCTCAACCAGCTTGTACTCACTGGTGTACTCACCCTTCTTACCAATCTTGCCGCCCATGCGCTTTTTGTCGATACCGGAGTACTGGAATGACATCGCAAAGCGGTTATCCGCAATGTGCTGCACCTGAGATGGGGATGTGGTGTAAGTGTCCAGCTTCCCAGCTAAACCATTGGCAAAAGCAGATTCGCCAACACTGTTGCTGTATAGCGAGTTGAAATGCTTGTACAGGTACTCCAGGCAGGCCGGGTGCTTGTCTGCTGGGTTTGCCCCGAACATCAGGATGGTTTGCTCTACGTCGCTCACATCCGGGTCTTCGTGCACAGCATCCGACACGGTGTCGTAGGTCACCCCGATCATGTCGCACCACTTCTTCATCTTCTCCATGGTGAGCGGGGTTTCTTGGTCGTAAGCGTTGCGCCCCCCGTGGCGGAAGTAAGTCCAGGGGTAGTACTGACCAGTCCCGATGTTACCGAACTCGAATGCCCGGTCAATCAGCGGGTACGTGCCCGAGCCCTGCTGGTAGGTAAAGAAACCAGTACGCCCAGAAGCCGTGCGATAGCGGCACATGTGGAAGTCAGCTTCAGGGTCGACGTTACCCATAGATACGGTGATGCCGTGCTGGAAGAACACCTTCTGATCGTTTTCGTAGATGTACGTGATGGTCACATAGTCTTCGGTCGCAACCATGCTCACTTCATACGGTGTTGGTGAGGCGTACTTGCCGATGCCCATCAAAGTGTTGAAGGGTGCGTCAGGGCGATAACCTGATGTCGGCGACGGGCCTAGTTGCACGAGCATGCCCATGTCGTGGGACTCAACCATCCAATCGTAGTCTTCCTGCATGTAGGTGGCCTGGATGTCCGTTAGGTACACCGGATACCCATACTGCGGGCTGACCCCGGTTAGCTCGTTGGTTTGCGAATTATAGCCCATGGCATCGTGGCAATATTGCCAGCCAAAGTGCGAAGAGTTGAGCGGCCCCATGATGTAGTACTCAGGGGTGATCGGCTCGCCGATATTCGCCTCAATTGCAGCATAGACTTCCTGCTCGGCGGTTTTCACCGTCTTGACATCTGCGCCTGGAAAGCCGGGTGGATAACCGACACTCTTCAGGTAGTTATACCCGTTGGCTGAGTTAATGCCGATAGAACCGGCCACGCTTTCAAGCATGTTCTCGACAAGCTGGTCTTCCTCCAGAATACCCCGGATCAATCCATTGGCCGCGCTGTTCGGGATCTGTTTTTCCTCAAACACAGGCTGGATCGTTACGTTTACCGTGTATTTCTTCTTGCTGCTGAAAAGGCCCATGAAATGCTCCAATAAAAAAGGGAACCCGAAGGTTCCCTCAGTTTACCACGCTGTTTAGGCGTTAACGCCGTCCAGCATCTTGGCGACGGCACGCCCAACGTTAACATCTGCCAGGCCGTTGGCCATGTCTGCCACGGTACCGGAGTCAGTGGTCCGGCGCACGTTCCAGGTGTCCGTCATCAGCTTGGCCGCTTTCTGTTCAGCATCGCGCTTGAAGCCGTCGGTCTGCGCCTGGTACAGCAGTTTCTGCTTGCCGATGACCGAATCAGGTTCAACACCGAAGCCAGAGGTCTGAGCTTTCTCGGTTGCCGTCTTCTGGTTGGCCAATGCAGTTTGAGCCTTGGTTTGCTCCACTTGCTGCATGGTCAGATCGAACTGCGCCTTGAGTACGCATTCCTGTGCCTTGAGGTTCAACAGCTCCTGTTCAAGGTTCACCGTCTCCTGTTTGGTTTTCAGGACCTGGGCCTTGATCAGCTCGACGTTCTGCTGCTCGCGGTCGATCTCTTTCTGCGCCAGCTCGATCTGCTTCTCGGTCAGGCGTACCTGCGCTTCAACCAGCATTGCCCGGTTGGCCGCTTCATCTTTCTGCAACAGGAAGCTGGTGGCGTTGGACAGCACCGGCGTTAGCGAGTTGAGGTAGACATTGGCGTAGTCAGCTCCCCGGAGACGGTTCGCCTTGAACTCCAGCTCCAGGTGGCTGGTCATTGCCCGCATCAGTACGTCAAACGCACCGGTGCCGTCTACGGTAGCCGTGGTCAGGCTGTCCAGGGTAATCGGTGCGCTTGCCATCGTGTGTTACTCCTGGGTACCGGCAGCCATGGCCTGGCGCTGGGCCAGATCTTTCAGCTCGCTCTTGGTCAGCGGCGGCAGTACGGCGATGTTGTAAGCTTTGACGCAGCGCGGGGTGACAACTTCAATGCCTGCACGGCCGGTCTTTTCGCGGTCGAAGACCATGAATTCTTTGGTCATCAGCTCGTCGTAGAGCACCTTCTCGATGTGCCATTCGCGGTTGAACGGGATGAAGCGCTGGACGGTGCCGAAGTTGCGGTTCGAGACGCAGAGTAGCTCGCCCTTGAGGTTCTTCTTGGCCGGGTCCATGCAGGACACTTGCACGCGAACCAGGGCCAGAGCTTCACGCTTCAGGCGGTTGCGGCGAGCGCCTTCACTTTCATCGGCTGGCGCTGGTTTCTGGCCGGCAGCCAAAGCATCAGCTAGCGACGGCATCTTGGTGGGCTCTACCGGGGACTTGATCTCACCGTCGTCGGTCGAAGGGGCCTGGGCAGGCGCAGTACCAGCAACAGGTTTTACTTCAGCCGCACCTACAGCGTGCACCGCAGGCACAGGCTCGTGGGTGACAGGGCCGTCAGTGGATACAGCAGCATTGACGACTTCGCGTAGTTTCTCGACACCCCAGCGGCCGTCTACGGCAATACCGAGCTTTTCAGCACGCGCTTTCAGGGAATCCAGTTCAGATGGGGTTTGCAGTTCTTCAGACATTGCGTTTCTCCAGAAACGTTGTGGTGGTACCCAAAAGGGGAGCACTAGGCTCCCCGAATGGTATTGCTTGCCGTTACAGGCGCGCTACGGTCTTGATCAGACCGATACGCTCAGGACGCAGGGCCATGAAGCCGTAGTACCACTTAATGGCCATGAAGCCCATCTCGCCGTACGGATCCAGGCGGTCAGCAGTCTCGACGCCAGGCATCTTCTTGATGATCTTGAACTTGGTCGACTGGCCATCGGTCTGGAAACCAATGGTAGTGAACGAGCCCTGGCCGATGCAGAGCATCGGGAAAACATCATAGTTGGTGCCGTTGTCGTGGTTCGAAGCGTCGCCCGGCTCGATGGTCGCGCCAGCGCCGGCCCACTTCAGCATTTCAGGAACGATGATGACGCGGAATTCATCGATCTGGCCGATTTCACCGATCAGGGTTTCACCGCCGGCAGCGTACTTCTCGACCGAGATGAACGCAGGGTTGCCGTGCAGGTCCTTCATGGCCTTCAGGGTTGGGATCAGCTCGGAGCCACAGTGCAGCGGACGGGCGCCCGGGATGGTACGGGTGTCGGTCAGGCGGGTACCGTTGATCTGCGTGATGGTACGCGGAGTGCGGTTGTTGGTCAGCTGGATGCCCAGGCGCAGCAGGTCATCGTAGGTCACCAGGTCATCTTTGCCGATGGTGGCGTTCGAGGTTGCGTCACCGGCGTAGCGGATTACACCCGCGGCGTTGATGATGTCGATCTGCAGAGCCGCTTCGGACATCTGGTGTGCACCGTTCACCATTTCGCGGGTGATGTGCATGTCCAGCTCTTCGTCCGAGTCGAAGTCCAGGGATTCCTGGGTGAACTCGTCGTAGAAGCCGAACTTTTCCAGGGTGCCTTCCAGCTCGATACGGGTGAAGCCAACGCGGTTAACGCGGCCGCCGTGTTCGGTCAGGGTTGGCAGCTTGCCTGGGATCAGGCCGATGTCCTTGCTGGAACCATACAGGTTACCGTTGGCAATGACGGCGCCGTTGGCGTCGATGCCCTGGTCGTTGACGTTTCGGTCGTCGAGCAGTGGGATGTAGTGGAACTTGGTGATCTTCTTGCCCATGTGCTTCGGCATGACGGTAACGTCAGCGATCTGGGTGAAGAACTGTTCTTTACGCGCTTCGATCAGCGCTTGTTTCTGGTGAAATTCCTCGTAGGCCTGTGGGCCAATCGAAGAAGGGTTGCCAGGTGGGCTGTTGTAGGAAGCTGGGGTATACAGGTTTGGAGCTGCCATGGTCTATTTCCTTAGCGTTTTGCTTGCTTCAAGAACTCTTCGTCGCTCATCGCGAGGAAGTTCGGCTTCTGTGCTACTTCGGATGCAGTCGATGCACCCGTCGAAGGGGCAGCAGCGCGACGGCGGTCTTCGTCGGTTTTACTCGACGGAGATTTCTTGCCTGGGGTAACCAACTTGGTGACGGGGCCTTTCGGCGCCGGCTTCGCGTTGAATGCCCCAGCCTGTGCCAGTTCTCGACCAATGTCGTTGTACGCCTGCATCAGGGGTACGCCATTCAGTTGGCCCAGCATCTGACGGTGGTTTACTTCGTCCATGATCTTGTCATAGACACCGTTTTCCATTTGCTCGGTCAGTTGCAGCAGCGAATTGGGGTGGTTACCCACCAAAGCTTGAGACGCCTGGTCCCAGCCTTTCATTTCGTCTACCAGACGGCCGAATTGCTTCGAACTCTTGGCTTCGGCAATGACTTCTTCGAGGTCCAAAGATGCTTCGCTTGGTGCGCGAGACTCTGCGCGGTAGGCAGCAACTTTGTCGTCGTCGAGGTCATGTACGTCAACTTTGGAGTCCTTCAGCAACTTGCCGATAGCTTCCGGTTTTCCGGCGAGCAAGTCAACTGCGAATGCCAACTTTTCGTGGTCAAGCAGGTTGTTTTGCTCAAGAACTTTCACATAACCCAAGTTCTTCTTGTCGGCGGCACGCTTCTGCGAATAGTTGGCACCCATCTGCATCAGACGGATAGCTTCGTCCACATTACGCACTTTCATGTCCCGGCCGTTAGCACGGAACGATTCGAAGATACGGTGGGCATCTTCAGGCAGGACGGGAGTGGAAACCTCCGGTTTCTCTACCGGCTGTTGGCGATCTGCATCAGTTTGCTCTCGCGCATCAGTTTCGTCAGCTTCGTTCGTGCCCGGTTGGCGGCTTTCCGCGCTTTGCCCTTCGCCCTGCGTTTCTGCTTCGGCGTTGCCTTCAGCGGGGTCGCCATCCACAACAGGAACGTCTCCCGCATGTGGCTGTACGCTTTCTTCGGCGTTAAGGACATCGACAGTTTCGTCAGCTTTGACATTGGGTTGCTCCTGGGAAACAGCAGCAGCTTGTGCTTCAACCAACTTGGCCGGGCCTTGGGCCAGGAAGTCGGCGTCGGACATCGAGAGGAAGTCAGCCATGCTTATTCCTCCAGAGCTTCACGCAGTTGGAGAGCTTCTTCTTCTTCGTGTTCTTTGAGGGTGCGCTTGGCAACCTCGGCCGCAGTGCGGAGGGTGCGGAAGAAGGCATTCAGCTGGGCAACAGCCGACAGATCACGAATAACATTGGCCTGGCCTTGCGGGGTTTCACACGCAGGATCGGCGAGCATCAGGGTCAAGCGGTGGGCTTCACGCTTGAAGTAACCATCCATGATGAGTTCGTTGAAGTCGGGGTTGTTCAGCAGACGTTCGAGGCAATCACCGCGGGAAATGATGCTTTTACACTCTTCCATGGTGACTTTGATTTCTTTGACAGCATTGCCCATTTGGGTTGCTCCTGATGGTTGGTTGTGGGGACTTCCGTAGAAGTCCCGCATATTACAAAAGTTTTTTACAGCGCGCCAGGTTTATTCAACTGGCTAGCCTCTTGCTGACGAATCAGCGACTGGACTGCCTGCAATCGTGCCTGACTTTCAGCTTGTCGGTCAAGAGACTGCAAGTTGCGCTCTTGTGTCACGCCGGACTCTTGTTCCAGGAAGTCGAGGTTAGTTTTGTCGGCGTTCGCGTTCAATGCGTTGGCCTTCGCCACTTCGGTACCTTGTTTAACACCGGCCAGCTGAGCACCAGAAGCATAGTGCATTGCCTTGGCTTGTTCGGTTGCGATCTGCGCTTGCAACAGTTCAAGCTCCAGTTGGGCCTTCATCTGCGCTATTGGGTCAGGTTGCGGCTTATGATCTCGAATCTTCTTGGCCAGGTCGGGCATTTTGCGCAGTTCGGCAATATCACCCAGGATCAAGGCAGTCACATCCCACCCCACGTTCGGGCCAACGGTCTGCAACATGAACGACAGTTCTTGAGCCTTGGAGTTGTCTTCTTCTGCAGTGGAGATCGACAAGCTCAGGTCGAAGTTGCCGGCCAGATCGTCCCGACGGATGTCCACGAACTGTTCGTTGGTGACCCGGATGACTTCCCGGTCTTCCAGGAACACGGCGTTCATGGCGATGATCTTGCGGCCTACGTGCACCATACCGGCAGCCAGACGGCGCAGGATGCCCAGTTCACGCTTGGATGCAGCGTCCAGTGCACCACGCACACCAGTTGCTGTATCACCCAGCGAGCTGCCGCTCAAACCAGCAGAGAAAGCCTGTACGCCGGTGAGACCTTCAGCCTGGCGGTTCTGTAGCTCCAGCATCTGCCACGCCGACACAGGGATTTCCTGGAAGGTGTGCATGTGGAATGCGGATCGCGGGTCACTACCCGGGTTGAACTCGTAGTTCTTCCCTTCGTTGAACTTCCGCAGGTTTGGTGCGTCGAGTGCACCCTTCATCATGCCGACCTGGCCGTTGGCCGACTTGGCAAACACATCAACCATACCGCGGGAGATTGCACCAGCAGTCTTCTGGTTTTCGATCAGCAGCGAACCGTCGCTCTCACCGTAGACCGATTCGAAGATGGGCAGGTAAGCAATGGCGGTAAACGGCAGCTTCTGATCCGGGAAGGGGTTCTCTTCCATCCGAATCAGTACATCGCCTACCCACGCAGCGACAAAAGGCTGCACACGACCACTACCGTCCAGATCACGGTATCCCCAGTACTCATAGACAACGAATTTACTACGCGGCTTATCCACGAAGTTGAACGTTTTATCTTTGGCTTCGACTGCATAGTCTGGTTCAGAGAGCGGATTCGACTGATCGACATTGATCTTCTCCAGGTTTTTGTACCGGCCATCCTTCTTCAGGTCAGACAGGCTGGAAGTGAATTTGTGCACAATGAAATTGGCGTCGTCGAGGATACCCTTGCAGGTTGGGTCCACGATGATGTCACGATGCGAGCAAACCATGATGGTAGGGTGGTTTGCCAGCACATCTTCGACTTCCTCTTCCAGGTAGCCCTCAATCGACGGCTCATAAGGAATGCCGTCACCCTGGTACGCTTCATGCGCCAGACGATAGCCTTCGTCCACCTCGAAGTATTCAGACGGGGATTCGGCCTGGAGCTGGTCCAACTGCAGCATGATCTCTGCATATTCAGGGTTCTGCGTCAGTTTGTACTGCGGGACTTGCTCTTTGCGGTTCTCGACCTCCCGTTTCCAGCCGGTCTTCAGGAAAGCCACACCAGTATCAACTGCCGCGCGTACCATAGTGTCGATCAGGTGCTGTTTACCGATCTTGGTGTTCAACTGGTTGTTCAGCAACATCCCATTCTGCCGGGCCGCATTGCGGTCTTCGGCAGTGACTGGCTTCACCTCGTAGATGTCGGGGGAAGACAGGAACGGTTCAGACAGGGAGGCATAGCGCCACTCTGCCTGTTGACGGATCAGCTTCGGCTGAACCTGGGACTTGCCTACCACTTTTGGCGCAGCACCGCGGCCTTTGGTGTGCAGGTAGTCCAACCACTCGTCAATCAGCTGTACCTGGGCAGAATGCGAGGTGTTCGAGTTCTCGACATCCCGCTTCAGCTCGGTTAGCGTTGGCTCGTGGGCCCAGTCGGTCAGTTTTCGCTGATTCAGCGTTTCGACCGGTTGTTTCTCTTCTTGTGCCATGGGCACATCTCCTAAACCAATGAAGTGAGTATCTTAATGGAAATCATCAAACTGCACCCGAATCTTCAACACCCAACTCGTGGTACCGACGGTGCGGCAGGCTACGACATCTTCATGCCCGAGGCTGGTACTTCCATGCACGGTCGGGGCAAACTTACCGGACTTGGTTTCGCTTGCAAGGTTCCGGCCGGCCATGTGGCGTTGATTCTGCCACGTTCGAGTGCCGGTGTGAAATTTGGTGTGCATTTGGGCAACACCGTCGGCGTTATCGACAGTGATTACGAAGGCGAGTGGAAGGTGAACATTCGCCAGCACGAAAACGATATTGTGGACTGGGCTGCAGGTGATCGCCTGTTCCAGTTCATCGTTGTGCCAGTTGCTACCCCTTTCCTGGAATTCGTTGACAAGTTCAGCGAATCCAGCGTACGTGGGGAGGGCGGGTTTGGTTCTACGGGTAAATAGATTTTTTGAACGGCGGGGGAGTAACCCCGCCATCCCAAGGGGCCATTGCGGCCCCTTTCTTATGCCCAGCCGGCGCGACGAATCGCGTTGGTTTGCTGCTCAACGTAACCGAGATCCAGGCCTGCATCCGTCAGGCGTGCACACTCTGCGTTGTACAGCCCGAAGTATGCGTTCAGTGCCTGGGTGCCATCCTGCAGGCCGACAGGCATGTGCAGCCGGCTCGCGGTGTACAAGCACAGCGCCCACAGATACGGCATGTCCAGGTCGATCTCGGTGATCTCCGGGTCAATGTCGCCGTAGCAGTCCATGATCCGGGAACCCAGCGAGCGATACTTCACCACCAGGTTCTTCACCGGGTAATCCCGGCGCAGGACAGGTGGCACGACCATGGTCAGTCGATTGAGGAAGTTCACTGAACGGTCAGTGAAATCGTTTACGGCGATCTCCCGGCTGTGCTCATCTTGTACACTGTGCAGCTGGAGGAAGCGCCCATTCACCTGGGTGCCATAATCCGCCAGGTTGTACACCTCTTTGTCAGCTTCGATAGGTACCGTCACGGTACCCACCTTTAGCTTGAACCGGGTGTGCAAATCCACCAAACCAGCGTTCATAACCTCAACGATGGCTTGATACTTGGTCGGCATGATCTTGCCGGTGCCTTGGTCGACGCAACTGAGCTGGTTCAGCTCAGACATCTCCATTTGGGTGAAAGCGGTAGAAAGTTTCATGATTCCTCACACGAGATAGTTAGCCAACGGACTTGGTTCCGATGCCACATCATCATCCCACATTCCACCACCTTCGCGCTGCTCCACTTCACCTGCGGTAGGTGCCACCGGTTTCATCACAGCCAACATCGAAATGGTGTCGATGAAGTCGTCTTTCTTCGAACGGAAGCCAGAAGCAGAGGCAAGACTCAACTCGCTGTACATCTCCTGCATGATCGGGCCTTCCTTGTCCTCTTCCGGGAAGTAGATCTTGTGTAGCTTGAACAGTGGCACAACGGTGTTGAATCGCTGCATCTTGTTCGTGTTCGGGCGGATACCCGGCTTGTTGCTGTTCCCTTCACTGGCCAGGTTGAAGTAGATGTTGCGCTGCACCATCTGGTCCTGAATCCAAGGAATGAAGCCGGCTTGCTGCCCCGACACCTCAACGCCGACGTTCATCGGCCGCCAACGCGAAACCAAGGTGAACAAGTCGTTGATGTTCGCGCCCATGTCTTGCCGGCGGCAAATGCCGTCGACCCAGTACCAGTCGCCGTTGTAGTTGTACGCCCACACCGAGATCACGCTGAAGTCGTTGGCTTGCTTCTCGCTCACTGCAAAGTCGGTCGTGATGTAGAAGTTGAAGCTCGACTTGAACTTCATCACCTGGCGTTTCTTGTACCACTGGATTTCGCCGTCGAGAATCAGGCGGTCGTCGTCCGACATGATGCGCAGCATCAATTCCTGGTTGAAGGTGTCCACCTTACCGACCTTCACAGCCGTCTCGTACTTCTTCTTCACGAAGCTATACGGGAAACGGTCCGGCCAGGCCCCCCGGAAGTCCACCTCCGCGCACGGGAATTGATCGCAAACCGGGTAGACGTTGACACGCCAAGCCCCGGACTCAATCGCCTTATACAGCGGGTCCTTGGCGTTAAACGGGGTACCCGACCAGATGATCATGTTCCGCTCTGGGTGCAGCGCATGGTCCACCGCCTTATAGATGGTGTCCTCTACCGCGGCGATCACCGTGGCCGAGCGTGCATCTTCGTCGCTGATCAAGTCATCGAGCACCGCCAGGCGCGGCCGCTTACCCATCTCCTTCGACCCCCGCACACCCGTCTTGGCGCCGTAGCCCTTGACGATGAACACGTTGCCGTCCAGGTTGACGAACTTCCACCGCAAGTCGGTGAATTCTGTCCCATTTGGGTTGTCCGGACTCTTAGGCGGCATGTATTTCTGCAGAAAATCGCTGTTTTCATAGCGATACTGCAAGTTCTTGCGCATGTTCTTCACACCGTTCTCGATGCTATCCGACACGTACAAGGCCAGCTCAATACGCCCGAAATTGGGCAATCCGCCGTACATTCCCAGGTAAAGGAACAAATACTCACCCATCAGGGTAGTTTTCGCCGCACCCCGGAAGACCATGTTCGCCAAACGAGGGAACTTGTTCAATTCCCCCTTGCCGTCGTACTCCAGGTCATCAATGTTGTCCAGCATGTGCAAGTGCAGCACCGGGGTGGTGTTCTCCTCCCCTTGCCCGCCATTCACCAGCTTGATGAACGTGACGAACTCCAATGCGAAGTTGGACGGCACATAGTGTGGATCGGTGGAGTAATCCACCCCATCCAGCCACTGATCGACCGTCTTGTACGCTTCTTCTACCGGAATGCAGACTTCGGTCATTGCTGCACCTCAAAAGGTAGCCGTTGCGCGGCAACCTCCTTCGCATTCGCCAGACCCGAGCTGATATGCGCACGCTGCTGGTCCGCCAGCTCCTGCATCTGCTTACGCACCGCGGCCATGGTATCGCCCACCTCCTCGCTGACATCCAGTGTGATCTTGGTTTTCTCTGGCTGCTTCAGATGGGTCAGGATGGAGTTGGCTGCGTCACAGCGCACCTTCTCGCTGGAGGCGTTCACCATCAGGTCAGCCTGCGTCATGAGCGCCTGCTGGAACAGATCCTGGTTGCCAACCCACACCGGTACCAAGGCTTGCTCCATGATCAACGTCACGAGCTTGCTCTTGTTGTACGCGCTGATGTACGAGGCAATGTCTTTCTGCGGCACATTACGGTTACAGAAGTCCTGGTACTTGGCCGGGAAAGTCGCCACATACGCATCCAGGTTGCTCTTGCCCATTAGCTTCTGGGTCACGTACTTAACCGCGTACACATACCCCTCAAGCTTGAACTTACCCTCCTTCAGGACAGTCGTGTGGCCTACCAGACGGTCACGGTACTGCTCTGCCAGGTTAGGGTCCGTCAGCAACGCATTCAGCCCATCCTGCACTTCCTGGGTCAAATTCCCACGGAACTGCGCCGGCAGGCACTGCTTGAACTGGTCTGCTGTCAAAAGGTTGCTCATGTGCTTAATCCTTGAACAGTTTGTAACGGGATTGCTCAAACAGCTCCAGTGCTTCCCGCAACAGCCACTGTACCGTATATGCCTCGTATTCCTTGCCGGGATTCTTCTCCCGCATGTCTTTCTTGATTCGCTGCCAGATATGCTGCACTTCGTGTGCAATCAGCGTGGCAATGGCCAGCTTGTTGCGATCAGGGCCCAGATGGTCACCAACCGTTAAAGCACAGACAGTCCCGTCGGGGGTGTCATAGAAAGTGGTCACCCGGGCATCTGCCGTTGGGTACTCCTCACCCTTCACACCCAGGCGCTTCATCAGCTTCTTCCAGGCCTTCTTGTTCGGCACAAACACCGACTGAACATGGTAGGGCCCCGGGGTAAACCACAACGGCTCACTCACAGGCGACCCCCGATCTTCCGGTCAATATCTTCTGCGTAGACCACCTGCCGTGCACAAGTGCACCCATTACGATCATAGTCACGCTGAATAGCCACCCGAGGGCTCATATGCAGGGTCTTCACCTGCCATACGTGAGCCTCAGTACAGCCCAGGCATTTGGCCTCAACCACGTCATCAATCTTCAGATCTTCCAGATTCATATCTCTTCCCACAGTTTGATGAAGTCTTCGTGCTCAGCGAGCCAGATATTACCCCCGCGCTGCAACACTACCCATTCGCCAGGCTCAACCTGCTGCCATTGCCCCGTAATCACCCGAACCTCGACAAACCCTTCGTCATCGAACCGTAGCTTACCCAGGTTGTACACTGCGTGAAACCAAGAAGGCCAACAGGCACAGTGGCCCTCGAAACGGTGGGCAATGTACTCAAAGGGCCGATCAACCCGGCGAAACTTGCGAACCATGGTACAACACCCCCGAACAATAGAATAGGGGTGAGTATAGGTCACATAGGTGTAGTACGAAATATAAAATTTAGAACCCGCGGGATTTGGGGAAAAATTCTGTAGGGGTATGAACACAGTACTTATGTATTCGTTCTTGGTTTCCGGGAGTACCCCCCCGGGGTCCTGTTCTCTTGAGTTTTCCTCAAAGACCCACCCCAGGTACCCTTACCGGGCCTTCGGCCCTGTAATGCATGCTTTAGCGGAGACCTCTTCAGTGATCATTGAAATGCTCTGTACTCTGGCTGTTGCTGTGTGGTTCGACGATACCGTGAGTGGTATCTGGAATCTGTAGCCTTCGGCCTTGTGGTGGATACCTTCGGGTGTTCACCACTATTCTTTTCCTTAGCTAGGAGATACACCATGTTCAAGCAAATCTTCGCAATGATCGCCCAGTTCGCACTGATGCTGACCAACCTGTTCTCTGCAGGTACCAAGCTGAGCAACGCTGCTGTCCACTCCGCTTCCTGGGTGGAAGGTGCTGCTGAAGGCTTCAACGAGATCGCTACTCTCGAACGTAACGAGAAACTCGATGCTCTGCGTGGCAAGTACGACATCAACCAGCGCATCCGTGCTGCTGAACAAGCTCTGTCCGCTTCTGATCTGGAAGCCAAGCTCAAGCTGCTCAAGGCTGAAGCCAAGAACGAAGTAGCTGCGTAAGTAATCCAACGGGGATCGAAAGGTCCCCAAACCAAGGTGAATAACCATGGCCTTCGAATCATCACTCGCAATCCTGTGTTTCCTGTTAGCCACCACGCTGCTCGGTGCACTCTGGTACTCAACTCCTAAATAGGGGCTGGGTACCAGCTCTTTTTTAAGAGCACACACGAAGCACACATCAAAAGCACACAATCCTTCCCCTTTAGACAGTAGGTGAGGAAGATCCCTTTCTTCCCTTCCCCTTTCAGTCAGATTCCCCTACATGTGAGGGAGAGTGAGGGAGATTGGAGGTGAAACAGTGTGTTTGCAGTGAGTTTGACCTGCAATTGTCCCTTTCCTACATCCTATCAACCTTCCCCTTCATTCCGATACCTAACGGTAGACTATCGTTCACCTTCGGTGCTGTAATAGACAACCTTGGAGGTATTTATGGACTATCTGCTGTTACCTAACGGAACTGTGCTGGCACTGAAAGCATTGGACAGTGTTCCTTCTGTTATAAGGCGTGCCAATGAACAACGTGCTATATGTACCTATTGGTACGTCGCAGAGAATGATCAATGGTGTTGTGCCTTCAATGAAGCGCGTGGAGGCATTGCAATTGATCGCTCCTGTGTACCTGATGTTGTATTGCTTGCACATACGATGGTGACTTAAATGGAATACATGCTGCTGGCTGATGGTACGGTGAAGTCTTTCCCGTGCCTATCTACAGGCACTCAGATCCTTGAAGCTTTGAAAGCCCATAACGGAGTTAGCCATTACTGGTGGGACGGTGTTTACGAGAACACTTGGCGGGTGTGGCATATAACCCACCAAATTGGTGCCCGTAATGGTGGTTTCCCTGTAAAAGAAGAAGATGTCCCTGAAGTTATCAAACTTGCTCGAGTGCTGGAGTAACTATGGCTGACTATTTGTACTTTGCTGATGGCACTGCCGAAGCTGTTGAAGAACTCGATATGCGAGCCCTGCGTGAGCGTATGCATATGCGTAGTGCTGAAGCCACTTACTGGGTGTTTGCGAATGATGAGACCCAGAAGGCTGGTTGGGTCATGTGTACTATGCGTATGGCCACCAACCGCAGCATAACAGAAGATGAAGTGCCTGAATCTGTACGCATGCTGCACTTAATTGCAGGAGGCTGCTGAATGGAAGCTGAGTACCTGCTGAAAGCCAATGGCGAAGTCCTTGTCATAGCGGCCTCTGCGAACTGGGAGCAGCTACAGATGCTGCTCACCCTCACAGGTGCCCATTCGTATTGGTTCCCGCGGTGGAATGATGAAGATGAGCCAGATAGCCTATATCGGGACTCGTGGGGCATGTTCCTGCCTGGGGACGATAGTTATGCCATCGTAAAAACCCCGCAAGTACCTGAAGTTATACGCCTAGCCCATCTAATGGTGGGCTGACCTTCGGTCATGTGACGAAAGTTAAACCAAATAAACAGGAGTTCAAATGTTCTTTGAAGCTATCTTCACCATCTGCATGACCGACCCTGCGACTGAAGTTACTACTTGTCGCATCATGGTCACTGAAATGACTCAGCTCGCCAGTTCTAACACTCAATGTGTGCAAAAAGCTGAGATGTTGTCCAAGAGTGTGGGCGCTGCTGCACGTAAGCAGTTCCCACAACTGAAGTTCAGCGGTGAGGCTGTGTACTGTGGCAGTACCGCTACTTACACCGAAAGTATCACCAAACTAGTCAAGTCGGGCTATGAAATGTCCGGCTTCAAGTATGTACAGGAGCGGTTCTGATGAAACCAAGTGAAATGATCCAAGCTGCTATCGACAGTGGTATCTACAAAAGCAGTCTTTACATGTGCAACGCTGTAAAGAATTTGCCGGGCGCGCGGTACCTAGATGTATGTGATTGTCAAATGGCCATCACTAAACGCATTTATCCGTTTGCTACGCTGCCTGCGTACATCGCACATCGTGATGGCATGAAGGGATACCCAAACTACCAACAGCGTGTGGAGTTTTGGCTGGAGTTCATCGAAGAACTGAAAAAGCAAAACCGATAATCTAAAAATGCAAATTTGACGATTTCGGCGAGAAAAACGATAAACCAAAGGGATAGATTCCCGCAGTTGAGGTATAGCAATGCCGTTCCCACTCTATGCAATCCTCGTTGCCCTTTCCGTTGTGGCCTGTATCGAAATATGCGTTAGCTTTCTCGAATGGGTCCAAGAAAACTGGTATGGCCCACACCCGAACACAAAACCGTATCAGTGGAAGCGCATGTGCATCATTGCGCTGGTGCTGATCACTACCATGCTGTTGTTCAAGTGGGGTCAGCCATGATCAAGCTGCATGAGGTGCCGCCGGATATCTACGCAGAGCACCTTGCCCACCAGAAGTCCCAGGTTGCCCGGGCATTGCGGCTGTATGTGCGCACGAAGGGCTTCACCTACAGGCATGGCGCCTACCTCGTAGGCTGCAGCTATAACGCCTTCGGCCATGTCATGCGTGGTGAGGAGTGGAGGGTATCCTTCGACCTCATCTTCCGTATGGCTACCGTGTTCGGTATCAAAATCCACATTGGGGTGTCTCTGCCCCAGAACGATGTAACCTGTAAGACCGCTGGCCCTTCGGGCCTGTAAAGGCATACGTCTGCCACAAAATCCCTTTCTGATCCAATATTCTGGAGTATTTCCCATGGCCGTTACCCGTAACCAAGATCGCAACAACGCCCCTGCTGCCCGTACTGAGCGTGAGCCAAGCCAAGCCAAGAAGACCCTAGGCTTCTTCAACATCAACATCCCTACCGTCGGCGGTACACCGATCCGCGTCGATGCTGTACGCCTGATGGAAGGCACCAAGGTGCATGAGCAGCTGGCTGCATACCTCGGCTGCACTCGCCCCGGCGACGAGAAGTTGCAAGGTGAAGAGCTGGTGGCCGAGAAGGCCAAGCGTCTGGCTGAAGTGGTCTCCAAGCTGGAGTTCAGCTTCAACCCAACCCGTACCGAAGAAGAGTCCCTGCTGGCTCTCGGCGTCTGACCTACCTGGCCACTACCTTCGGGTGGTGGCCTACCTTTTGGAGAGCAATCCAATGGTAAAGATCATCGCTTCGTGCATGCTTCGCGTAACCCTGTACCTTTCCGTCTGCATTTCCCTCTTTGCACTGTTTATTAACTAAGGAGCTTCAAATGTTCGGTGAAATCATTCAACTCGTTCCTCACATGGTCGGTTACGGCTTCACTGTGCTGCTTTCGTTGCTGGTGGGTTACCATCTGCGCGAAAAGCGGCATGAGGTTAACCTGAATGCGGCAATCGCCAACTTCGAAGAAGGCTGTGCTGGTCTTCGCGCAATAAACCAAGAGAATCTGAAGATCGAGCGCGCTGTGCGGCGTGAGCTGGAAATCTCCGTACTCAAGTGCGGTGAATCCATTGAAAAGATGGCTCAAGAGCTGGAAGCTGAGAAGAGGCGTGCTGACTTCAACGATGGCTTCCGTAGGGCAATTGTTGAACCATTGGTAGCCCTACGTCTATGGAATACTGGAAACATGGATGTTCGCCCGTCTTCACTGCTCAATGTGCTTGTAGCGCACGCCGAAGACTGTGTATTGAACCCCGAAATGAGCAAACGAGCGAAGAACCTGTTCATTCGTGGTGTACGTAAGGGCGCCAAGCAAGGGCGTGAGCAGATGGCCAAGCTGATGCAGAAGTCCATCGACAATCAGGCTGCGACCATCGAAAGCTATGGCCGTGCTTACCAGATTGCTGAAAAGCGTCGTGCTTTGTTCCGTATTGGTGTGAATAACGTCCTGAAGGACAAGATTGGTCTGCCTGCTGTACGCCGTAGCATACTGAATGGTATCGCAGAGGAAGTAGCACGTCTGCATGACGTGGAAGCGCGTAAAGAACTCACCAAAGCTCAAGGAGAATAACTGTGGAAGAAGCACTGATGATCGCGTTTGTCGCCCTGTTTATCCTGACCGTTGTCAAATTCGGTCGGGTTCTGTCGCAAAGCCAGAAAGGGAGTGAGATTCACGAATTACTGGGCATGAAGTTGGAAATTGTGCACCAGATGCTGGGGAATTTCCCACAAAAGCGTGAAACCATCTGGTGTGATGGCGTCAAAGATGCTCAACAGCATCTCAATGCTCGTATTCGTGCTGGTATCGCACATGCCTCGCTCTATGAGCGGGGTAAGCGCACTCACCGCATGAATCATGACGGTATCTTGGTGCCGGTATGACCAAAAATACCAATAAAGAAGGTATGGCACAGGAGCGTCTGCTTAAAGGCGTTCCTGATGAAGAAATGGCGCAATTTTGCGATGTCTGGGCAAAAACGGCAGACCCTATGTACTCGACAAATAACGTGGTACCTCGTGCGTACATTGAACAGGAAGTGATAGTTGCTGCTTTCAAAAATGGTGTCGTACTAGAGACCGAGACCAAAGCCCGGTTTAAGCTGGGTGACTGGGCTCAAGCTGCACATAAGAAGCACGGGCCTTGCCGCGTGATTGCCTTTAAACCAGGTGAGCTGATGTGGCGTGAGGTACGCTGGAAGAATGCCAACAGCGGTACTCTGTACCGTAGGCCTTCCTTCATGACGCTCAATCCTGCGCAAGTGCCTCAAGAGCTACAGCTTGCTGCATTAATGTTGGGGTAGTTATGGAATATCGTTACTTCTTTACCAAAGACGGCGCAATCCAAGGGGTTGAGACGCTTAATGTAACGACCTCGTTCATATACTTGCAGAACATAGGTCAAATGTACGAAGGGTGCCACTGCTGGGCTAAGTTAGGGAATACCACATGGTATTCCTGCCCAGCTGCGGGCTTTGCGTTCACCCGCATGGAAGCTCACCAATCATGGGAAGAAGTCCCTGATTACGTTCGAATGGCAGAGGCTTTGTTATGAGTCTGACTGTTTTCATCAACTGTGGTAACGCATGTGAGGTGCGCGACATCCCTGAGTTTGACTGGAAGGCTCTGGACGCAGTTTGTGCAGAGTTTTCTGAGAATCACCTATGGGCGCACCTGAGTACGCAAGGATGGTGTATCTACTCCCGTGTTCATAAGCGCTGGAAGGTTATAGCATCCAGTGCTGTACCGGAAATCATCAAAATGGCGAGGTTGCTGCATTGATCGGCCCTTGGTACGTAGTTCGTGATGGAGACATCATTGACGTGCTTGAAAAGGCAACGCTCGACTCTAAGGGGTGGATAAACTACCGAAAACGCATAAGCGAGCATGAAAATGCAGTAGCTTGGAAAAAAGACAAAGAAGGATGCTGGCATAGCTTACGAAGCTCTGATGCTCTTAATGGGCATTGGGTATCCTTCGTTACCCCACCAACTTGTGTAAAAATGGCGGATATTCTGCAATGACTACGTGGTATATCATAGAAGACGACATTATTGTGCACGTTTTCTCTGCTTCGGCGCACGGAGAAGTCAGTACGTTTGATAGGCGGGAAATACTACGCAAGAGTTATCCTAACGCCACAGCATGGCTCTGCAAGCCTTGGCTTGATGAGGAACTACGCTGGT
>Ga0247822_10000070_pt1 | contig 40997 bp, 33 predicted proteins | sample 13C_Cellulose_Da_FD_192423 | JGI IMG/M metagenome (GOLD analysis project Ga0247822, IMG submission 192423) | Soil microbial communities from agricultural site in Penn Yan, New York, United States - 13C_Cellulose_Day30 | ecosystem: Environmental > Terrestrial > Soil > Agricultural land | place...
TTCGGCCGCGAGTACTCGGAGCGGAGGGGCGTCCGCGGGTGGACGTCCGACGAGTTTGTCTTGATCGCCCGGAAGCAGTGCGAGATGGAGAACGACGGCGCCCGGCGTGCAAACCGGGTGCTGGTCTGCGACACGGATGCCTTCGCCACGGCCGTCTGGCACCGGCGGTACATGGGGTGTCGCTCGGCGGAGGTGGAGGCGGTCGCGGCGGCGCACCGGCGGCCGGACCTGTACCTGCTGACCGACGTGGCCACCCCGTTCGTGCAGGACGGCACCCGCGACGGCGAGCACGTCCGCGACTGGATGCACCGCGCCTTCGTCGAGGACCTGACCGCGACCGGCCGGCGGTTCGTCGAGCTGGCCGGCCCGCCCGACGCCCGGCTGTCGGCCGCCCTCGCGGCGGTCCGGTCACTTGGGTGCGCCTTGTCGCGGGACGTATGATGCGCGTACGGGCCCGGGGCACCCGTTCCATTCACATCCGACCCGCCCCGCGATCGGCCCGTACATTTCGGGGGCCTCATCATGTCTTTGTCCGACGCTACCGCTGCGCCCGTCCCGTCGCGTAGTCTCTTGAGTTGGATCAGTACCAGTAATCCGCTGTACGTCCTCAGCGCCGGCCTGTTCCTGGCCGGGCTGCGGCTGTCGTTCGGGGACGCCGCCCGGGAGGTGGACACCTGGGCTCTCATGGGCGGCCTGGCCGGCTACACCCTGCTGCTGGCCGCCGCGGCGCTGGTCCTGGTGCGGTTCGCCGGCGTGTGGAACGACGTGCGGACCGTGCTGCTCCTGGTCGTGCTAATGTTCCTGGCTACCTCAGTGACGTTCGACGAGTTGCTCGTCCTCGACCCGGGGCGCGGCACGCTACTCAATGTCGCGGGGCTCGCGTTCGCAGTACTCGTCACCGAGGGGTTGCTGCGCGGCGTCCGGCTTCGGCTGCCACTGTGGTTCCGCCTGCCGTATTACCTCATGCTCGCGTTGTTCTTCCTTTACCCGGTGGCGCTGGTGCCGCTGCTCAAGCAGCCGCGCAGCGAGGAGCTGATGTGGGGACTGTTCGGCTTCTCGACGGCCGCGGGGCTGGCGTTCCTGACGCTGTTGCCGGCCGCGCGGCGCGGGCCGGACTACGTCCGGGATAACGGCAGCCCATGGCCGTGGCCGTACTACCCGTGGTCGGTGTTCGTGTTCTTCGGTGCGGCCGTCGTCGGACGCGCGTTCCTGTTGTGCTGGTCACTGCACCCGCTCGCCGGCAGCGACATCGACCGCCTGGTCTTCGGCCCGTACTTCCTGGTCCCGTTCGGGCTGGCGGTCGCGGCGGTGCTGCTCGAACTCGGGATCACCTCCGGTCGGCGGGCAGTGCAGGGGGTGGCGCTGGCGGTCCCCGTGGGGCTGGTCGCGCTGGCCGCGGTCGGGCACCGGGACGACCCGGTGTATGCAGAGTTCCTGCGTGTGTTCGCGCTGCGGCTGGGCGGGACGCCGCTGTTCCTGGCGGTGCTGGCGGCGGCGGGCTTTTACCTGTACGCCTGGGCGCGGCGGACGCCGCTAGCGGTGGACGGGCTGACGGCGGCGGTCGCGGCGCTGGCCGTGGTCGGCCCGGAGTCGCTGACCGTCCGCGATCTGGGCGGGCCGCTGGCGTTCCCCGTGTATGCAGCGGGCGTGCTGCAACTGGCAGTCGGCATGCGACGCTGGGAGACACTCCGTTGTCTGGCCGGCGGGCTGGCGGTCGCCGTGTCGGTGGCCGTGGCGGTGCCGGATGGATGGGCAGTCCGCACGGCGGTTGGAGGTCACCTGGGTCTGGCGGTTGTGCTGGGAGTAGGGGCCGCGTTCGACGGGGTTGTTGGCCGGGCGTGCCGAATCCTGGCCGGCGTGTCGGTCGTCGCCGTCTGCCTCGGAGCGGCTCTAAATCCACCCACGGGACTGCCGCCGTCGGCCGCACTTTACCCGGCGGTGATGGCTGCGGTCCTGGCCGGATACGGCCGCTTGCTCGGGCACCGGCCGTCGCTCGCACTGGCCGCGGTGGCGCTGGCGGGGTGGTTCGCCGCGACCGGCGTGAGGGGCTATCGCTCGCTCCGGGAAGAGGTCGCCGGGCTGGATTACCTCGTGCTGGGGCTGGCCCTGTTGCCGGCTGCGGTGCTGGTCAGCCTGGTGAAATCCGGTGCACTGTCGCGGTGGCTCGCCCAGCGGCGGGCCGCGACCGGCCCGGCGGACTAAAACGGACCGCTGCCGTCCCTGTCGAGACGTCTGCGAACCACGGAGAGGGATCGATGGCCCATCGGATCTTGTTAGCCGCCGCACTCGTCGCGGTAGTGATGTCGTCCCCGGCCCTGGCCCAGGCGCCTGCTGCCAAGAAGGAGCCGGCCGAGCGGCTCGACGGACCGCCGCACGTCACCGCGAAGGCGTGGGCCGTCGTCGATGGCAAGACCGGCAAGCTCCTGGGCGGGTCCAACGAGGCCGAGACGCGGGCCATCGCCAGCACGACCAAGGTGATGACCGCCTACGTCGTGCTGCGGCTGGCGGCCGACGACCCGAAAGTGCTCGACGAGGTCGTCACCTTCTCCGAGCGGGCGGACAAGACGACTGGCAGCTCGGCCAAGCTCAACGCCGGCGAGAAGCTGCCGGTGCGGGAGTTGCTCTACGGGCTGCTCTTGCCGTCGGGCAACGACGCCTCCGTCGCCCTGGCCGAGCACTTCGGCCCCCGGTTCGGCCGCGACGAGGACCCGGTGCGGTCGTTCGTCGGCGAGATGAACCGGCGGGCCAAGGAGTTGAAACTCGCCGAGACGACTTACCGGGACACCAGCGGGTTGACCGCCGACAACCGCTCCAGTGCCCGCGACCTGCTCACGCTCACGCGGCACGCGCTGAAGGACCGGCGGTTCCGGGAGTACGTCGGGGCGACCCGCCACGAGTGTGAGATCACTGGCCCGGACGGGGCGAAGCGGACCGTCGTCTGGGAGAACACCAACAAACTGCTGGACGTCGAGGGGTACGACGGCGTCAAGACCGGCACGACGAACGCGGCCGGATGCTGCCTGATCGCAAGCGGAACGCGCGGAGCGGACCACGTGCTGGTGGTCGTTCTGGGCAGCACGTCCACCGACAGCCGGTACGCCGACACCCGCAACCTGTTCCGTTGGGCATGGCAACAACGCCAGAAGGCGGGGGAGTAAGCCGTCAGGCGAGCCTGGGGAGTTAGAGCGGGATTCGGGTTGGTGTGGCGTCCCGGCTCTCCGAGTCGGGTCTATACGCCGCCACACTAACTCGAAACTCGCTCAGGTGAGCCGCCGACGCCATTCGGCGGGTTTCGGCCCGTCACCCGCCGAATGGCGTCGGCGGCTCGCTGCACCGTAACGAAAACGGGATTAACACGACTCGCGCGGCTGCCACAGGAGGATTTCTCCCTTCCCTGGGACCGACGTGTCGCCGGTGTACCGCTGATAGGTTCCGTCCTGGCCCCCAACCGGGACACGGAACCCGAACGGCCGGAGGTGGTTCGCGTACAGGCGAAGAAACGCGGGGTCGTACGCGCAGGCTTTCGTGAAGGTCGGCAGGAGTCGGATCGGCGTGAGGGCCACGATGGTGCCGCGGACCATCCACGCCCCGGTTCGGATCTCGGCCCCGCCCATCAGCACGATGGTGCCGCCCTTCATCTGAAGTCCCGCGAAGTCTCGCACCCGGCCCTTCACGGCAATGATGCCCCGGCGCATCCGCATCCCGATTTCAATGCCGGCCGATCCCTCGATCAGGATGGTCCCGCCGCTCATCCCGGTGAGGCTGCCGCGGTACGCGGCCCCGATCTGACCCCCGGCATCGCCCCGGATGTGAATCGCCCCGCCCGTCATCTCGGCGCCGACCCAGTCCGACGTGTTGCCCGTCACCTCGATCGTGCCGCCCTTCATGTAAGCGCCCAGGTGCATCCCGGCATTGCCCGCGATAGCGATCCGCCCGCGGGTCATCCCCCGGCCGATCCACTTGACCCGCCCGACGTCCCCGCGGATCTCCATCTCCTCGCTGCCCGGCCCCTCGACCTCGAAGAAGTCGTCCAGCCGATGCTGCCTCTTCCCCAGGACCACCGGCAGGGCGCGGACCGCGTCGTGCCCGAGCGAGGCGAGCACGTCCGGGGTGAGGACTTCGGCCTCCAGCGGGACGTGGGGATGTACTTTCAGGGTGAGGACGGTCTTGCTCGTCATTCCGACGGCTGGCATGGCCGGACCTCCGGGTGTTCGATCCGCTCCAGCTCCACGGGGTAGTTGTCGAACGACATCGTGTAGTGCTGCTGGAACAGCGGGCGGATGAAGTCCTCGACCGTGGCGTCGTACTCGGGTCGCACGAGCAGCCCCTTGCCCTCGACCGTCTTGCGGATTTCGCCCTCCTCGATTACCACCTCGCCCCCCTTGATGACGTACCGCGGGTAGGCGAACATGCGGGCCACGTCCGTGCTCTGGTTAAAGACCGCGACGTCCGCGTCGGCCCCGACGCCGAGATGCCCCTTCTGCGGTAAGCCCAGCGCCCGTGCCGGCCCCGCCGAGGTGATGATGGCGATCTCGGAGAGCGTATACTCACGGTTCAACTCCGGCAGGACGATCCGGCTCAGCGCCTTGGGCGAGAGCTTCTTCAGTTGCTCGCGGCGGAACTCGGAATCCATCAGGAGTTGGATGATCTCCGGGTAGCGCCAGAACGCCGCCCCGTTGGGGTGGTCGGTAGTGAGGTAGATTCGCCAGGGGTCGTCGATGAGCAGCAGCAGTTCCAGCCCGGTGGCCCATTGCACCGCGTTGACGAGGTTCTTCTCCTTGTAGACGTACGGGACGACTCCGCACCCGGTCTCGTTCTCCACGTCGAGGTTGCCCCACTTGTGGCCGGTCAACTCGTAAAGCAGGTGCTGCCAGGGGCCGTCGGCCGTGATCGTCACCGTGTTGCCGAACAGCACGGCGCCGGCGTCGGTCGTGAGGTTCTTGCGCGCGTTGAACTCCTCGGCGATCCGGGCCGACTCGGAGCGCATCGTGGACCAGTCGTCCCCGCCATAGGCGTGGTATTGCAGGTGGGCCAGGTGGGCGCGGTTGCCCTCCAGGACCTTCATCGTCTCCAGGGTGGTGTTGAAGTTGCCGGGTGCGCCCAGGTTGTTGCAGTGCAGGTGCAGCGGGTGCGGCAGGCCCAGGCCGTCCACGATCCCGGCCAGGGCCGCGATGATCTGCGCCGGGGTCACGATGTTGAAGCCGGGCACCGGCTCGAAGAGGCCCTTGGCGTCCTTGCCCCACTTCCATGCCGCCACCCCGCCGGGGTTGACCGCCTTGACGCCATACGCCTTGGCCGCCCAGACGTGCCACGCCGCGACGTGCTTGGCCCGTTCCAGCTCGCCCTTCTCGATCAGGTCGAGCAGGATCTCGTTGTTGGCCATCAGTACGCAGGTGGCCTTATCGACGATGGGGGTGTCGCGCAGCTCCTCGTGGGTGTGCCGGGCCGAGAGGACGGGGACGGCCGCCTCGTTTACCGTGGTGTAGCCGAGGCCGGCGTACAGGTAGCCGGTGACATGGGTCGTCGGGGTCGAGCCGCCGATCCCGCCGCGGCGGACCGCGTTGCGGACGAACGGGGCGGCGCGGCGGTGGTCCTCCGGGATCATCGCGCGGGCGAAGTTGAGGGCGGCGCCCGCGACATGGGTGTGGACGTCCACCCCACCGGGGAAGACGATCATGCCCGTGGCGTCGATCGTGCGGCCGCCCTCCACGGCGGTGACGATTCGGCCGTCGCGGATGCAGACGTCCCGGATTTCGCCGTCGATGCCGTTGGCGGGGTCGTAGACCTTGCCGTTGGTAATGCGCAAGACGCTGTTCACGCTCAGAGTGTGCTCCTCTTTGACTCCGCCGCCAGTGATCGTGCTCTTCAGAAGAGAAAGAGCCAGATGACGATTAAGATTAGGAAGAGGATTAAGAGCAAGAGGAGGAGTAAGAGTAGGATTTAGTCCGCCTGCGGCTGGGGGGACTTGTCGTATTCGCGCGTCGAATTGCGTTTGATCAGGCCCATCAGCATGCGGACAATTCGTTGAAGGGACTCTTTGCCGGGGCGAATTTGTTCGGGCGTCAGCTTCGCCTTGGCAACGAGAACGTCCAGGCCGGCAGCGCATTCGAGCGCGGAGCCGTGAGCGATGTCGAAGAAGCGGCAGCGGTCCTTGGGCGTGTACTTGCCATTGCCTTCGGCGATGTTCAAGGGAATCGAGGTTGATGCCCGATCCAACTGATCCTTCACTTCCCCAACTCTGACTGTCCCTTCCAACATTCCCGACAGCCATGCGACGAACGCGATCGCTTCGCGGTACACTTCGAGCTTCTCGTGATCGAACCAGCACCCCGGCGCAGGCATGGCTCCCCCCTCTCACTCTTTCTCGTGCTCTTAACTCTTGCTCTTAATCCTCTTCCTAATCCTAATCTTCCTCTTACTCTCTCTCTTCTTCTCTTCCTCTTCTCTACAAAGCCGCCAGCCGCGGCACCGGCAAAGGTGGCTTCGCCGCGACCGCCTGGTAAATTCGCCGAACAATCTCCTCATCCGTCGGGTAAGGCGACTTCAGCGCCGGTCGCAGCGGCAGCGGAATCTCGTCCATCCGGTACACCGTCCCCGGCGCGCTAATCCCCGTAGCAGCCGTCGTGAAGTGGACGCGGGCCAGGCGGCTGGTGTGCGTCACCTTGGGGTCGAGCACGATGGTCGGGATGCGGGCCAGATGGTTGATGGCGGGCTGCGGCATGGTCGCGCCCGGGTCGGCCCCCAGGACCAGCGCGGCGTCGCAGTCCCCGCGGATCAACAGGTCAATGGTGGAGAACTCGCCCGGGTTGAACCGCGGGTAGCCCCGCGCCAGGTTGACGCCGAACGGATAGCCGGTCGTCCAGCGCATGACCACGTCGCCGCCCGTCACGTTGCCGTGGCCCCGCATCGGCATGGCCACGAACTTGGTGAAGGCGTTCAACTCCGCCGCCAGTGTCAGGAGCGCCGCGGAGTTCATGTACTTGCCCCGCGTCATCGACAGCCCCATGCCGAAGAACAGGACGCCGAACCGCGCCGCCTTCATCCGATCGACGAGGTCTTGAAGCTGCTCCAATGTCAGGCCGGTCTCCGCCACGAGTTGCGGGTCCACCCGCTGCCCCTTGACCAGCGCGCGGAGCGTGGTGATGACCTCGAAGTCTTTCGTCGGGCGGACCTGGAGAAAGATGTCGGCGGCCTTGGCGCTCGGGGTCTCCCGGATGTCCACCAGGACCATCGTCCGGTCCTTGCGGCCGTTGGGGACGTACTTGCCCTTCGGCATCAGGGTGTACTTGGTGAAGTGCCGGGGGTGGCACTCCGCTGGGTTCCCGCCCCAGTAGACGATGAGGTCCGCCCGGTTCTTGACCTCGCCCAGCGTACACGTCACCTTACCGCCCAACTGGGCGGCGATCTCGGTGGGACCGTGTCAAAGCGAGGTGTGGCTGTCGATCACGCCGCCGATCAACTCGGCCAGCGCCACGGACTCCCGCTGGGCCTCGCAGGTGATGTTGCTCAGCCCGTAGACCAGGGGTAGATCAGCCTCGTAGAGGAAGTTGGCCGCGACCTCGACCGCCTCATTGACGGTCGCTTCCTTGCCGTCGATCAGCGCGTCGGGGTAGAGGCGCTCGGCGGTGTGGTTCTTGAACCAACTCGCCCCAAGGACGCAGGCGGCCTTGGTGTGGGTGATCCGCTCGCCGTCGGCGTGCAGTTCGATGTCGTCGCAGACGCACCCGCAGAACGTGCAGGTCGCGTTCTTCACCACCGTCAATTCCATTACGGAACTCCCGTTACCGCCTGATCTCGCCGTCCGAACCGGACGGGACGACGAACGTTCACCCGAGCGCGCGGCCCTTACAGCTTCCCTTGATCCGGCGTGGCATGTACCGACCGGTGGCGACCTCCTCCCAGGCCGGAGGCTCGCCTGGTCCGCCGGTGTCGGTGAACTGGGCGGCCGTGGCCTGCTCGGCCTCATCGCTGCGTTCACGTGGTTCGTCGGGCTGCATCAGTTCTCCTCCAAAGCGACGGGTTCCACCTCGACCTCCCAGTTCTTGGAGGTGGGCATCCCCGTGCCGTCAGTCTCGGTTCCCATCAGGCGACAGGTCGGCGGGCCGTACGGGACGAAAAGCATCCCCCGCGGCACCTTCCCCTCCTGGCAGCGGAAGGTGGCCTCGCCCCCGTACTCGGACCGGACCCGGACGCTACCGCCGGCCTCGACGCCGAGGGCCTTCAGGTCCTCCGGGTGGAGGGTCAGGGTGTTCACGATATCGTGGTACTCAGTGGTGTCCTTGCCGACGTTGATCTGCTGGCCCTGCTTGCTGGTCCGGCCGGCGTTCATGATGAAACGCATCCCCGCCATTACCCGCCCTCAAACCGCGCCGGGTCCACCGGCTTCCATCACCATACACACAATCGGCACGGATTGCGTGACAGGATAGAGGAGTGTACGGGCGCCACACGCCCCCCACCAGGATCAATGACGGGGGTTCGGCGGTATCGCCGCCGGGCCGGTCAGTTCGGGGCGGCCGCGGCCGACGGGAGGAACGGTCGGCAGCACCCGGGCGGGGGAGCACCGTACATGCGGGTGCGGTAGATCAGCAACCCATGGACGGCGTGATAGAGCGGGCCGGCATCGACCGGCTCGTCGCGCAATCGGTCGAGCATGTCGGTGAGGGATCGGACCGCGCTCTGAACCCACGGCTGGCGCAGCTCGTCGTCGGCCAGCGCCAGCGCCAGCCACTCCAGGACGTGGCCGGTGGTGCTGACCCGCAGTTGCAGGTCGGGTGCGTCGCCCCAGCCGCGGAAGTGGGCGGTCGAGAGAGCGCCGTCCGGGTTCTGGTACTGCCGGGCCAGGTCGCGGTACTCCGCGACCTGGCCCGGCACGTCCGCCCACGCGCCCGTCTCCCGGCCGCCGCGGGCGCGATGAAGCTGGTAGGCCCAGCTCAGCCCGAACAGGCGGTGCGTCCCGCCGCACGCCGCCGACTTGATCGGCGCGCCCAACTCGTACCGCACCAGGTCTTCGAACCGCAGCCGTTCGCCGGCCTCGTTGACCCACTCCGCGTCGGTCCCGACGTACTGGCCGACAGCGACGATCGCCCAGCTCAGCTCCTGGTCGGCGTTCACGCTCGCCCGCATCTGGCTGTGGCGGACGAAGTCGAGGAACCGGAACTCCTTCCCCGCGACCCGAACGCGCCGGTCGGCCGGGACGCCCCACTGGGCCATCTCGGCGACGAACTGGTCCTGGTGCCCCTGGCCGACGAACGTCGGGCCCATCTGCACGTCCAGCCCGTGCCGGGTCGGCAGGAACCGCAGCCCGCGGAGGTCCCCGCCGTCGAACAGATAGTCGATGGCCCGCACCCGCTGGCCCCACAGGTCGCGGAGGGTCGCATCCGGCCCCAGTCCGAGGACGCCGTGGAACACGGTCCAGAACCCGTGCGTCGCCAGCAGGTCGCGGCGGCGGACGTTGTCCACTGCACGGTCGATCCGCGACCGCAAGTCGTCCCCGTCCGGGGGCACGGCCTGAGGCGCCGGTAGCTCCTCATGCAGTGGCCCCGCGTCGCCAGACTCCCCGGATGGCGGCGGGACCGGGGCGCACGCGGACAGCGCGACCGCCGCCACCGCCAGCAGCACGACGAGACGGGTCATTGCGCCCTCCCCGACGTGGCCGGCAACCGGACCGACCCCGGGCGATCGGTTCGCCCGACCCACGGGCGCCACCCGTCGGCCGCGCGGGCGATCAGCCACCGCCACGCCTCGGGCCGGACGAACGCCAGGCAGCCGACCAGGACCGCCGGGCCGTAGAGCGGCAACCCGTACACGAACGCCACCCCCACCCAGCCGACCGCGGCGCCGCCGAGCAGGAGCCATCGCCCGCCGTGGCGCCACGCGAAGAGCGGGAAGCCGATCTGCCAGGCGAGGGCCGCATACCCGGCAATGTTGAGGAACATCAGGTATCGCTCGGCGTTGCCGGCGTGCGCCCGGACCTGGGGGAGCGAGGTTTCCAGTGGCGGGTGCAGCGGATACCACAGCGCGACCCCGGCCCACCAGTCGCCGAACTGGAGTTTGTGCAGCCCGGTGGTGACGATCACCAGTGCCAGGTGGACCTGCAACAGCCGCAGCGCCACCGCGGCTCCGGTGCTCGGATCGGCCGGCCGATCCAGCGGGCCGAGCGGTTGGACCGACCGGCCGCCCAGCAGACGCGCGGTCCACGACAGGCCGGCCGTGCGTTGCCCGGTCAGGACGTAGCCGACCATCAGGTAGAACGCCAGGATCGGCAGCAACACGTCCGCGTCGGTCTCCGCCGCCGGGTGTGCGGTGAAGGACGCGACGGCCACCCAGGTCAGCACCGCCGACAGCCGGACCCAGACGCCGAGCGTGAAGAGGACCAGCACCGCCAGCGTCCCGAAGTAGACCGCCGCCACGACACCGGGACCGCCGTCGCCGAGGTACAGCGCCGACCAGCCGAGCGGCTTCGGCGGCCCGTCGGGCAGCGCGGAGGCGTCGGCGAACGCCTGCCGGTCGAACCACCCGTTCAGCCCGAACAGCGCGTCCCGGTGCCCGGCCAGCGGGAGCAACCAGGCGAGGAACAGCATCCCCGCCGCGACCCGGACGGCGTGCAAGGCGACCGGATCGGCGGGCGTGAACCAGAACCGGACCCAGGCGGCGACGGCTTCCCGAACCCTCATGGCGTCACCTCCCCGAAGTGGCTGACCAGTTCCCCGAACGCGTCAGGCGGCACGTCTCGCTCAAACATCACCGCGGGCGGGATCGCCTCCCGGGTGTGGCGGATCAACTCGCCCTTCGCCGCCCCGTGCTCCCGGCACAGGTGGCGGACGTACGAGCGGGCCAGGATCAGCGACCAGTCCGACGGCCGGTAGACCATGCGGTCGCGGGGGACCAGGTGGGCGGGCACGGGCCGCAGCCGCAGTTCGTTGTCGCCGGCGAGGTCCCAGATCGGGACGGTCGGCATCTCGCGGCCGGGTGCGGCGATCCACTCCCCGGTCGGCGGGGCAACGGGCTGGTCGTCCGCCAGCGCGAACGCCAGAAGCGACTGCCGGTGCCGGACCGGGGCGCTGGCGGACGGGTCGGGAAAGCGAAGTGTCGCCAACTCGCGGCCGGACTCGTTGGCGAGCCGCACCTCGAACCACACGCCCGGCCGGCCAGGCCGGTTGTCAGCGAAGTGGTAGTTGTGGGTGAGCTTCAGCGGTTCCAGGTAGCGAGGCGCCAGCTCGCGGTTGAGCGAGAACGCGAGTTGCGGCGGCGTCGCCAGGTTCCCGCCCGGCGGCCACGGGCCGCTCGGCGCCGCCAGGACGTTGGTGAGGACCGACCCGAGGTGGAACACGATCACCGCACTGGCGACGGCCACGAGCGGCCGGGACATCGGCGGGGCGGGCATGACAGGGGCCTCCGGCGGGCGGCCGCCCATCCGGTGCGGACGGGACGGCCCGGTCAGAAGTTTACATTAAGGATAAACAGGTCCATATATCTATTTTCTACCCGTTTCGGTGCGATCTCCGCATCCGGCCCGCCAAACCATTCCGTCCGCTAGGACTGGCCTCGGACCACGCGACATGCGTCGGCGGCTCCGCAACACCAGAACCGCGCGGCCGAGACGGCCGCGCTCCCGGGGAGCCCGACGCCTACGGTCCGGGCTGTAGGTGTTCGGTCGGCCGCGCCGGGTCGCCGCGACCTCCGAGTTCCTTGATCCGCGTCTCGACCTCGGCCCGGACGGTCTCCCACCCGGCCCGTTCGTTGGGCACGCTGGCGAACCGCACCGGCTCCCCCACCCGCAGGACGATCCGCCGAGGCCGCGGCACCCACCGGGCGGCCGGCAGCGCCTCGAACGTGCCGGACAGGTGGCACGGGACCACCGGCACGTCGGTCCCGGCGACCAGCATCCCAATTCCCGGCTTGAACGGCAGGTAGTTCCCGTCCCGGCTCCGGCCACCCTCCGGGAACAGGATGAATCCGCACTGGCTGTCGAGCAGTTTCTCCCGCAACTCCTGAAGTGCCCGCGGGGTGGTTCGTTTCCGCCACACCGGCAGTGCGTTGACGAACCCGGCGGCGAACGCGGTGGCGACGGCCGACACGAAGAACACGTCCCCGGCGGCGAGCGAGTAGACCCGGTCCCGCAGGGCCAGCCGCAACGGGGCGGCCAGGGTGAGGGCGTCCAGGTGGCTGGCGTGGTTGGCGCACAAGATGAACGGCGGCTCGGTCGGCAGATGTTCCCGGCCGATCACGGTCAACCGGTGCCACGCCCGGCAGTACGCCCGCGTCGCCGCCGCCCAGCCGTAGTGACAGGCGGTCAGGAACGGGCCGTCCTCCCGGCGGACACTCCGCAGCCGTTCCAGTGGCGAAAGCCCCAGGTCGCGGGCCGGTTTCAGGTCGAAGTCGTCCACAAGTCACCTCGCCCCGGTGAAGACGCAGACCGGCTGCCCGACGCCGACCCCGACGAAGTAGTTCACGAAGTGGAACGCTACCGGGGCCACGAGCAACAGGCTGTCGAACCGGTCCAGCAGGCCGCCGTGCCCGGGGATGAGGACGTCCAGGTCCTTGAGCCCGAGGTCCCGCTTGATCGAGGAGAGGACCAGGTCCCCGAACTGACCGGCGACGCTGACCAGCACCCCGAATGCGATCAGCCGGCCCGTGTGGTCCAGCGGCGTCCCGGTGAACACCCACCGGCCAGCCGCCCACATCACCAGGGCGGTGACGGCCGCCGCGCCGACCGCCCCGGCGACCGTCTTGTTCGGGCTGGTGTTCGGGCACAGCTTCCGCCGACCGAACAGTCGCCCGGCGATGAACGCGGCCACGTCGTTCACCGCGACGGTCAGCAGCACCAGGAGCAACAGCGGGCGATAGTGTGTGTCGTTGGCAAGGTGTGCCAGGTGGCCGAGGCAACTGCCGAACAGGGCGAACGCGAACACCGCCAGGGCCGCCCGCTGGATGTACCCCTTCGGCCGGTCCTGGAGGATCGACAGGGCGACGATCCCGGCGATCCCGAGCGGGAACAGGGCGTGGAACAACTGGAGCCAGTTGTCCAGCGCCGCCAGGTAGACGAGGGCCATCGCGAGCAGGGTCAGGTACGTGACCAGCTTCTCCCGGAACAACCCGGTCGCCCGGGCGTACTCGCGGAAGCAGAAGGACCCGAGCGCGGCGACCGCGAGGACCGTCCAGAACGCCCCGAGCAGGACGGGGGCACCGGCCGCCGGGGCGATGACCAGCCACGGCAGGTATCGCCGCCACACGTCGCGCCGCCGGTCGGCGGGCATCAGCCCCAACCGGCCGGCGAGGAACAGCACGACCGGCGGGATCGCGAGGGCCGCGGCGATCACGCCGAGCAGGACCGGGGTCGCGGGGTGGTCGAACGCGACCGTCGGGTCGAACAACCGCTGCTGGGCGACGGGGTTCACGGCCGCGCCTCCCGGAGGTGTCGGGCGATCAGGACCAGTCGGCGAGCGACCGTTACCACCGTGCCTGCGAGACAGGCGCCCGCCACCCAGCCGGCGACGTGGTAGGATTCCGCCCAGCCGTTCGGGAGGACCGCGCAGGCGACCGCGGCCAGCGTCACGACTGCCATCCGGTGCTGCTTGGCCATCGGCCCGGCGAACACGGCGGGCGCCCCGGCGGTCTTGCCCAGCGCCCGGACATACGCGGTCAGCAGCGCCGCGACGGCCGCCAGGTAGCCGAGTTCCGGCACCCCGCCGGCGGCGTACCCCAGGCCGATCAGGATGGCCGCGTCGGAGATTCGGTCCGGGAGTTCGTTGAACAGTTCGCCCAGCCGCGTCCTCCGGCCGGCGGCGACGGCCACCATCCCGTCTAGCATGTTGGCCAGCAGCCGCAACTGGATCAGCGCGGCCGCGGCCAGCCACGCGGACCACCCCCAACCGGCCGAGGTGAGGGCCAGGGCGCCGCTGGCCGCGACGCCGCAGACCATACCGACAACCGAGATCGCGTTAGGCGAGACGCCGCGCCGCGCCAGCCACCCGGCCGCCCGGCGGGAGGCCCCCCAATCGCGGGCGGCGATCGGTCGGCGCTCAGGGAGTCTGTCCGCGGCTGGTGGAGTTCGCATGACCGTGCTCGCCGCAGTAAAAGAGGACGGCAATCCCCTGTGCGGAGAACAAACGAGCGACCTGCACCGGGCTTACACCGGTCACTCGTTGTTCCGCGGCCGGCCGCGCCGGTGTACCGTGGGGGCGAACAGGACTCGCGCACCGTTCGGGGGGTTCGGGGATGACAGCCGAGTCGGCCGACCACCTGTCACCGGAGGTTCTCCGGGCGTTCGCGGAAGGACGGCTGGGGCCGCAGCAGACCGAGGCGGTCGAGCGGCACCTCCTCGCCTGCGAGAGCTGTTGCCTGGCGATCGAGGCCGGGCCGGAGGACGACCTGGTGGGCCGGCTTCGCCGCGCCGGAGTCGGGTCGAGCGACATCACGTTCGCTCTCGACGGAGACGCAATCGCCGACTTCGCCGACCGGCCGCCCGCCCCGCCAGGGTACGAGATCATCGAAATACTCGGGCAGGGTGGGATGGGCGCCGTCTATGCGGCCCGGCAGGTGGCCCTCAACCGGGTGGTGGCGCTGAAGGTCGTCCTCGCCGGTGCCCATGCATCCGCCCAGCACCGCGCCCGGTTCCTGCGCGAGGCCGAGGCCGCCGCCGGCGTCGGTCACCCGAACGTGGTCCACGTCTACGAGACCGGTACCTGGGCGGGCCAGCCGTACCTCGCCCTGGAGCACTGCCCGGGCGGCACCCTGGCCGACCGCCTGCGCGGCGTCCCGCTCCCGCCCGACGCCGCGGCCGGACTGGTCGAGAGCCTCGCCCGGGCACTCCAGGCGGCCCACGACCGGGGTGTCATCCACCGGGACTTGAAGCCCCACAACATCCTGCTGGCCGCCGACGGCACCCCCAAGGTGGCCGACTTCGGCCTGGCCAAGCTCATCGACTGCGGCGACGGGCTGACCGCGACCGGGGCGGTCATGGGCACCCCGTCGTACATGTCACCCGAGCAGGCGATCGGAACGTGCGAGGTCGGCCCGGCGGCCGACGTGTACGCGCTGGGTGCCATCCTGTACGAGTGCCTGACCGGCCGCCCGCCGTTCCGCGGACCGACCCCGCTGGACACCGTCGTGCAGGTACTGGAGCGAGAGCCGCGCGACCCCTGGGCGGTGAGCCCGGCGGCCGACCGGGACCTGTCGGCGGTGGCGCTGAAGTGCCTGGAGAAGGACCCGGCCGGCCGCTACCCGTCGGCCGCCGCGCTGGCCGACGACCTCGGGCGGTGGCAGCGGGGCGAGCCGGTCACGGCCCGGCGGCGGCGGGGCCTGCGCTGGCTGGCGGCCTGGGCCCGCCGCGAGCCGGGGCTGGCCGTCCGGCTGGTCGCCCTGGCGGTCTGTGCGGCCATCATCCACCTGCGCTACCGGATCAGCGAGGCGCTCACGCCGGCCCAGCACCTGCAAATCCTGACCGTCCTGGCCGCCTGGGCGGCGGCCTCGTTCGCGTGTCAGGCCCTCCTCCGTCGCGGCCGGAGACTGGGGGGCGTCGCGCGGCTGTGGCTCGGGTCGGACGCCGTCTTCCTGACCGTGGCGCTGACGATCAACCGCAGCCACGACGGCCCGTTGATCACCACCTACGGGTTGTTCGTGGTGGCCAGCGGGCTGTGGCTGCGGGTCGATCTGGTGCGGTTCGCCACCGCCGTGGCCGTGCTCGCTTACGCCGCGCTCGTCGCGCAGGCGGCGGCGGCCGGCGACCTGCACTCCGCCCTGCTGCACCACCTGATCGCGGTCGTCGTCCTGGTCCTGACCGGGGCGGCGGTGGCCTACCAGGTCCGGCGGGTCCGCCTGCTCCAGCGCTACCTCGGCCACGATCCCGCCCCGGACGACTCGTGATCGGCGTGTAAGCCCGGGCCGGGAGGCTCGTTTTGCTTCCCACGAGGGAACACATGGACGCCAGCGACGACACGCGGCCGAGCCTGATCGCGCGGGTCCGGGATCCGCAAGACGGGACGGCGTGGACGGAGTTCGCTGCCCTGTACGCACCGCTGATCCAGCGAGCCGCCCGCCGGGCCGGGCTGCAGGAGGCCGACGCCGACGACCTGACCCAGGACGTGCTGCGGTCGGTGGCCGGGTCCGTCGGCGGGCTGGAACTGCGGCCCGGGGCGTTCCGCCGGTGGCTGTACACGGTCGTCCGCAACCGGGTGACCGACTTCTACAAGAGCGCCCAGCGGCGGGATCGCGGGGCAGGGGACACCGCCGCCCTGGAGCGGCTGGCCGAGGTGCCGGCCCCGCTGGACGAGGCCGACTGGGACCGCGAGTACGAGCGGCGGATGCTCGCCTGGGCGGCCGACCGGGTGCGCGGAGAGTTCCAACCGTCCACCTGGCGAGCGTTCTGGCTAACAGCGGTGGACGGCCGGCCGGGGCCGGAAGCGGCGCGGGAGCTGGGGCTGAGCCTGGGCGCGGTCCACGTGGCCCGCAGTCGCGTCCTGGCCCGGCTCAAGGCGGTGGTCCGCGAACACCTCGGCGAGGAGTGACGCCGTGAAGACCATCCGGTTCCGCCACGAGACGGACTCGTTCTACGCGGAGTTGCGGTCTCGCGTCGAGGCGTACTTCCGCGCCGCGGGCAAGGGCCGGTACGCGGACCGGCTGTTCTGGATCAAGCTCGCCCTGTTCGGCTCCCTGGCGGTCGGGTCGTACGGCCTGATCCTGTGGTGCCCGTTCCCGCCGTGGGTGCTGGTCCCGCTGGTGGGCGTCTACGGGGTCGCGGTCGTCCTGCTCGGGATCAACGCCGGCCACGACGCTGCCCACCGGGTCGTCAGCCGGTCCGCCTGGGTGAACGAGGTGATCCAGTTCGGCTGCTTCACCCTGGTCGGGGTGAACGGCTACCTGTGGCGGATGCGGCACACGCAGTCGCACCACATCTTCCCGAACGTCAACGGGTGCGACATCGACATTGACGAGAACCCGTTCCTGCGGCTGTCCCCGAACCAGCCGTGGCGGCCGCACTTCCGGTTCCAGCACCTGTACGCCCCGCTCGCCTACGTGTTCGTCGCCCTGCACACGATCCTGTACCAGGACTTCGCCTACCTGTTCAAGCGGCGGCTGGCGAACATGACCGACATCCGCCACCCGTGGCACCAGTACCTGCTGTTCGCCGTGTCGAAGGCACTCTATTTCGGGCTGACTCTGGCCCTGCCGATGGCCGTCCTCCCGCTGCCGTGGTGGCAGGTGCTGCTGGGATACCTGGGGATGACCGCGGCGGCGTCGGTGGCGTTCGTGTTCCTGCTGATCGGGACGCACTTCGCCGAGGGGACGGAGTTCCCGGCCACCGACGCGGACGGCAACCTGCCGCGGTCGTGGGCGGAGCACAACCTGGCGACCGCGTGCGACTGGTCGCCGACCAGTTTCTGGGCGCAGTTCTTCGTCGGCGGGGCGAACGCCCACGCCGCCCACCACCTGTTCCCGAAGGTGTGCCACACCCACTACCGGGCCATCGCGGGGATCGTGGTCGAGGCGGCAGCGGAGTTCGGCCTGCCGTACCACCGCACGACGCTGCCGGCCATGATCCGGTCGCACTTCCGGTTCCTCCGGGCCATGGGCCGCAAGCCCGGGGCGATCCACCACCAGGCGCCTGCAGTGTGTCGAGTGTCGGCTCCGGGTCGAGGGCAGGGTGCCGGGATACCAGGACCGCCAACACTGAACTCTCCAAGTTCACCACTATGCCGACCGGCCTCACTCCGTTCGTCAGCCTGGGAATCGTGAGCTTCGATGTGACAAGGTCGAATGAAGGGGAGTTTGGGGTTGCATCTTCGCAATTCCCACAGGGATACGGCAAGTACTTCCCGCCGCTGCCCCCATGGCTGGATGTGGCGAACGATGAGAGCCCCGCGCAGAGCGAGGACAACGACTTGGTGTGGGGTATCGGGAGCACGCCGACCGACAACCTGTACGCGTTCGACGGCCCAGGCCGGGGTCGAGCCAATGGCCGCCGTGTAGTCCGAAGAGGGCGGAATGATCCCGCCCACTGACCTCAATCCTGCCTCCCGGTCGTGGGCGGGGATGCAAAATCTTGGCCGACTTCGGACGAGGTGCGGATTTACCTGTCGTCGGCGTGGGACGGCGGAGCCAGGCTCGCGCCGCCCCAAAGAACCCGGCCCCGAATGCACGTTCGCCCAGGTAGTGGCATCAGCGGCCTCTACCATCCGGTCGCCCGACACGGGAGTGAGATGACCACAACCGATTCCTTCGCCGCGCTGATGGATCGGCTCCGCGCCGACGAGCACGCCGCATCCCGGGACGTGTTCGAGCGCTACGCCCGCCAGCTCGTAGACCTGACGCGGCGGCAGTTCGAGAAGCGGTTGGCGCACCGGATCGACCCCGAAGACGTGGTGCAATCGGCCTTCAAGAGTTTTTTCGTCCGCTATCGGGACGGGAAGCTTCGGGTCGAGAACTGGAATAACCTGTGGGGCCTGTTGGCCCTCATCACCCTGCGCAAGTGCGCCGACCGGGTCGAGTACTTTCGGGCCGGGCGGCGCGACATCGGCCGGGAAGTCTGTGCCCCGGCGGGGTCGGACCAGCCCTGGCAACTCGCCCCGGACCGGGAGCCCTCGCCGCAGGAGGCCGCCATCCTGGTCGAGACGGTCGAGGCCCTGTTCCGGGCAGTGGATGCCAACGACCGGCCGACCCTGGAGTTGAGCCTGCAAGGCTATTCGGCGGCGGAGATCAGTCTCCGACTCGGCCGGGCCTTGCGCACCGTTCACCGCACACGTGAGCGCATCCGCAGGCAGTTGCTGCGCCTGCAGGCGGAGAGTTGAGAACTGAATAACAGGGAATACTGCTGATGAGCGATAGCGTGTTCCTCGCGGACGAGATCCCGGCTCAGTGCGAAGAGATCATCCGCCGCTTCGAGGAGGCCTGGCGCGGTCCGAGCCGGCCGGCCATCGAGAGCTTCCTGCCGACGCCCTGGCCCGGTCACACCCGGTTGCTCGTCGAGTTAGTCCACATCGAACTGGACTTCCGGCTGAGGAACGGCGAGTCGGCCCTGGTCGAGCACTACCTGGAACGGTTCCCCCTGCTGGAGCGGGATCGGGACGCACTCTTGAGCCTGATTGCCGCAGAATACACGCTGCGCCACCGCTGGCAGGGCGGGGCGGAGACGGAGGAATACGGGCAGCGGTTCCCCCAGTACGGACACGACTTGCAGGACCGGCTCGGGGCCGGGTCGGACGCCGTGAGCTTCGGCGGACACCCGCCGCGGCCCACCGTGGCCGTCCCGGCGGTGTGGCCGTCCGTTCCAGGCTACCGGATCCTCCGGGAGCTGGGGCGGGGTGGCATGGGCGTCGTCTACGAGGCGCGTCAGACCGTGCTCGACCGGGTGGTTGCGCTGAAGACCCTGCTGCCCGGTTACGCCGTGCCGGAGGAACTGGACCGCTTCCGCCGCGAGGCCGAGGCCATCGCCCGCCTGGACCACGCGCACATCGTCCCCGTCTACGAGGTGGGGGAGTCCGGCGGTGTGCCCTACTTCAGCATGAAGTATTATGCCGGCGGCAGTCTCGCCCAGCGGCCCCGGGCCCGCGCCACCGATCTGCACGCTGACGCCGGGCTGGTGGAGACCGTTGCCCGCGCCGTCCACCACGCGCACCAGCGCGGCATCCTCCACCGCGACCTCAAGCCGTCCAACATCCTGCTGGACGAGACCGGGAACCCCCACGTCGCCGACTTCGGCCTGGCCAAGCGGTTCGACCCGAACGCGGGCGGCACGCTGGCCTCCACGATCGTCGGCACGCCGAGCTACATCGCCCCGGAGCAGGCCCGGGGCGAGCGGGTCGTCACCACCGCCAGCGATATCTACGGGCTGGGCGCCATCCTCTACGAACTGCTGACCGGCGAGCCGCCATTCCAGGGCGAATCGGCGCTGGCGACACTGCTCGCGGTCGTGGACCGGCCGCCGCGGTCCCCACGGCTGGCCAACTCGCGGGTGCCGCGCGACCTGGAGACGATCTGTCTGAAGTGCCTGGAGAAGGAGCCGGCCCGCCGGTACGCCTCCGCCGCCGAACTGGCCGACGACCTGGCGCGCTGGCGCCGGGGCGATCCGATCAGCGCCCGCCCGGAGGGCCGCGTGGAGAGCCTGGTCCGGTGGTGCCGGCGGAAGCCGCGGGAGGCGGCCATTGCTGTGTTGGTGGTGTCCGTGCTCGTGCTGGCCGTCGGCGGGGCATGGTGGCTGGACCGCCGGCAGGCGGAGCACCGGGCCGATCTGACCCGTCGGGACGAGGTGCATCAGGCGGAACAGGCGCTGAATCGGCAGCAAGCCCGGGAGCGGGTGCTCGGAGCGCTGGCCCAGATGCCCTCCCTGCGGAAGCAATTCCTCTGGGACGAGGCGGCCGCCGTGCTGGCCCGGAGCCGGCAGGAAGTGGACGCCTTCGGCCTGGAGGAGCAGCGGGCCGTCGTGCAGCAGGCTCAACGAGAGTTGTCCCTGGCCGCGCGGCTGGACGAGATTCTCCTGGACCGGGTGACGATGAGTGACGAGGAGGGGGCGGGTCGCGCCGCGGCGGCCCGGGCATACCGGGAGGCATTCCGGGACTACGGGCTTGACCTCGAATCCGGCGACGAAACGGAACTGGTGCGCCAGGTTCGGGAGTCGCCGAGCCGCGAGGAGTTGGTGGCCGCCCTGAACTTCTGCGTGTGGGTCGAGCGCCGCGATCGCCCCCGCTTGAAGGCCGTGGCCCGCGCGGCGGAACCGGATGCGTGGAAGGCGCTGCTGGCCGGCATCCCGCCGGGGTTGGAGATGGCGGAACTGCAGGCCCGCCTGAAAGCGCGGGTGGCCGAGATCGACGAATCCCGTTTGACCCCCGTGCTGATGGCCCGGGTGGGGCGACTCCTGGAAAAGACCGACGCGGGCCTGGACCTGCTGCGGGCGGCGCAACGGCGGGCGCCGACCGATTTCTGGATCAACCTCACCCTGGGCAACACGCTCTGCCGGCAGGGCCGAACGGACGAGGCGATCGGTTACCTGCGGGTGGCCCTGGCAGTTCGCCCCCACCGGGGCGTCGTGTACCACAACCTCGGGATCGCCCTGCGGCAGGCCGGCCGGCTGGACGAGTCCCGCGCGTGTCACCGGGAAGCCGCCCGGCTGGAGCCGAACAAGCCCCAGTTCGCGGTCGGCGATTCGGAAGAGGGGTAGGCACACGAAGTGTGCCTACCCCGTTCGATCAGCCAGCCGCGCCGGACGCTACTCGTCGAACACCACCTCGCCGTTGAGCAGGACGTCGTCCCCGGCCCCGCCGAGGAGGACGTCGTCCCCAGCCCCGCCGTCCAGGACGTCGTCCCCCTCTTCGCCGCGGAGCACGTCGTCGCCGGCCCCGCCGAACGCCACGTTGTCCCCGGAGCCGGCGAACAGCACGTCGGCTCCGTCACCGCCGAGCAGGACGTCGTCGCCCGCACCGCCGAGCAGGACGTCGTCGCCCGCACCGCCGTCAGCCAGGAACCGCATCTCGGCCGCCTCCAGTCCGGTGGCGTCGATCGAATCGTCGCCGCCGAGGCCGGCGACCTCCAGCCGGTCGCCGGCCGCTTCGGTGCCGGTGATGCGGACCCGGGCAGCCAGCCCGTTCACCGTGACCACGCCGTTCGCCGACTCCGCCGTCACGGCGTCGTTCCCGGCCGTGCCGTTCACCACGACCACGTCCGCGTTCCCGCCCGGCACGCCGAAGTCGAACAGGCTGATATCGACCAGGTCCACGTCGGTGCCGGACAGGTCGTTGACGACGACCGTGTCCGCCCCGCCGAAGGAGAGGAACGAGGAGAACTCGACGTTATTCGCGTCCAGGATCACGTTGCTAGTGTTCAGCGTGAAGCGGAGGCGTTCGCCGTTGGCCGACATCGCGGCCGTCTCGTTGGCGCTGGACCCGCTGACGCGCACGCCGTCGAAACCGGCTCCGCCCTCGATCAGGTCAACACCGTCGCCCGTCTCCGCGACGAAGGTGTCGTCCCCTTCGCCCAGGCCGATCGCGTCGTTGCCGCGTCCGCCGTCCACGAAGTCGTTGCCGACCCCGCCGATGAGCACGTCCGCATCGTTGGTGCCGAACAGGGTATCGCTGCCGGCCCCGCCGTCGGCCGTGAAGAAGATCACGCCGGCGGCGATACTCCCCGCCTCCACGCGGTCATTCCCGCCGAGCGTGTTGACGGTCAGTTGGTCGGCGGCCGCGGCCCGCTGGACGGTCACGAACGTCGGCAGGCCGAGCGCGAACAGATTGCCACCGGACGCGAGCACGCTGACGATGTCCTGCCCGGCCGTGCCGTTCAGAATCACGCGGTCGGTCCGGTCGTCCGCGGCTCCGCCGTTCTTGACCGCCTCCAGGTCGATGCGCAGCTCCTGCACGGCGGTGCCGGTCAGGTCGTTGAGTGTTATCGTGTCCGCTCCGCCGAGGGCCTCGACGTCCACGCGCTCGACCCCGTCGGTGTCCATCACGATGTTGCCAACGTTTCGGGTGAAGCGGAGGCGCTGGCCGTTGGCCGACGCCTCGAACAACTCGTCGGCCCCGGACCCGTTGAAGAGCATGGTGTCGAAGCCGATCTCGCCCTCGACGCGGTCGCTGCCGTCGCCCGGATCCCAGACGAACAGGTCGTTGTCGTCGCCCAGGAACGCCACGTCGTCGCCGCGATCGCCATCGGCCGTGTCGTCGCCGGAGCCGCCGAACATCTGGTCCGCCCCGTCACCACCGAACATCACGTCGGCGCCCGACTGGCCGAGCAGGAAGTCCGCCCCGGCACCACCGGTGAGCAGGTCATTGCCGTCCTGGCCGTGCAGGGCATCCACGCCGGAGCCGCCGGTCAGGCTGTCGTTCCCGGAGCCGCCGAAGAGCTGCGCGCCGGGCAGCGGTCCGTTCGTCTCGTCCAGCCGGATGGAGTCGTTACCGCCCAGCCCGAACACGGAAATCGACTTGGTGTTGAACACGGTCGGGAAGCCGCCGGGGAGGCCGCCCGCGAGCGGGACTTGCCCGTTCACGCTGATGACCCCGAGCGAGTCCCGACTGATCTCGATGGTGTTGTCCGCGCCGTCGCCGAACACCGCTAGTGTGCCAAACCCCGGGTTGAACACGGCGGTTACGGCCGGGACTTCTCGACTTTCCAGCGACTCGACGGACAGGGCAACATTCGACTTGGATCGCAGCATGGATCGCATTCCTCACCTGACGGGGCAGAAAGTGTGTGGTGAACCGGCGAAACCAGCGCACCTCCGCGGGGACGCCCTCGCGGGTGCTGGCAAGCTGTCCCCGTCCGAACCGATCCGGAACGCCGGGCCGACGTGCCAACTATTTCTTTCTCCCTCGGCCGAGGCTGCCTTGCCTGCGGCTCGCATGGGCCGGTGAGTGCCGGCATCATTCTGGCATTTTTTCGTCGCGATCCGGATTGAGATGACAGGCAGTCCGTTATCCGGTCGGCGGGCTGACCAGAGCCTGTCCAACAGGGGATGCACCTCATGTCCGCACTCGTACCGGCCCTCTTCGGGCTTGCTCTCTTGCCGTATGCGGCCTTCTTCGGCATCGCTGTCTACCTGTTCATCGCCCCGTGCTACAACAAGCTGTCGGGTCGAGCCTTCACGGAGTTCTTCCAGGCGATCGATCCCTACATGAGAGTTCGGGCGCCGCTGCTGGGCCTGGCGCAGGTCGCGTTGACGCTCCCGTTGCTCGGCCTCCTGGCTAACCAGCGGGCTGCCTGGCCGTTCGGCCTGACGCTCGCGGCGCTGCTGGCGGCGGTGGTCGGGATGGCGATTGCCATCAAGGGGAACGTGCCTCTCAACCGGCAACTGATTCGCTGGTCGCCCCCCGACCTGCCAGCCGATTGGGAGCAGGTCCGGGACCGCTGGCTCCGCCTCCACTCGCTGCGGGGGGCGGTGGAGTCAGTCGGCTTCGTCCTGCTTCTTGCGGCCGCTTTGAGCGACCGCCAGCCGTGGAACCCGGGGCGCACCCCGATCGATTGGCCGGCCGATGCCGCCGTCGAGCCGGCCCCCCGACGCCTCGAAGCCACCGTCTACCTGCCGCTCACCGACAACGAGGGCCAGCCGTTTACCGAGACGACCTGGCATGAGGCTCTGGAGAGGCTTGTGGCCCCCTTCGGCGGCGCCACGCTCGGCGAACCGCAGGAGGGTTGCTGGTTGGACGCCCGCGGTCGGATGTGTCGCGAGCGGGTTCGTCCCGTCGTGGTCAGTTTCGCCCCCGAGCGCCTGGGCGAATTCCGCCGGGCCGTCCATGGCGTCGGCCAGCGACTGGGTCAGGAGGTCGTTTACGTCCGCTTCGAGGAGCCGCGCGTAGACCTGATCCCCGTGGGCACGGCGGGCCTCGGGATCCACGACCGATCACGAATGGGAGTGGAATCGTCGCGCCATCTCGGCAACCGGACTCCGCCCATCACCGCATGAAGACCCGTAACGTGGTCCAGGTGTGGGGGCACGGGGCGTACGCGAGCGGGGCAGAAGTTGGGACTGCTAGCCGCGGCGCAAGTCGGTCGCATCGATTGCGTGCAAGTGGTGATCCTCATACCCTGCCGGTGGACCAAGTGGGTTTCGATCGGGTTGCCGGTCTACACCGTCTCAATCAACCGCACGACACGGCTGAAGCCATACACTGTCGCGGTCCGGCAGCGATAGGGGCAGGCTCAGATCCTTCGGCTCCGCAACTGGCAGTACGACCGAGCTGGAGCGATCTTTGCCGTCATGAGCGATCCGGACATCGAAGCCCCCCGGGAGCGTGTCGAAGGCCCAGGGCCAGGCGTTACTGCCGCCGCCGGGGCCGGACACGATCAGACGGATGCGGGAGCCCTTCCGGAAGATGTGGGCGAAGGGGAACAGTTCGATCCGCAGCCGAGTCCACTTGCCGGGCACGAGCTTCGTGACGGATTCGGCCGTGTGCAGGTGTCGTGGGCGCAGGGCCGTGGAGGCGTTCTCGTCCAACGCGCGGTGGCTCGCGCGGAGCCAGCCGCTCTGCACGAGCATCTCCTGCCCGTCGGGGCGGACCTCCGAGAGAGTCACCTGCAGGTCAACGTCCCCGGCGCCCACGGCGATCCAGAGGTCCGCAGAGCCGGAGCCCGCCATGACGGTCTGGCGACGCAGAGCCTCCGAGGTAAAGGTCGCCTGATCCTGCACCGGTGCGGTCCAGGTGCCCGGCCGGGTGGGGTCATAGGTGAATGTGCTCGACGTGCCCGAATCGTCTGCGTCCTTGGGCCTGAGGTCCGACCCGAGGGTCAATCGTCGGCCGTCACCGGTGGCCGCGAAACTCGGCAGTGTGAAGCGGCCGCGCGCCTTGCCCCGGCTATCCGATTCCAGAAGCACCAGGAAGTCGTTCTGTGACTCGTAGCGGGCAATTTTTTCCGGCCCGGCTTCGCCCAGGTACACGTCCAGGAACTTGACGATCTCGTCCCAGACGTCGCCGGACCAGTACTGGTGGAATCCATTCACGCCGATGAGCCGGACCGGTGTGCCGGACGGGAATCGCTCGGAAAGTATGGCCGGGCGACTCCCCACCTGCGGGTCCTGCCAGGAGACGATTTGAAGTGTCGGAACCTTGACCTTCGCCACCTGGGCCGAGCGGCTCTGCCAGAAGGCGCCGTCATACGGGTTCTTTTTGATGGTCTGAAGCAGGTTCGCGTTCTGGCCGCGCAACGCCTGATTCGCCAGGCAAACGGGATCGACCCTGGCTCGCGCGCTCACCTCCTTGCGGCGGCTCGGCCAGGTGTTCTCCGCGTCGCGGCCCGCCGCCCAGATGTGCCCGAAGCCGACGTTCTGAATCCCGCCCGGGAAGAACACGTCCCGGTAGAAGTCGCCGACGACCGACCCGGCGACGATGGCATCCAGCGACGGTGGTTGCGTGGACGCAACAAATAACTGGGTCAGGCCCGGCCACGATTGATCACCCAGTGCGACGTCATCGACCCACGGCTGTGCCGCGAACGCCTCGACCATGTCGTAACCGTCCAGCCAGGTCAGGGGCTCCATGAGGTCGAACGCCCCGCCCGAGCAACCGCTGCCGCGCATGTTGACACCCGCGACCGCGTAGCCGAGTGCGGAGAATTGTTCGAACGGCTTGTTCTGATGCCCGTCGCCGGTTTCGAGGCCCGGCTGATACCCCGAGTACGTGATCACCAGGTCGTAAGGCCCCTTGCCATGAACCTTGGGGTCCGGCAGAACGACCCGGTAGGAAAGCAACGTGCCATCTCTGGTTTTGATGTATCCCCGCGTTGGTTCGAGCTTCTGCGACGAGTAGAAGCGTGCGTCGGGGTGCTCGCTTCGACTCAGCACCCGGACCGTATCAGCGCCGCGACCGCTCCCCTCGACGGTCACGCTGTAGCCGTCACCCGGCGGTATTTCACGTAGCACCAATCCGCCCTGATCGTCTGTCGATGCGGTCCTTTGAACACCACCACGGCCACGCACGGCGACACTGGCGCCCGGCCTGGCGTGGGCGATGTGAATCTGTTCGACGCTGCCCCGAACCACGGGGCCAGCCGGCGGCGGGCCGCCCTGGGGAGCCGGGGCCTCGGGCGACGTTCCCGCGAGCACCGGGGGGTTCCCATCGGCGGCGAGAATCGCTCCGCCGGTGAACGGGCTCAGTATGGAGAGCACCAGGACCGCGAACCATTCGGTTCGCAAGCCGGGGGTGGTTCGTGCCTGATGTGTTGTCACGTCTGACTCTCCGGTCGGAGCGGAAGGTCCAGAGTTGCCAGGCGATCGCGGCGAAGCACACCTTGCCGTCGGCGAACGGGCGGCCGCCTTTCGACTGGGCCGGCCTCGGCGTGAGCAGGAGCCGGACCCGCACCCACATCCGATCCAGGAACTCCTGCTCTCGACGCTTGCTCGGCATGGCCGACCTCCCGTCGCCCGTCATCGTGGGAACGTCACGAGGATCCGTCCACCCCGGGTTGCGAAAATGCTGGTAGTTAGCACTTCGCGGATGCAACCACGTCTCCTGTGCGTGACAGGAGTTCAGGCCCGCGAATGCGGCGATGCGGACCGGCAGGCTCACGGACGATTGGGGCGAGTCGTTCGTGCTCGACACCAACCGGTACACGTTCCTGAGAGCTACCGGGGCTGACACTTTTGGCCCCGGCGAGCAGTCGTCATCTCCGGTGTGATTCTCTGAAAGAAACCGCCGCATTGCGGATACCTGCCGAGCCGGGATGCCGCTCGCGGACCGGCGCGTTCCGATACCTCTCACCGGAGTTCGAGTCATGGGGTCCCGCGACAAGATCCGAGACGGCAGGACGATCCAGTCCACCGCCGACAAGGGGCTGATCTACACCTGCCGGTGCGGCTGGATCGACATCGGGCACGCCAACCCGGCGTCCAAGTACCCCAACCAGGGGGCGGTCAACCTGTGGGCCAACGTGAACGATGAGACCGGGGAACGGAGCCGGAACGGGGCCTGGCACAAGGTGACCCACAAGATCATGATGGGCATGCGGAAGAAGATCCCGGGGTTCGGGTGGGAGGTGGACGGGACCTTCGGGCCGACCAGGCACTACGCCGTGCGGGTCGGGCTTTCGACCGCCGAGAAGGAGGAGGTGGCGCTGGCCATCTTCATGGATGTCAGCATTGCGGCCGAAGAACTCCAGGGGACGTTCTGGCCGGTCTCAGACTCCAGCTTCAGCGGCGAAGATTTGCTGTCGAACCTGATCGGGTTCTACGACGCCGTCCGGAGGCCGGACTTCAACAAACTGTTCCTGTACCAGTCGTGTTTGCCGGTCTCGAAGGCGGCCGCCTTGATGGTCTGGGACACGCACGGGTCGATCGGCACCCACAAGGTCCGGGAGTTCAACCGCCCGCTACTGTTCCCGTGCCGGGATTGCCCCGGCGGCGGCCCCCGCTTCCCGATGCCGGGGCTGCCGTTGCCGGAATTGAACGCCATCAAGAAGGCCGTGTACGGATGGAACTACCGGGTGTGGAAACCCGACGATCCCGTCCTGCGGGACCCCCTTCCGCCGATCGGGGTCCTGCCGCCGATCGGGGGCATCGGCGCCCCTCTCCCCCGCCTGGCGACGGTCGCCATCGGGGGCAAGTGCCGGAAGCTGCCGGGCCAGACATACGACTCCTTGTCGCGGATCGCGCAAGACTTCTATGACGACCCGCTGCTCTGGCCGGTCCTCTACCACGACCGGACCAACCGCCAGGAGATCGGCGACAACCCCAACGTCGTGAAGATTGGGCAACCCATTATCGTGCCGGACATCAAGAGGTTGACCGAGGACGACCGGAAACGGATCTGCGCCCGCGGGCGGGACTGGCGGCTGTACAACTCGTGATAGTCCGATCCAGGAAGGGAATCGGGACACGGGTTCGGCAGCGGCGAGGATTTGCCGGCCGGGCCCAACGGCCCCGCTCCTACTCCCGATCCGCCCAGCGGGCGTACAGGCGCTAGGCGCTCGACCGCCCGCTGGGCCTCCTCCATCGCCCGGCAGGCGTCCGCCAGGGCCGCGTGCCCGGCCGGCGCCGATCGCTCAACGGCCGCCTGCCGCGAGACCAACCCCTCCTCCGCCGGGATGGCCGCCGCCATGTCGTCGAAAACCTATGGCCAGGAGACGTGTGCCGGCGAGGCACGCCACGCATGGTAGGCTGATCCCGGACCCAGTGTGCCCGCGTTCGCACCGACCCCGCTCGGAACAGGACCGGATGCGCTTTCCACGCCGGCCAGTCGAACCGGCTGCAGATTCGCGCGGTCGGTCCGCTCGTGAAGATTGATCACACCTTCCACCGATTGGTTCGCTGGCAGGTTCCACATGCGAAGCCACTGTCCGACGTTTCCGACCTCTGCGGACATCGTGGCGAACGGTTGCGGCCCGCCGATAGCGGTGACAAAGTCCGTTCCACGCCGGTACAAGTTGGCTTCCTCGGTCCAGCTCACAAACGAGCGGAGGAACTGGCTCAGTTCCGTCGGACTCTGATCGGGACGGCGGGGAGGCTGAAGCGGTCGCAAATGCACCAGTTGCGCGCTGTCGAAGATGTTGTGGCGAGCGGTGATCGTGACGGGTTGCTTGCGCCCCAAATCTACGAGCACGTGAAGCGCCTTCTCCGTCGCGACGGTGTTCCGGGTCAGGGACAGTCGAGCCGGTTTGGGACGGACCGTCTCGGGCACGGCATAGACCGCCAGGGCGTCTTGACCTTCCAGGGCACAGCCTTCCACGTCCAGTCTGCTCCCGGCCGAGGCTCGCCAGAACACGCACATGCCGGAATCCGACATGAAGTGGCAGTTGTGCAAAGCCATGTGCTGGCCGGACCCGCCCACGCAGCCGTTCCTTCGGCCGGACACGATTCGGCAATGCGTCAAGGCCAGGCGGCCGCGGGTGGAAACCAGCACACACCGCGAGATCAGTTCGGCTTCGGACTTGCCCGGGGACGGAACGAGGGTCCAGCGTAGCTCCAACCCCTCCAGTCGCAAGTCGGCGTCGGCCGTGACGAACGGCTCCTTGCGGCGCTGGCCGGGAGTTGCCGGCAGGAAAAGCGGTTTCGATGAGCCGGCGGCCCGGACGGTCAGCCTCTTACCCTCGGTCCGCAACGGCGGCGTCGGGAACGGCCCGTCGCCATACACTTCGATCACGTCGCCGTCCCCCGCCGCCTGAAATGCCTCGGCGAGGCCGCGATACGTCTCTGTCCGCCCGACGATCATGAAGCCGATCTCCGGTGCCCGGCCAGGCTCGCGTTCGCCCTCATCGGGGCGGCCGATGTAGGCGCCGGCGACCGCCGCGATCGCGACCGGCCACACGACAAGCCCCGGCACCAATCGCTGCCACACGAGGCGGCCCCACGCCGACCCCGCCGGCTTTCCCGTCTTCAAACTCGGGCGGTCGGCTGCCGGAACGGGAAGCGGCAGTGTCACCTCCTGACGCTCCAGCGATTCCGCCAACTGCGTCGCCGAGGGGATTCGCGCACACGGGTTCTTTTCCAGCAAGCAGTGGACGATCTGGCAGAACCATTCCGGCAGCGTCGGATCGACCTGGCCCAGGGGTGCCGGCGACTCCCATCGGACCCGCTCCAGGGTGCAAAGGGGGGATTCGCCCCGGAAGGGAGGGCTCCCGGTGCAGGCCGTGTACAGCACGGCGCCGAGGCTGAACAGGTCCGAGCGGGCGTCCACACCGGCGCCGCTTGCCTGCTCGGGCGACATGAAGTCCGGCGTTCCCGCGATCATGCCCTCGATGGTGAGCGAGACCTCGTCGGCGGACTTGGCGAGGCCGAAGTCGGCGACCTTGACCCGGTCCGTGCCCGCTTCGAGGAGTAGGTTCCCGGGCTTGATGTCGCGGTGGACCAGCCCCTTCTCGTGGGCCGCGGCCAGTCCCCGCGCGACCTGGGCGCCGATGCGGATGACGGTCGCCAATGGCAGACGCCCTTCGCGACGGAGGCGGTCGGCCAGCGACTCGCCGGGGACGTACTCCAGGACCAGGTACAGCACGCCGTCCGCCTCTTCCACGGCGTGGATGGTGACGAGGTGCTCGTGGGTCAAGGCCGCGGCCGCCTGGGCTTCGCGAAGAAAGCGGCTCCGGGCCTGGTCGCTCACCGCCAGGAGGGGGGACAGGACCTTGACGGCCACCGTCCGCTTCAGCACGGGGTCGTACCCCTCGAAGACCATGCCCGATCCGCCGCTACCGATCAGGCGTCGCACCTCGTAGGGACCGATCTTGCCCAGGAATCCCGGGCAGTCCGTCGGTTGCAGGAACGGTAACTGTGCCCCCGGCTCGTCGGCGATGTGGAGGCGGACCGTCCCGTCTGCCGTCTCGGCGTCGGGGTCGTCGAGAAGCCGTTCCGTGGCTCGCTTCAGGGCCGGGCACGCCGGCATTCGAACTCGTGGGGGCATGGGCGACCGGGGCACGACGGCCCGGATGTCCGCCAGGGTTTCGAGGAGATGACGGCAACGCTCGCAGTCCTCCAGATGCCGTTCGAGGAACTGCTGCCGATCAACCGGGTGTGACCCGGCAATCAGCCTCTGGAGTTCCTCACGATCGGGGCAATCTCTCATGGTTCACCTCACTCCCCCTCGACGGCACGGATCTCCAGGCGAATCCGGGCCGTGACACGGCTTCGGGCGATGTACACGGCGCCGGGCGTGATCCCCAGTTCTTCGGCGACCGGCTCGACGCCCTCTCCCAGCACGGCGGTCCGCCAGAAGGCCTGCCAGGTCGCCTCCCGGAATTCGACGCGGACCTTCTCGGCCGCCCACTGGAACAGGTTCCACTGATATTCCTGGTGCCAGTTTTCCTCATCCGTTGCGGGGTCCGGCTGTTGTTCCAGCATCCGCCGGACATCCGTGTCGCCGGTGCCGCTTGTCTGCCGGGCCTTCCGCGTTCCCAGCTTGCGGAGTGCGTTGCGGGTGACGGTGTACAACCAGCCGCGGAACGAGCCTCGGGCCGGATCGTACCGGAACTCCGGCGCCGAGCGAGCAAGGCACCGGAACACCTCCTGGGTCAGGTCGGCGGCGTCCGAATCCTGGAGCCCGCGGCGCAGGCCGTACGCGTGGATGAGGGGGGCGTAGATGTGAACGAACTCGCCCCACGCGACCCGGTCCTTCGGATCGCGGATGCCGAGCAGCAAGCTCACGCGGGTGGTCGGGGACGAGCACATGGAGCACCCCTCGCCGGCTTCGGGAGGCTGCAGGCGCTCGCACTGGTGCTTGTTGTCGGAGCGTGGCGCCCCAGCACGTTCATCCGGTTCCGCCCGGAGTTCGGCCACGTTCTAAGCGAATTGAGAACCAGCGCCCGACCAGATTATCGAAAGGAACCGCGGCCGGCGGGATACCCGTTGCGAACGTCAGCGACGTTCGCTGACGTGTCTGCACAGGTCCATTGAAGGAGTCGGAAAGATGTCTGGTCCTTTCGGGAAGAAGCGTCTGAAGCTCGAGCATCTGGAGAGCCGCGCCCTGATGAGCATCGTCACGGGCGACTTCAACGGCGACACCTATCAGGACATGGCCGTGGGTTCCCCGGGCGAGGAAATCCGCGGCCTGAATGCTGCCGGTGGTGTGAGCGTTATCTACGGCTCACCCACCGGACTGGATCCGGCTGGAAACCAGTTCATTACCCAGGACGGAGCCGTCCCGGACACGGCCGAGGCCGGCGACCGCTTCGGCGAGAGCATGGCCGTGGGCGACTTCAACCGCGACGGGATCGACGACCTGGCCGTGGCCGCGCCTGGCGAAACCCTCAATGGTCTTGCGGATACCGGTGCGGTGTTCGTCCTCAACGGTTCGGCGAACGGCTTGCTGACCGGTGGCAGCATCCAGGTCGATCAGGACAGCGTTCTCGCCGGGGTGGCCATCGGCGGAACGAACCAGAGCGGAGACGAGTTCGGCTCGGCTCTGGCCGCGGGAGACATCAACGGTGACGGGATCGACGACCTGGCCGTGGGCATCCCCGGCCAGGATTTGGCCGGGTTTGGTGACGCCGGGGCATTTAACGTCATCTATGGCGCGATTGGGGGCCTGACCGGTGTCAACAACCGATCCTTCTCGCTGGACACCGGCACCATGCTCGGCGCGACCGGGCTTGGCGATCGCTTCGGTGCAGCCGTGGCAGTGGGCGATATCAACGGCGACGGGTTCGATGACGTGGCCGTGGGCGCCCCCGGCGATCGAGTTAGCAATGTCGATGGGGCGGGCGCGCTCAGCATCCTCTTCGGCGCGTCCGCTGGCCTGACCGATGTTGGCAACGAGCGCTGGCACCAGGACAGCGTTGGCCCCAATGGGCTACCCATCGAAGGCGTGGCCGAGGTCGGAGACGGCTTCGCCAGCACCCTCGTCATGGCCGACTTTGATGATGATGGGAATATCGACGTGGCCGTGGGCGTTCCCTTCGAGGACATCAACGGCATCGGCGACGCCGGCGCAGTGAACATCATCCGCGGCTCGGTCGTCGGGTTAACCGACAATGGCAACGAGCGCTTCCACCAGAACTTCGGGACCATCCTTGGAACGGCTGAGGCCGACGACCAGTTCGGCAGTTCGCTCACCGCGGGCGATTTCGACGGAGACGGCGATACCGACCTGGCCGTGGGGGTTCACTTCGAGGACATAAACGGCCTCGGAGAAGCGGGTGCCGTGAACGTCCTCTACAGCGAGGGGATCGGCACCGGTCTGTCCGACGTCGGCAACCAGCGCTGGCACCAGAACAGCGCGGGCATCGAGGACAGCGCCGAGGCCGGTGATCTGTTCGGCAGCACCCTGGCCGCGGGCGACTTCAACCGCGATGGTAAGGCCGATCTGGTCGTAGGTGTTCCCGGCGAAGACGGTGGTGCCGGTGCGGTGAACGCCATCTACGGCTCGGTCAGCGGCCTGGTTGCGACGGACGACCAACTGTGGAGCCAGGACGGTCTCTTCATGGGTGGCATCTTCGTTGCCGACATCGATGACACCAGCGAGTCCGGCGACGGCTTCGGCGGCTGAGCCTGTGTGGAGGAACTCCGCAGGATTCTCTGGGTGCCGCGGTGAGGTGTCGCGGCACTCAGTACAGCCACCGGAAATCGAGTCGGAGCACGTCCGTGTACCACCGCTCGCCGGTGATCGCCCGGCCATAGCCCACGTAGATCCCGGCCCGGTCGGTCAGGTCGACGCGGCCGCCGATCTTGACGTTCACGATGGACGTGCCGGCCGCGGACTCGGATGCTGCCACCCCGGTCGGGGGGAATATCGGCTGCCGGCCGTCGAGGACCGTCCACCCGACCACCTCGGCCACCGGGATGACCCGCACCTGGCCCGCCTCCCACAGGTCGTACCGGAACCCGAGACCGTACCGGAACACGCTCCCGGCGAAGTCGGTCCCCCCCACTGGCACCCAGTACCGCAGCTCCCCGGCCAACCCGAGCCGGTCGGTCAGCCGGGTGAACCCGAGCAGTCCCGGCTCCAGGCTGACGTTGCTGGTGCCGAGCCCGCGGTGTGGGTCCCCGCTCGGGACATAGGTCCGGAACTGGAACGTCGCCAGACTGCACTCGTTCGCCAGGAAGGCGTACTTGAACCCAACGTTCATGTCCCCGTACCCGGCCGCGTTCGCGTTCACCACCGGGTTCAGGAACCGCACCCCGCCCTCCACGAACACCGACGCCCGGGGGCCGAGCAGCGTCTCCGCGTACAGGCTCAGATTCTGGTAGTCAACCGACTGCTCCGGGAACGGGAGCCCCGGCCCCCCGGGGCGGGCCTTGGCGTAAAAGAACTCGGCCCGGCTCGGGAAGCGGAAGTCGTAGCCGAAGTCGGAGCGGAGGATGACCTGGTTGCCCGGCGCGGCCGGGTCGATGTACCCGACACTGCTCCCGCGGACGGTCAGCCCCTCGTCGTCGGCGACCGGCGGTGTCGGCAGGATGAACGACTGGGCGAGCGCGAGCAGCCAGGGGTCCGTGGCCGGGATGGGCGGCGGAGCAGGAGTCGGAGCCAACCGCGGTGGGGGCAACTCCTGGCCAGGCGACCGGGTGGGGACGACCAGGGCGGTGAAGACCGCGAAGATGACCGTAGCAGTCCGCATCGGCGTCCTCACCCGCCGGGCCGGTCGGGAGCAGCCGGTCCGTCTCGTGCGTCAGACGGCTCCCCGGACCCAGCCGATGTCATCGGCTACAGTATCCGGGCGGTGTGACTGTCCGTCCGGTCCGCGAGACAGGCATTCCCGATTCACGCCGTCCAGCCGCCAGGGTCAACCCGCCTTACCCGGCCTACCGCCCGGTCCGGGCAAGCGCGGCACGGAACTGCTTCTGGTGCCGGAACGGGTCGCAGTCGGGGTCGTCGATCAGCCGAGCCAGGTCGGCCGCGTTGCTGGCCTGGATCAACTTGAGTGCCAGCCCGGTATACTCCTCGACGCGGCGGTCCACGTCGGCCAACGGCCCGAGGAAGTTGCGGGCGGTTGTCGCACACCGGGCCAGGAAACACACCGCCCGATAGGTGCCGAGAGAGCCCTTTGGCAGCTCCCGGGCCATCTTCTCGGCCAGGGCGCGGGCGGCGTCGTGGTCTCCCGCCCGGACTAGCAGATCGGCCAGGTCGCGGGCCTGCTGCCGGAGCGACTGCCGGAAGGTCTCGTCACCCGGGTTCGCCTGGAGTACCCGGATCACCTCTGCCACCCCGCGCGTCAGGTATTCGCGGGCCTCCTCCGGGCGGCCACGGACAATGCGACCCAGGTTCCCCAGGGCCATCCCGAGTTCGCCGTGGTGCGCCGGGACGCCGTCGTGGGCGCGGACGAGCGCTTCCCAGTGCGTGACCGCCTTCCTCACGTGCTCCTCGGCCGCGGGGCGGTCCCGGGCGTAGGCAAGTGTGGCCGCGCCGTTGTGCGCCCGGGCCAGCTCGGCCCGATAGGCGGGGGTGTTCTGGAAGTCAGCGACGAGTTTTTCCAGCAAGCCGAGTGCCCGGGCGTTCGACTCGACCGCCGCCGACCGGTCCCCGCCCGCCCCCCGGGCGTTCGCCAGATTGAGCAGGGCGGCCGCCAACTCGTACCGGTATTCCGGCCGGGCGTCAGGCAGCTTGACCAGTCCGTCGAGGATGCCGACCGCCGCCTCGGCCGCGGCGGCGGCGGCGTCGTGTGGCTTCTCGTCGAGCCACAGGACGTTCGCCAGGTTGATCCACACCCGGGCCCGGTGACGGCGGTGCTCGGGGGTGCCGTCCGGTGACTCGTCCAGGACCCGCCCGGCCTGCTGAAAGAACTCTCGAGCGTCCGTGTAACGGCCGGTGTTCGTGGCCACGATCCCGCGGTTGTAGTAGCTCTGGGCCAGTTCCCGGGTGTACTCCGGGTGACCCGGGTGTTCTTCCACCGCGGCGAACTGGATGACGATCGCCTGCTGGTACTCGGCATCCGCCTCATCGGGTTTCTCGGTCAGCCGGTACACCTCGCCGCGGTAATTGTGGCAGAGGGCGACCTCCTGCCGCGGGCCCGGGCCGGGCGGTAGCTGACGGAGCCTGTCGGTCGCCTGGTCGTACGCCGTCAGGGCCTCCGGGTAGCGGCCCAGGTGCCGGTAGATGTCCCCGACCCGGCGGGCGGCCCGGGCCGCCTCCCACTTGACCAGCGGGTCGTCGGGCTCGACTCGGAGCAGCTCCTCGTAGAACCCAAGCGCCTTCTCCAGTAGTGCCTTCCGCTTGAGTTCGGCCCGCGGCTCGGACGCCAGCTCGTCCTCGGCCACCTCGGTCAGGAACCCATCAATCGCCCGCATCGACATCTGGAAGTGGGCCCGGGCCCGGTCCCGCTCGGCCACCACCCGGAACTGCTTCCAGACGCCCCAGGTGACCCCGCCCACGACGACCGCGGCCAGCGCCGCGAGGAGGGTCGCCGGGACCGGGTTCCGCCGGACCCGCTTGGCCAGCCGCTCCGTCCACCCGACCGGCCGGGCCAGGACCGGGCGGCCGTCGAGGAACCGCCGCAGGTCGTCCGCCAGTGCGTCCCCGGTCGGGTACCGACGGGCCGGGCTCTTGTGCAGGCACTTCAGGCAGATCGTCTCCAGGTCGCGGGGGATGCCGGGCTGGAGCCGAGACGGCGGCACCGGGTCGTCGGTACACACTTGCCTCATGGTGTCGAGGGCGGACGGGCCGCGGAACGGCGGCCGGCCGGTGAGCAGTTCGTACAGGATGGCCCCGAGAGCGTACACGTCGGTCGGCGGTCCGATCTGCCGGGGATCCCCACGGGCCTGCTCGGGGGCCATGTAAACCGGCGTGCCGACGACCGTCCCGGTGCGGGTATGACTCTGCTCCTCGTCCAGGCGGCGGGCCAGGCCGAAGTCGGACACCTTCGGCAGGAAGGACGCCGGGTGAAGCCGGAAAGCGGATTCCGAACCGGTCACCGGGGTTGCGGTTCCTCCCTCGCTCGTCGTCCCGCCTTCCTTGCCGAACAGGATGTTTCCGGGCTTCAAGTCGCGGTGGACCACCCCGGCGGCGTTCGCGGCCCCGACCGCCTGAGCGACCGTCTCGACCAACTCGGCCGCCGCCCGCGGGGTGAGCGGGGTGCCGTCGAGCCGGTCAACGAGGCTGCCACCCGGGCAGAACTCCAGGGCCATGTACGGCACCTGGTCCGCCTCCCCGACCTCGAACACCTGGACGATCCCGGGGTGCTGCAGCCGGGCGGCCGCCCGGCCCTCCGTCGAGAACCGGACCCGGGCCTCCGGATCGGTCGCGGCGGCCAGCGGGATCTTGAGAGCGACCACCCGGTCCGCCCGGACCTGGCGGGCCTGGTAGACGACCCCCATTCCGCCGACCCCGAGGGTGCTCAGGATCTCGTACCCCGGGGGCGCCGGCCACGTATGTGACTCGGCCCGCGCGGGCGAGGCCCACGGGGTCGATCGGGCAAACCGGGCCCGGTACGATTCCAGCCGGTCGCGGTACCGCGGATACCCGGCCGCGACCTCGTCGAAGCGCAGCCCGGGGGTCATCCGCCGGCGGAACTCGTACTCCGCCCCGATCAGTTCGGTGGCAGTCTCGTCCGCCGACAGTTTCGGAAACCGGGTCAAGTAATCGCCTGCCCGGGCCGACTGCCCGGCCTTGATCCGGAACTCCAGGTCGATGTGGACGAGTTCAATCAGGAGCCGGTGGTCGGTCAGGTCCGCCCCGTCCAGGTACTCCTCCAGGGTCGGATCGCGGCCGGCGAACCAGTCCTGCTCGAACCGGCGGATCAGGTCTTCGTGTTCCGGGTCGCTCGGGTCGGGCCGGTCCCCCGGGCCGTTGGTCGAACCGGACCGGATGGTCAGGTCCGCAGGCTCGGGCCGGTCGGCCGGGCCGCTCGCCGGCGAAAGCGCGGACCCGCAGACCGGGCATGCGGCCGGGCCGCGGCGATCGACCGTCGCGTCCTCCTCGCCTAAGTCCCAGTGGTGCCCCCGGGGGCATGTCATGTGGGTCGGCATACCAACCTCCCGCACGCGGATTGTCGCAGCCCCGGCCGCCGCCGGCCACACGAATGCGGCCGCCCCGAACCGTGTCCGGGCGATCCTCGTCGGCCAGGGGTTGCCGGCCCTCCGCGGCGCGCGGGCTTGGACCGTCACCTGGCTGGCCGGAATCGGGCAGTTCGCGCGGCCGCTGACGGAGTGTGGGACGGACGGGTTGTGGCGGGGGATGCTCGACATCGCCCAGACGGGCTATCGACCGGCTCACTGGAGGTCCGGTCCGCTTGAGTTGACAGGCCCACGGCTTCATAGTCGATCCGCTCACCCGCCGCGGCTGCCGGGGAACCGTGAATCATCAGTCATTTCAGTCCGCCGCGGTCGGGTACAGCGGGGTTCGCTTGAGACACGTGGACCACTACACCGTACTCATGCCCCCGTCTGCTCTCTGGGCCGCCTCCACGGTTTGGCTCGCGAACTTTCGCTTAAAGTCCGCGGCGACCCGCACGTACTCCGCCGCCTGGGGCTGGTAGGGGCAGGAGCCGGTGCCTCTCTTCTCGATCAGCCAGTCGGCGTGCCAGCGGATCGCGTCCGCGCGGTTGCGCAGGCAGCGGATCTCGAACTCCTCCATGTGGCCGTCGATCTCGCTGAAGCACTCGGCCCAGATGCGGTCCCACTCGTCGTTGCGCGCGACGTACCCGTGGATCATCCCCTCGATCCGGTCGCCGGGGCTGGGGCCGTGGCGGATGTCCCAGCGCTTCTTGAGGAGCGCACTGCGGAACCCGTCCGGATCCGCCCCGAAGAACTCCTGGTTGGTGAGGTGCTGCGTCGAGAGGAGGACACGGTTGCCCAGGAACCGATCGGCCCAGATCTCGAAGGGGAACGTCTTCTCCCGCAGGCCCGGGATCGCGAAGTACAGAACCACCTCCGTCTCGATCGTCGCCTTCAGTTCGTTCACGAGCGACCGGACCGACCAGTCGAAGTGCGTGGAGTGGGAGTCGTACTTCATGTCGATGGCGTGGACCATCTCATGGAGGTTGTACATGTCCTCCAGGTAGGGGTTGCTATAGCCGTCGCGCCGCTGGATGGCGTTCATCCACACCGTGAAGTGGTTGCGCTCGAGTTCGGGGTCGTCCATGTCGTAGTAGACGCGCGGCCTCCCCGCGAAGAGATCGACGTACTGCTGGAGGTAGCTCCCGCGCTCCTCCTGGAGCCGGCGGAAGACGTCCGTTTTCCAGTGGTCGTGGGTGTACCCGATGACGTCCGTGCAGGACGGGAGGAGGGTGAGGTTCTTCATGACGGGTGGCCTGACACGTGTTGGTCGATGCCCGGGGTGAGGCAGTAGCGGACGACGCGACGGGTCCGGCAGAGTTCCCGCTGAACGGGCTGGAGCGGCGCGAGCGCTGGCTGGTGGGCGATCAGGACGGAATCGCTCGGCTCGACCGTGGCGCCGAACCGCTCGCGCAAACCGGCCACGACTGCCATCCGGGCGGGGTGGTACTTGGCCGGGAGCGCCTGGGGCTGAAATTGTCGCATCAACTCCTCTCCCAGGGTCAGGTTGACGAGGTTCTTGAACCAGAGGCGGTTGGCGTAGAGACTGGGCCACTCCCGGTCGGAGAACATGCCGCCGATGCGCTGGTAGAAGACCCCGAAGGCCTTGCTGAGGCTGAAGAAGAGTCCCCGGATGTTCTTGAAGTGTGTGGCGATCCGGGCACTCCCGTCCGTCAGTGTGCCGAGATACGCGAGGTCCACGAAGACGTCGAGCGCAGGCTGGTGGGTTTCTAACCAGGTCATGAACCGGTCGTACTCGCCCCAGAGATTGCCGTCGATGGCGCTGGGTTGACTGAGATAGAACGTATCGCCGGCGCCGACGCTGCGGAGCGACTCGGTGTATCCTTCTCGCTCGTGCAGGACGACGGTAACACCGTGCGCCTTGGCGTAGGCCACGTAGCCCTCGTAGTCGCCGTCGAACATGTGCAGCGTGGTCTGGTCGCTCGCCCGAGTGCTGGTCGCCTGGACTGCGATCGACTCGCGAATGGCCTCCGCGGATCCCGCGGAGGGATACACGAAGCGAAACCGTTCGGCATCGATGTTCAGGATATCGCGCGTCCAGCCCATGTAGGTATCGAGGAACGACTGCCCCATGGAGTCTTGCCGCTGGGTGTACCCCCGGCGCTGGATTTCGATCAGCCTCGGGTCGCGGAAGGTCCGCGCCATGACCTCTTCCACCTCTGGGTAGAGGTACCCGTAGACGGTCTTCGAGACCCCAATCGCTTCCAGTTGTGTATTCATTGGAGCCAAAAGTGGTGATGGAGGTTCTCGGCCGCCGAACAAACAGCTCGGATCGAAGCTGCCCCGCACAAGGCCCGCCAGAACTGCGAACCTACCGCCGAGCAGCATCACGATACCCACCAGGATGAAGTTCAAGGCCGCCCAGATCGGGGTCGGCGGCGTGTAGGGGGCCGAACGACCCCGCCCAGTAGCCCGGCCCGCCAGAGTGGGCTATGAACTCCTACAAAGCAACAGGGTGGGTGGGGCTGTTGCAGCGGTTCAAATGTTACCTGGGCCGGCGTGTCGGGGGTGAGCACCGGCAGCCGCTCAGGCCCCAACCTCAGTCTTTCGACCGCAGCGCCCCCCGGTGGCGCAGGATGTCGAGGGTCTTGTCCAGCGGCAGGGCCTCGACCGTCCGCCCCCGGCCGGTCGTCGTCACCGCCCGGAAGAGCGAGTTGTAGATCGCCTCCTCCGTCGCCTCGATCACCGCTACGAACAGGGGACTCATCGCGTCGTTGGCCAGCACCTTCACGGCCCGCGGCTCGAACTCCTTCCCGCGCTCCGGGGGCCGGACCCGGGCCTCCTGGGCAGTCGAGAAGGCGATGGCGTAGTCCCCGCTCCCGTTCGACGCCCACGACCCGGTCCGGGCCAGCCCGAACATTGATCGGGCCGCCAGCCGTCCCAGGTTCCGGGCGTCGAGCGGGGCGTCGGTGGCGACCACCACGATCACCGACCCGTCGGCCGTCGCCGGCCCCTTCCCGGGAGGCTTCGCCGGGCCCTTCGGCGGTTCGACGCCGAGTTCGCGGCCCACGGGGACGCCCACGATGGTCAGATCCCCGCCATAGTTGGTCTGCACCAGGACCCCGACCGTGTACCCGCCGGACCTCGCTGGCAGCCGACGGGAAGCGGTGCCGATGCCCCCCTTGAACCCGAAGGCGACCGTCCCGGTCCC